>JAEEGK010028399.1_pt1 | contig 11223 bp, 10 predicted proteins | sample 8958771 | NCBI WGS metagenome assembly JAEEGK01 (sample SAMN16246547, study PRJNA631951) | gut metagenome | biome: gut microbiome; feature: rumen; material: SC-attached | host: Bos | place: Iran: Karaj | collected 2018-10 | reverse complement strand
TTGCGGCATCCTGACCGAAGCCTCCATCAACTTTGAGACAGGTGTCCCGGACTGGGTGATTCTGGGCATCGGATTTAATGTGTATCTTCCGGAAGGAGGCTTCCCCCCGGAGCTTAAGGACATCGCCAGCGCAATTACCGAAACCCGGTCTCAGAACCTTCGAAGCCGCATCACGGCGGAGTTTCTGACAAGCTTTTACCGGATCTGCGGCGACCTCAAAAATTCCGAATACTCCGAAGAATACAAGCGCCGCAGCTTTCTTTTAGGGCAGCGGATTGATGTTTTGAAAAGCGACGGCCCCGTTCCGGCCACTGCCATCGACATTGACGAAGAATGCCGTCTGATTGTCCGCTACGATGACCAATCAACGGAAGTGCTTTCCTCCGGGGAAGTAAGCGTGCGTCCATCCCGCGGCTGAACACAGCCAAATCATATACTGAAAGGATCTTTTTATGGAAACCGTTATGAAAAATGACACAAAACCGGTTATGAAAACCGTAGACCTTGCCCTCATCGCGCTTTGTGCTTCGCTGATCGCCGTCTGCTCGTGGATCAGCATTCCCACCGTTGTTCCATTCACGCTCCAGACCTTTGCGGTCTTTTGCGTGCTCGAGCTCCTCGGCGGAAAGAAAGGAACTGTTTCGATTCTGGTTTACATTCTTTTGGCAGCAGTAGGCGTTCCGGTGCTTTCCGGATTTTCCGGAGGCTTAAGCGCGCTCCTCGGGACCACCGGCGGATACGTGCTCGGATTTCTTCTCATCGGCCTTCTCTACTGGCTCAGCGAAACGCTTTTCGGGAAGAAGCTTCCCGTGCGCATCTCCGTTCTGGTTCTCGGCCTTGCCGTCTGCTACGCGTTCGGAACCGCATGGTTTATGATTGTCTATGCCAACAAGACCGGTCCTGTCGGTCTCGGAACCGCTCTCGGCTGGTGTGTCATTCCCTTCATCATTCCCGACCTGATCAAGCTTGCGCTTGCCGTAGGTGTTGCCTCCAGACTGCGCAAGCATACGATTCAGTGAGACACGCGCCTTACCGGGATTAGGACCTTCTTTCGTTCTCTGTCCTCCCCTACTGTCCGTAATGAAACGCACCGAGCCTACCATTTTCGTCAAGGAAATAGATGGTCTGAGACGCACGGTCCATTGCGACATAAGTGCCGTCCCAGAGCCCCTCAAAGCGCGTGTCATTTGCCTCAAAAGAATACTTCTTCCGACTTTCCGAGCCGCATCCGGCGATGTCAAATGCCGATGCACGGAAGCCGTCACGCGATTCCCGCAGTTCGTCGGTGAAGAAGAAGTACGCAAGCTTAGGCTCACGGGAATCCGTCGCGCCCCAGGTGGGGTCAACGAGGTATCCTTTTCCATCGATTGTGACGTAAACCCATGCGTGCGAATCCATGCCTTCGGTCACACTCGGCCCGCCGGACTCTTCCGCATCCACGCCGCACTGCAGCAACAGATACTGATACAGGCAGGCATACTCGTTGCAGATTCCCTTCTTCTCAATCAGCGCGCGGTAGCCGCCCTGCCGGTCCTGCTGGTCGCTCATATGGTTCAGCATTTCGTAATCGTACGTACAGTATTCGGTCAGGAATTCGTATAGCGCTAAAGCCTTCTCGATGTCGTTGTAATCGTCGAGCACGGCGTCGTTGACGATGTCGATGACCATGCGCTCGAACTCGTCACGCTTCTGCTCAAACTCCTCCTGCGTCGTGCCGTCGTACCGGATGATCTGGCCTTTGCCGTTTTTATAGACGCCGCAAAATGTGTACCACTCCTCGACCGGATAGAAGAAATGTCCGAGCCTTCCGCGGCACCACCACATCGTATCCTCGTCCGGGCAGTCGAACCATTCCTCGCCGGCCCGAAGCGCGTCGACAAAGTTGAAAAATGCCTGTCTGCGCGCCTCGCCGTGCTCCAACGTGTAAATCTTCGAGAACACATGCGGGTTGAATTCATAGTGCCCGGTCCCGTTATTTCGCATGTTCTCAGGGTGCACCGTCCCCGCGGGAAGCAGCTCGGGACGCGTCGCGCGGGCAAGCGCGAACTGGTTTGCGAAGTTAATCTCATACATGACTTCGGCAAATGCGACCTCTTCCCCGGTCTGCTCCAATATATCCGGCGTGATCAGAACGTCCGAATTCTCCTTAAGATCCTTCACCATTTCGGCAAGACAGTCAATCGGCTCATTCTTTGTAAAATCACAAAAGCCCGCAATCTTAACCGGCTCCTCCTCGGGAATCCACATCATGACTTCGGAGCTTCCGTCCTTCTTCAGTGCATTCATGATCACGGCCTTGTTCTGCAGAATCCGCTCAGCCCGCAAGGTATATCGCTCGGCGAGATCAAGCTCCGAAAGCTTACCGAAAATCGTGCCGTTTGAAAGATCATACATCCGAAATTCGTTGGCGGTTTCTCCGTCCTCGGTCTTATATTCACCGCGGCCGCACATAAGTGTGCCGCTGATGCATTCATACCATTCTTTTTCCCTGCTTTTTGTGAAAGCTATGCCATTTTCCTCATTTGCGGTCTCATGCAGAAACCACGTCGCCGAAAGCGAGGAATCCGACATGGATCTCCAGCCGTGCGGATACTTAACCGGTGCCGTCGAAGCATCAATCTCAACCGGCTCCGCAACAATTACCGAATCACCGCCCTCCTTCGGCAAGCCGACATACATCGGGTTTCGAGCCTCATTCATCGCGAAAAAATACCAGCAGCCGTCGGCCTCGCCGAGATACTCCCCGAGGAACAGGGACGGGTCGTAGCCGTACGCGCGCACTTCATCCATCTTGTTATCATAGAGGCACACGCGCCCGTTCTCCCAGTCTTCCAAAAGGAACGATCCGTCCTCAAACAACGCCGTAACGCCGACGGAAAATCCCGGATCAAAATACTTGATCTGTTTGGTCACAAGCGGTCTGCAGAGCGCGAAAAGGCAATGTGAGCGAGTCTCCCCCGTTTTCCCATCGGGCTGCTGAATCTCCGTAATCGAGAAGATTGCATACTCGCCTGCGGTCTGAATGCAGAACGCGCTCGTGTTAACATCCGGCGTGATAATCGGCAGGCGGTACAAGTCCGCGCGGCCGGCCGTCTCATATGCCTTTTTGTAAAATGCCACCTCAGGCGTCAGTGACGGCGTGCCTGTTGTAACCGTTTCGCCGGCAGGTGACGGCGTGGTCACATCGTCCGATGCCTTCTTTCCGCACGCGGAAAAGCCGAAAAGGCACAACAATAAGGTCAGCAAAACAAAGCTGACCTGTCTTCTTACATGGTTTCTCATCTTCTGTCTCATACTTCTGCCTCGTGCCCCACACACGAATCTCCCTTACACAAAAAATTGCCGGGTTCCTAAAGAACCCGACAAAATTATAGCATATTTTTCCACCGCCGTCCACGGGGGACGTTTGAGGTTAGCTTTGACATTTTTATTTCCTCAAAACAGCGAGTAATCTGAAGGAGTATTGCAAGGCCAGCCTTAACAGACTGGCCTTGAATAATACGTCTATTTCTTTTCAATATCTACAATTCGTACAACAACACTCGGAATTTGGATTGTATTTCCCAATATCGCAGTGTATTCTTTAATTCCATCTGCTTTCCCATATATTGTAATGATGTCATCCTCCAAAAGCCTTCCTCCGTTTAAGAAGTCTTTCGAAATGGTACAATACAGCACATCCCCTTGGTATCCAAAATACTGTTCATTTTTCGTGGCCAGGCGTATTGTTACATTTGATGAGCTATCAAGCACTTGGACGACTCTGCCTTTGAAACAAACTAAAGTTCCTTTATACTGATCAGGTTTTCGTGCAAGGTCCTCATATGTTATATTGGTTCTGTAATCTGCTTTGTTAGTACTTAGTTGTTCAGCTTCCTGTTTCTTTGTATATGATTTATAGGCCGGAATAAGAATAACAAAGATTATTCCCAGTAGCAAAAATGAGAGAAACCATGTGCCACAACCCGTCTTCTTTTTCGGCTTTTCCTCAACAGTTTGATAAACAACCTGCGGTGTTGGTACATACTGCTGCACTACTATTGTACGAGGAGGCTGTTGATATACGGGTGCCCCATTCAAAGGAGGAACGGGAGGAGGCGTTGGTACCACCAACGACGAGGGCGCCTTTTGAATAGTCGGGGATGGCTTCGATGAGGGTTGCCGCCCATTTTGATCAGGTTGAACCGTTTGCTGTTTTGTAGTCTTCGAGTTCACAGCGTCACAAAACTGCTCAGATATAGCTTTACCACAGAAGGGGCAAAACGATGCACCTTTGACAAGTTCACGCCCGCAAGACCCACAAAACTTAACTACAGCTTCTTCCTCTTGCTCAATCACCGTTTCTATTGCTTCTTCATCCACTATATCATTTTCATCGACAATTTCATCTTGCAATTCTTGGGCTGTGGAATCTATGATTTTTGTTTCTTCACCTGTCAAATTAGCTCCACAAAAAGGGCACTTATCATTCCAGTCACTTGTCGTCTTCCCACAGAATGAACATATTATCAACGCCATAGTTGATTCTCCTTTCAGAATGAAGGGCATATGCTTTATTGCCCTATCTGATGCTACACCAACTTTACATCTAGCTGAATCCAAATCCGTCCCCGCCGTCCAACTCAGATGTTTTGCATCCTATTTTTTCTACCGTGGTAGAACCATTATTTTGTTCGTTTCCTTCTCGGGTACCACTTCCGTCAAGATTCTTTGTCCGGTTTCTAGAATAGCCTGATCAAGTATGGCAAATGTGATTGCCAATTCATATTTCTGATTCTCCCCAAGGAAATCCCGGCACGCTTCAAGCGCTCTGCGCCATGCGCCCTCGAGCGGATACCCGTAGATTCCCGCCGAGATCAGCGGAAAAGCGATGGAATGAAGGTCGTTCTCCTTTGCCACCTGCAAAGAGCTCTTATACGCGCTGTACAGTTGCTCCGGTTCGCCGTTCCTGCCACCCTGCCAGATCGGCCCGACCGCGTGAATCACATGCTTCGCCGGCAGCCGGAACCCCGGCGTAATCACGGCCTTCCCGGTATCGCAATGCCCGTACTTCCGGCACGCCCCAGTCATTTCCTCATACCCTGCTGCATTGAAAATCGCGCCGCACACTCCGTGCCCGCCCCACAGCCCGTCATTGGCCGCATTGACAATCGCATCGGTAGGAAGAAGGGTAATGTCGGTTTTGAGAAGGGTGATGGACATGTGGTACCTCCATAATGTTTCATAATAATACTAATAGGCATAGGCTATTTCTTATCCTTTATCAGTATACCGGAAACAATCATAACAATACTAGCGAGAGCGAATAAGTAAAACCCAAAACTGGGATGTAGTAGCACACCGAGGTCCATACTTCCCCAAAAATCATCAATATAGACATCATTAAGTTGCCCACGAGTAATAAACAATACAGCAATAATATATACAAAGACTATTATCCCGCACACAATCATACAGATTCCGGTTCGTTTTTTATTAGTAAGCACAAAGAACAAGGCAACCCCTAGAATTGCGATGAGTATAACTGCATCGACCCAAAATTTTGAAGTCCAAAGATAAACATACTCAGAAGCGCCCAGGAATCCAACAGCAAAGAAAGGCAAGAAAGAAGACATAACTGTTGCTAAGATGCCAGCAAGAGCCATGTAACGTCCGGCCGTCCACTTATTAGTCTCAGCCTCTTGAATGACTAAGCTGTTTCCACACGTGGGGCAGAATGCATTCATTGAATTCGGAGTATATAAAACATTCGTCCCACAGTGATTGCATCGGATAATACGACTTTGAGGAAATGGCTGGGGACAATCTAATCGGTATGCCATCCGTGTGCCGCATTTTTCGCAAAACAAAGCCCCATCCGGAAGTGGTTGCTGACAATTCGGACATCTATTCATAATTGAATCCTCTCTCTAATGCTAGTGCTTGTCTTTGCCATTAGTATAGCAAAATGAGAAGCATCTCACAATGTTCCATAATTGTATCGAATCAATGATAGGCACGTATATGCAAAATAACAAGTCACTTGTTCACGGGTTTTGCCGGTATCATCCCGACCCTCTAACCCCGTCCCCGGGGGACCACCCGTCTCCGGCGGCCTCCCAACAAAAACGGCACCCCGGTTGTTGAAGTACCGGGGTGCCTAAACCATTAAACCATTGGGAGTAAAATCGTCTCTGTAGAGGGGAAGAGGGCGAGAGGCTGATCGGAGCGGTCTGTTACATTTCCGCTTCGTCGTATTTGCTCTTACTTCTTTCCCGGATTGACAAGCATAGAATTGCGATTAACCAAACCATGAAGTCGCGTCGCCTTTCTGTGTTTTTTTATGGGTTTAGATTATCAGTTGGCCGATGAGATGTCAAGAAAATCGGCGTGGCACAATTCTTCAGCGAGACGATAATTGGCGAATAAATCGTCGCATTTGTCGGAAAATGTTACATTATTGCAGCTTGGTGCAGTGCCGCATCGGTCCTCAGAGCCTCAGCACCATCTCCACGTGCGGGATGGTGTCCTCGAGGAACGTGTCGGAAGTGACTTCGAAGCCCTGCTTCGCGTAGTACCCGATGGCGTATTCCTGCGAGTGCAGGAGGATGCTCGCAGCGCCCATCTGCCGGGCGACGTCTATGCCCTTTGTCAGAAGCGGGCCGCCGACGCCGATCCCGTGGAAGAGTGTCACGACGCGGCCGATCTGCGCAACTCCGGCCGCGCGGTCATTCCAGAACACGCGCAGGTACCCGGTCACGCGGCCGTCCTCGTTTCTGCAGAACACGTGGAGCGCGGTTTTGTCGACATCGTCCAGGTCCCGGCACATGATGTTCTGCTCGATGACGAAGATGTCGAACCGCGTCTTAATGATTTCATAGAGCTCATCAGGCGTGAGCTCGTCAAATTGCTTCACTTGGAATTCCACAACGCACCTCACACAAATGGCGATGGCCGATGCCATGCTCAATCACGTTTTCTCCTTTTTCACTTTTTCAAACGCATCGAGAATTTCCAAAAACTCGTCGGGAAGGCGCTTCCGACACTCCGTGATGAACTCCGCGGGGATGTCAAAATATGCCTCGGCGATTCCGCCGGCAATGCAGGTGAGGGTGTCACAGTCGCCGCCTAATGAGACAGCGGTGCGGATGACATCTTCGAAATCGACGCCTTCAAGGAATGCGGCAAATGCTTCCGGAACAGTTTCCTGGCAGCTCTCCACGTGATGGTATGTGGGGCGGATTTCGTCGCATGTGCGGCTCAGGTCATAGCCGAACTGTTCGGTCACGTACGCTTTAATCTCGTCTTTGGTCGCGCCCGTTCGGGCGAGGAAGATAGCTGCTGCCACCGACTCGGCACCCTTCACGCCTTCCGGATGATTGTGCGTCACCTCAGCCGTCCATCGTGCCACCTCACGAGTCCGCTCCATCGAATCGTAGAGCCAGCCGACCGCGGACACGCGCATTGCGGAACCGTTTCCGAAGCTGCCGTACGGCTGCGGATCGTCCGAGCGCAGCCACTGCACGAAGCGGCCGCCGTACTCGCCGCCCGCATGCCGATGACCGATATCCTGCATGCAGCTGACAAATTCAGCCTTCATGGTCTTCTCACAAGCCCCCGGCCCGACATTCATAATCGCCTTCGCAATCGCAAGCGTCATCGCCGAATCGTCCGTGTAACGTACCCATTTTCTACGATCAAAAAGCTCAAAATCCTTCGTCTTGTCGCCCTGGTCAAACTCATAGGGCGCACCGATCATATCACCTAAAATTGCTCCGTACATAGTACCTCCTATCTTCTTTCCCACTCCATGAGTCTACTCCTCGGGAGTAGCTTTTCCCCCAAAAATCATTAACATCAACTCATTTGACCGTTTCTGTATACCACTCGAAAGCTCCTGCCTCCTTTCAGAGCAAAGGCTTCTCGATTTCATCTATGCTACATATAGCATCTTCTTTAGTATCTGTCAAATGCCACACCTATCGATTGGTTTCAGAATCGCTTATAACTTGTGTCTACTGATATAGCATAATAGTTGCATCATTTCAAACAAACTTCCTCAACCGGAAAAAGGATACTATATTGCAGGGGTGGAAGCAAAAAAAGCGAGAAGTGATATTATCTCAATTATATTTGAGTTGTCATCTTATCGTATAATACGATATAATAATATGAACAAGATTCGTTTATTGATGCAAATCAGCCCAAAGGGGGGGAGGTATGATTTGCTTTTGTGGGGTGCAGAAATTAACGTCTCGCGTTACACAATACTATTACACGAGAGGAAAAATAAATGAAAAGAATTTTTACCAGATCGATTACGGCTCTGATACTCGTAATCGCTATGACCATTGGGATGACTGCCTCCCTCGGCGGAAAAGCGCAAGCAGCACCGGGAACTTATACTCTAAGATTCAGCAACAACGGAATTTCCGGAGTCGGCAATTTACCCAAAGATGTCGCAACAGACCCCAGATATCCTACAGTTAAAATCCCCACGCAGAAGCCGACACGTGCCAATTATGTCTTTCAAGGATACGATACCTCTTCATCGGCTAAGACTGTCGTTTACAAACCAGGAGCTAGCATTAAACTTACAAAAGCTCTCACCATCCTCTATCCAGTATGGTCTGGTGGCCCCACCACTTATCAAATCAAGTTTAGTACGAACGGCGTTTCCGGAATCACTAATATGCCTTCAAACATTTCCGTCGGAGCAGGCTCCCGTTTTTCTATCCCCACTACTATTCCGAAAAGAAGTGGTTATAGTTTTGACGGTTGGAATACGTCTCCTTCGGCCCAATCCGGTAATTCAAATTATGCCCCGGGAAAAGGGAACATTTTAGCCTCTGGTAACCTTACATTGTATCCTATTTGGAAGCTTCAGGTTACTTACCATATTATGGAGGCTCAGAATGCAGATTATTCTGCCGTAGTCAATTCAACCATAATAAAAGAAATAAAAAATGGCACAGTTTCGGAACGCAACGGAACTACTCTTGCCAACGCATCTAATGTCAGAAACTTGCTCAGCGCCGGTTATTACCTCAGCGATTCTAGGGGTAACAAGTTGTCTGACAGCACTAAGATTACTGCCGGATTAAATGTATATATTTGGCCGTATAAGGACGAGATTACAATTAAATGGTGCGGGACATCAACCACTATGTATGTATATACGGGATTGTCTCTTGCAACTAGTTTTGATAATCTTTATGGTTTCGGACGAGGGAGAAAGTATCCTGTAGGTAACAATTTCGTTCTTAACGGGGTTAAAAACTATGTGTTGGGATGGAAGCTGAATGGTGGAAACAGAAAGAATCAAATTGTTTCTCCCGGACTTCGTCTCACATGCAACGGATCGAAATATGATGCGGATGTTGTAACAAAAACCGATGGCGTATCCCTGGGTTATAATATACATATGTCTGCAACAGAACTTCGCGTAATGTATGAATTGACAGATAAAAAGTATCAATCGGCAAAGCCTTCAGAAAGTGATACTCTTTCCAGTGTTCTCAGCAATCTTGCACTTACTTACATTGGAATTAAAGACAATAAAGTTTTAAGTACCGCATCCAGTCTCTTCAGCTGTATTTCCTCAATCGGAACATCAATCAATGGAGGAGAAAAAATGCAGCTTGCTCATCTGCACGGACAACTTGATGCGTTTGTTGGAAACTACATGAATACCAATTCTTGGGCCACACGTGAATACTATGTAACATTAAAATGTCATGTAGAAAAGTGTGAGTTGATATTAGATGATATAAAGCAATACTGATTGCAACAGATATGCGAAAGGGCTTGGATTGTTCACGTCCAAGCCCTTCTATTTTGACCCTTATGCCCCAAAACACCGACTAGCCTTTGTCAGTTAGTGCCACCATCATCCTGTGAATGAACCTTGCTTCTGCCGGCGAAACGAGAAGGTAAACATGACCGGTCTTTCCCCGTTCTTTCAAAACTTCATACAGTATAAAAAGGTGGTTTGAATGGTCAATCTATGAAGACACGGTCAATCATTGCCCCCTCCGCCCCATTATGTCCATCCCCCGAAATCTTTGAGGAGAAAATGTGAAGTGCGTTGCATTTCCCAAAGAGGTATGGTGGAATGGAGGTAACATGAAAGGGGAGGCGCAGGGCATGGGCCTTCGGCCCCGGGCTGGTTTCGGACGGCGAAATCACAATCAGCGCAAGGCAAGCGGCTGGTCCTACCTGTACACCGTGGCCGGCGCCGTGCTGCTCGCACTGGCGCTCCTGTTTCACAAACCGGTGTGTCCGGGAGAAGCTTATTCCCGTTAAAATAGAAAATCCCCGATGACCTTTCGGTCACCGGGGATTGTTTCATTTTGCAAACTTGTTTGTTCAAGTTGAACAAACAAGTTTAGCTGCACTTTCTTTCACGAATGATGTTCTTCAGCCGCAGATTCTTATCGAAGATATCCTCCGTCAGCCCGTTCAGCTCAAGCAGGTTACGAACACACCACTCCGGATCCTGCGTGTGAAATGTGTAATATACATCATTCATCTGTCTGTAAGGGAACAGCTTTAAGAGATACCCTGTAGACATTTCCCGTGTATACGACAGATATCGGTACAGGTATCCCATCCAAAACAGAGCGCTCTTCGAGAACTTAATCTTCCCATAACTCGATTGCCCGAACTGCTCTGTAATATCAATAATTCCTTCCTTGACATCGAGGGACAGCCTGGTTGTGTTGTTCTCATCCAGTTTCTTCAACAAATCCGAATGAAGAAATCTCCGAATGAAAATCCCCGTAGAACAATCTAACTCTGCCGACTCTTCAAAGAGCTTCCCCTGGTATTCCGCAAGTAATAACCCATTGTGATCGAATTGTTTCATTTTAGCATTTCCTCAATGAATAAACCGTTTTTGAACTCCCTTTTAGCCAACTTCAGTTTCGTATCAATTCCATGTGCCCGGCGGTTCCCTCCTAATGATAAAAATGAACCACTAACCCCGTCCCCCGGCTCATTTTCCGTATGAAAAGCTTCTCAGCACGCCCATGTTGTCGAGGTAGATGACCTTCTTCGCGGTGCGGTCCATGCCGACATAACGGCCGTCCCAGAGGGGCGCAAAGCGAGTGTCAGTAGCCTGCACGGGACAGGTGCGAAGGCTCAGGTCTTCGTAGCCGACAATCTTCTGCTGGTTGAGCGGGAAGCCGTCACGGCTGTCCCTGACATCATCGGAAAAGCAGAAGTACGCAAGCTTCGGCATTG
>JAEEGK010028397.1_pt1 | contig 11224 bp, 8 predicted proteins | sample 8958771 | NCBI WGS metagenome assembly JAEEGK01 (sample SAMN16246547, study PRJNA631951) | gut metagenome | biome: gut microbiome; feature: rumen; material: SC-attached | host: Bos | place: Iran: Karaj | collected 2018-10 | reverse complement strand
GACAATTGATATTGTACAGAATGGTGCTATTGCCACTGGCGATGTTTATCCGCAACCTCAGAGAACTGGTGTCCTTTGGGATGCATATCTTATAAAAGCAATAAATCGTAGAGATACACGTCAATCTTTATTTTTTATTACTGCGTCTATTCGGAAATCAATCAAACTCAAATTCTTCTATGAGTTCAAAGCAACATGGGATAGAGTTCAAAATGAAAAAATACTTCTGCCTGTTCGTGATGGTCTTCCCGATTACGAAACAATGGAGATTTTTATCAGTGCGTTGCAGAAGCTCGTCATTAAAGATTTGGTTCAGTACACTGATAAAAAAATGATGCGATAAAAACAGTTGCTCCCGGACAAGAGATAGTAAGGGCGCACGAAGGGCGTTCCTTCTCGGGCTGGTTGACCTGCCCGAGAAGGAATGGAGCCGATAGGCGGAACCCTGAATAGCGCGTTTTTTGGCTTGGATGCCGTAGGCAGACAAGCCAAAAATGTCCCCGTGAAATTATCCTAAAAAATCATTTGTCGCTTTCAAAACGACCATTTCAGTCCCAATTTGTTTTATGCTGAATCCATCGAGCGTTAAGGAGGAAGCTATGAGCAAAAAGAAAACAACAGAACCGGAAAAGATGGACGGTATTTTTGAGGGTGGCAAGGCGGTTGAAATATCTCCGCTACCGTACTTTACGACGGAGTTGTTGGCTCTGCCTAAAGAGACTATGGAATTTCTACGGAATACGGCAGATAAGCACAATTGTACGGTAAGTTATGTCATCGGTCATTTTATGAGCGATATGCTTTCTGAGACTAAGGACATCTCTGAGATAACGGAAGAAACATTGCTGAAGGCATCGGAGGAGAAGCCTTACATGTTCATAAAAAAGGACGGTAAGGCATTCGCCAGAATTTCATTTTTCCACGATGAGAAGTTTCAGAAAGAACTGGATAAGGTTGTGTGAATCAGATGACTTTTTCTCCATAATGGTCAAGAATCTGGTTCACGGTTATTACGTCAAAAACATTGTGGGTAAAGCAGTATCGAAGGATTAAATCAGAGCGCATGCTTTGGGAAAGGGAATATCCGGCGGTTTTCAGGAGGTTTTCTGTTTCATCAGTAGTAAGATTCATCGCCAGGCAAAGCTTGAGCAAAGTGTTTTTGTTAGGATGATAATCGGGCTGGGTTCGGATTTTTGAAAAGAGCTTACGATCCACATCGGCTTTTTTGTAAACCTCAACTTCATCGAGCTGCTTGGAAAGGATTGTTTTCCTGATTTTGTCTTGCAGGAGTTCTTCCGTTGGCTGTATGAAGTCATTTATAGAGTTGTAGTTTGGGGTTGATTCATCGATTTCTAAACAGGTTTCGATTGTTTCATCATACTGAAACATGTTTTTGAGATAGGTGTCTATTTCTTCATAATTGATGTGGTTGCTGTCTTTCATAATCCGACGTACTCCGCGACGACGCTTTTTACGGCATTCAGATATCCTGAGCCGAAGATATTGAGGTGGTTAAGAAGCTGATAAAGGTTGTACAGGTCTCGGCGGGATTCGTAGCCGGGCTGTAGTGGGCGCGCCTCTCGGTAGGCATCGTAGAATTTTGAGGGGAAGCCGCCGAAAAGTTCCGTCATTGCAAGGTCTGCTTCCGCATGGCCGACGTAGCAAGCTGGATCAATCAGCAGGGCGTTTCCGTCCGCGCCGCACATGGCATTGCCGCTCCATAAGTCGCCGTGAAGCAAACTGGGCTTTTCCGGTTCAACGAGGAAATCGCCAAGATGGTCGAGCAGCTTTTGGTTACGCGCGCGGTCTTCTGCGGTAAAGTATCTGTCGGCGGCGGAAAACTGGGGGGCGAGCCTGTTGTCGCGGAAATAGGAAATCCAGCTTTCGCACGGGGTGTTTTTTTGCGGACGGGCTCCGATGAAATTGTCCTGGAAAAAGCCGAACTTCATCTTTTGTGGGGCGCATGAGCCGGGTGCGGCTGTTCCGGCGGCAGAGTATGCGACATTGGCAGAATCACTGGCACTTGTTGCATCTGCCTCGCTACTGTCTGGCTCAACGAAAGCTGATGTGTCTGCGTTGTGCATTGCAGCGAGGTTTTGTGCAAATTTCTCCCAGTAGTCGGCGCGCTTGTTTCCGCTTTCGATGAAGCCCAACAAAAGGAAGCTGTAGCCGACTTCTTCGCCGTCGTCGGTTCCTGTGCAAAGGATTTCCGGCGTTCCGATTGTGCCTGTTTGGGCAATCGCGGTGATTCCGGCGGCTTCGGCTGTGAAAAACGACGCGTTCTCTTTGGCGTTGGCTTTCATGAAAATGTGCTTTCCGTTGGACATCGTGAGCGCGTATGACTTGTTGATGTCGCCGCCGGAGACTCTTGTTGTATGTGCAATTGTGGCGGATTTCCCGAAAAGGGAGATGAGCGCCGACGCAAGTGATTTGTAATTAGGAGGTAATGTTAGTTGCATAGTGATATGATAAATTGAAAAGGAAGCGGTGTCGAGTAGGCGAGTGTCGTTAACTCGCGCGGGTACGACTGGCGAGCCAATGCGCGGGCACGACTTACGCGTTATTGTGGGGTGCGCGGCGGCGAAATCACAATAAAAAAATTAACAAATGAGTAATATTTTATTGTCTTTTACGAATGTACTTTAATTTTTCATATACTGCTCTATACTGTAGGTATGGGCATAAAGGAAAAGCTTAAAAAGTTCCTAGGACTTGAAAAATATTCGCCGTACATCAACAAATACTTCGACTCATCGAACATCAGGTCTGGTATTTATGTTTCCACTGTCATAATCATCCTAGAGCTATGGATGATTTGCATCACGCTAATCCGCCAGCAGTTCGAGTCAACGCGCCGGTCTACCGAGTGGGTCGTCCAGCATCTCTCTTTGTACGTTCTGCTTCTGGCTATCGCGCTTATCCTTTTTATCTATTCAATCCGGCACGTGAAAAAGCTAAGTTCCAGCCGTGTGAAATGGGAGATAATCAGGTATCTTTTCTCCGCCGTCGCTATTGTGTTCGGCATATACATATCGTTCTTGGATTACGGCAAAGGCGAGCAGTTCGTAACGCTCATGACGATGACGGTTTTGATATTCTGTTTCATCGTCTGGCGGCCGATTTTCTCGGTATTGTTCCTTTCTGCGGCATATCTGCTTTTCTTCCTGCTGTGCGATTTCGTAAAGCCTACGTCATACGCGACTCAGGTAAACCTTGCCATAGTGTTCATCGTAATCCTTATGAGCGCGATAAACTCATTCCACCAAAAGCTGACAGAGGCGAAAAAGGACGAGGAGCGGGAAAATGCACAGAACATACTGATAAAGCTTTCCATTAGCGATGAGGTTACCGGAATCGCTAACACGAACTATTTCCGGAGTCAGGCTCTGAAAATCCTGCAGGATGAGAGAATTGACCCGAAAAGCCTTGTATTCTTGTTCCTTGATCTTGAGAATTTCAAGGCGATGAACGAGAAGTACAGTTTCTGGGAAGGCAATAAGTTTTTGCGGCAATTCGCGGACGGGCTTAACAACATTTTCTCGGATTCAGTGGTGGCGCATTTCTCGAACGACAATTTCGTCATTCTGACAAAGCACGATTCTGTTCAAGAAAAGTTGCAGTTAGTTCGTGAAAAGCTTTCTGAAATGAAATATGACGTTATCCTGCATCTGAAAGTCGGCGGTTATGTGCCGGAAGACAGGGAATGCATGCCGGTTATCGCGTGTGACCATGCGCGCTATGCTTGTTACACTATAAAAAAGCATTTCAACCGTGATTACTGCGAGTATGACGATTCAATGGCAAGCGATTTCAAGAAGAAGCAGTACATCATCAACAATATTGATAATGCCATAAAGAACGAGTATATAAAGGTTTACTATCAGCCTGTAATTAATGCGAGCAACGGTAAGATGTGCGGAGTTGAGGCTCTCGCCCGCTGGAATGACCCTACGCTCGGTTTCCTTTCGCCTGCCGATTTTATCCAGACGCTTGAGGAATATCATCAGATACACAAGCTCGATATGTATGTCGTTGAGACTGTGTGCAAAATGCTTTCGAAAGTCAAAGGAACGGATTTTCCGCTTTTGCCTGTATCGCTCAATTTCTCGCGGCTTGATTTTGATTCAATCAACCTTGCGGAGGAAGTGGAGAACTGCCTTCAGAAATACGATATCGACAAGAAATGCATCCATATCGAGATTACCGAAAGTACGCTCTCTCAGAACGATGCAAGCCTTAAAGACGCTTTCTCAAAGTTCCGCGCGTCCGGGTATGCGCTGTGGCTGGACGACTTCGGTTCAGGGTACTCCGGGCTCAACGTCCTTAAGGAATACGACTTCGATGTTATGAAAATCGACATGAAGTTTTTGGAGAATTTCTCTGAAAATCCAAAGGCTCACAGAATCTTACGGAATATCATTTTGCTCGCGAAAGAGCTTGGCATGAAGACGCTTACGGAAGGTGTCGAGACGGAAGAAGCGTATCAGTTCCTGAAAGAAGCCGGATGTGAGCAGTTGCAGGGGTACTTGTTCGGTAAACCTATGCCCGATACGGAGATATACAAAAAGATAATGGACGGTACGTATCAGCTCGATGAGTGTTATAAGAAGTAGCAGTCTAGGCGATTTCGATAATCTGAATATATAAACTTTACTTTTGCTGTATGCTGTCGATTACGATTTTTATAGAATCTATGAATTCTTCAAGAGTCTCAATATTTTTGTTCAGCGCGAGTTTGTAGAAAATCTGCGTGCCGGTTTTCTGCGACGATATAAGCCCCATATCTTTCAAAACTTTAAGATGATGCGATATTGCCGGGCGCGAAAGATGTGATTTATCTGTCAAATCGGTTACGTTTATTCCGTCTTTTCCAGCTTCTGCAATATCAATTATAAGCTGCTGGCGTATTTCGTCTCCCAAAGCGATAAAAAGTGGCAGGCAGGAATGGAGTATTTCTCTTGCATGGTGAAGTTCTTCTTTTGGAATCATGCCTTATGATAAATCCCTGAAAGATGTTTGTCAAACGTTTCTGAAATCAGCCCAATAACATCTGCGCCATAATAACTGCGTTGTTGCTCAAAAATCGTGTTTCCAAAAAAACACGAAAAAATTCAAAAACCTATTGACGATTTTTTCCGGTATCAGTATATTCTGTTTAACAGTTTAAGCGTTTAAGAAATTAAACAAACGAACAGTTAAACGGATGAACGGATGTACGGTGTTACCGATAGTCCGCGAATCTGGGTGAAAACAAATATTAAAAAACATTTGAATAGGAGGTTTTGATGAAATTATCTAAAGTGTTTTTCAAGAAGCCGTTGATTATCATCATCCTTTGCGTGGTTATCACCGGGGTGCTTGGCTTCTTCATCAAGGATTTGCAGATTGATAATTCAATCAGGCAGTTCCTTCCTCAAAAAGATGCTTCGTACAAACGCTTGTCCGAAACGGAAGAGCAGTTTGGAAGCATGATGGTTATTGGCGTTAGTATGGAAGCCCGCAACGGTTCTATACTTACACCCGAAAATATCGAGGTTGTGCGTCGTATAACAGACCGTGCGCTTGATCTTGACGGTGTTTCTGATGTCGACTCTCTTACCCACATCGACTATGTGTGCGAGTATGACGGTTCTATTTCCGCAAGCCAGCTTATTCCTGACTCATACGCCGGTTCTGCCGATGACATAAAGCAGCTCGAGAGCCACCTTGCAGAATGGGATGATATGTACAACAGAGTCATCGTTAACGACGATATGACTGGAACTCAACTTCAAGTAACTCTTTCTCCGTATGATATTGAGCATGAGAAAGAGCTTGTCGCAGCCGGAAGTATCAAAAAAATCCGGTCAGAGGCAGAAGAGGAAGAGGATGTTCTTAACGCTGTCACTAAGATTGTGAATGAGGAAACTGCCGGACACAACGTTGATGTTAAGATTTACGGTAACCCTGTCGTAATGCAGAATTCTCGCGTGTTCATGCTCGCAGACCTTACGCGCCTTATTCCGCTAGTAATAATCGTTGTTCTGCTTTCGCTTTATTTCAGTTTCAAAACGCTCGACGGAACGCTCCTTCCGCTTATAACGGTTATTATGTCAACTGTATGGACTATGGGGCTTATGGCGTTGTTCGGCGTTACGTTCACGCTTGTTTCCAGCGTAATTCCTGTTGCCCTTATTGCAGTTGGTTCTGCATACGGAATACATGTTCTTACTCATTATTACGTCGCGCTTGATATGACTCAGGGTGAGCTTACAAAAGAAAAGTACGAGCAGGCGATTTTTGACGGACTTCATGAGGTTATGGGCGCGGTTCTGCTTGCTGGTATAACTACAGTAATCGGATTTATTTCACTTATTTCAAGCCCAATTGCGCCTCTTCACAGCTTTGCGGTATTCACGGCTGTTGGCGTTGCGATATCGCTTGTGCTCGCAATAACGTTTATTCCGGCGATTCTTCTGTTAAAGGACTACAGCAAAGTTCAGGCTTCAAGAAATAAGAAGCTTAACATCAGCGAAAAACTTGCCGCAAAGCTGGAGCACGCAAGGCGTTTGCGCGGCGGAAAATCCGCGGAAGAGGCGCAGGGCGAGACTCTGTACAAAATCTATCACTTCTTTTGCGGAACAAAGCCACGACTTTATCTTTCGATAATCGCGATGGTTGTGCTTTCTGTCGTTGGTTTGCGGTTTCTTCACATAGACACCGCGCTCGTAAACTATTTCCCTGAAAACTGCGAGATGCGTCAGGATATCAACTACATCGACAAGCAGTTTGCCGGCACGAACAGCCTTTACCTGAACGTTAAAGGACCGGAAAAAGGCTCTCTTACGAACCCGGAGATTCTTAAGGCTGTTGACGATATGCAGAATTACTTGCAGAGCGAGTACCCGGATATCGGAAAAATTGTGTCGTTCACAGATTTTATAAAGCGTATAAATCAGGTTTGGCACGTTCCGGCTGTCCGTGACGGCGCGGATGCTGATGGTTTTGCTGATTCTGTAGCGGATTTCGGTGGAGACGCAAGTTTTGGCGCAGACGATGACTGGGCTGATTTTGCAGATTTTGGCAATTTTGGAGATTTTGACACCGGTTCGCTTACAGCTGACACCTCAAGCGAAATCGATGACTGGACAGACCCGAACGACGTATATTCTGCCGCGCTTTCTGAAAGCGTAACTGTTGAAAAAGCAATAGAAATGCTTAACGACGCTTACGTTGCGGCGGGCGGAAAAACGGCAAGTGTTGAGGATATCGTCCGTGAGCTTGAAGCAAAGTTCAACTACAACGGAACGGCTTACTACGAAGTGCCTTACGATGCGGAAAAATATCCTGTTGCGACACGCGAGGAGCTTGCCGGAGTAGTGCAGGGCTACCTTACGCTTTTGTCCGGTTCTCTCGGTCGCTTCGTTGATGACGACATGAATCCGCAGGTTATGCGCATTACGGTTCAGCTCCGTAACCACTCGACGCAGACGACAGGCGACATTATCGCCGCCGCAGAAGAATATGCCCAGAGGCATTTCCCGGCTGGCTACACTCTCGAAGCGACCGGCACTGCGGAAATGGAGTACACAATGACAAAGATGATTGTGTCGAGCCAGCTTACGAGCTTGCTTATCTCGCTTGTGTGCGTGTTCGTCATAATCGCGGTTGCGTTCAAGTCTGGTTGGGCAGGCCTTCTTGGAGCCGTGCCGCTCGCGCTCGCAATCATCCTTAACTATATGATTATGGGCTTTGCGGGAATAAACCTTGACCTTGTTACAAGCATCATTGCATCAGTGGCGGTAGGCGTAGGCATTGACTACACGATTCACTTCCTTTCGACATACAAGGAAGAGCGGGCATCAAGCGACGACCTTGATGAAGTTACCCGTATGACGTTCCGTAAGAGCGGACACGGCATCGTGACAAATGCGATTGCGGTGGGCTTCGGCTTCTTGGTGCTTTGCGCATCGAAGTTCGTAGTTTTGCGCTACATCGGAATACTTGTTGCGCTCGTAATGTTCACATCAAGTTTCTTGGCAATGACAGTCATTCCGGGATTCCTGAACATGTACGCGCCTAAGTTTATCAGAAAGAAATAAATACTTGCTCGGCGGCTGTCCGCAACGGAGTTACGAGCGATGCCGAGTTTTTATAGGAGATATAGATATGAAAACACTTAAAAAAACAATGATGGTTGCGGCAATTCTTGCTGCTTTTACAACAATTGCGTTCGCAAATACAAAGGGAAACGAGATTATGCAGAAGGCTGCGGACTTCAAGAAGCCGCATTTTTCAATGAGTCAGGTAATAATGACACTTGAAGATAAGAACGGCACAAAGGAAGACCGCCAGATTGTCGAGTATGGCAAGGAAGAGGATGGAAAAACTTACGTTGTTATGGATTTCAAAGGTCCTGCAAACGTTAAGGATACTCGCTTTTTGCAGATAACGAACGAGAACGGCCCGGACGACAAGTTTATCTATCTTCCGTCGCTTAAATCGGTACGCCGCGTTAACTCAAGCGAGGGTTCAAAAGCTTTCATGGGTTCGGATGCGACATACGATGATCTTACGACACGCGATGTTTCGATGGATGAGCATGAGTATTTGCGTGACGAGGCGATTACTGTTGAGGGCGGCGCGAAATATGACTGTTACGTTGTAAAAGAGATTCCTAAGGATAAAAAAGGAACTCAGTACAACTATCGTATGGTTTGGGTTGATAAGGCGACTATGTATCCGGTTCACACCGAGATGTACGACAAGAACGATAAGCTTGTAAAAGTTTTGGAGGTTTTGGAGATTCAGAAAATGGACGGATACGACATGCCGATGACGAACAAGCTTAAGAACGTCCAGACAGGACACAGCACAACGCTCCAAATTGTAAAGGTTCAGGTGGACAAGGCGATTCCAGACCGTGCCTTCACACAGAACTTCCTCACCACCGGAAAATAAGGTTTGTTGCTTATTATCGCGCTTTTTTAAGGAGATTCAATTATGAGAAACATACGCAAATATTTACTTTTACCTGCGGCTCTTGCTTTTGTTGCGACAGCCTCATTCGCCGATGATTTTGGCGACTTCGCGGATTTCGGTTCGTTCGGCTCTTTCGGCGACGACTCTTCATCCGGGCCGAAACTGGAAACAGGCGGAAGCGTCTCCACAGATGTCCGCGCTTACGTTGATACAGACAGCATCGACAACCTAGATGTGGAAGCTTTCCCCGCCGCCAACCTCGACATGAAGTACAGCGGCACAAAGTCCGACATAGAACTTAAGCTTTCTGTAGACGAGAATAAAATCAAGAACGCGCCGCAGAACCTTGACGTAATCGATGAACTTACTATCCACGGATATTTCGACAGTTTCCTTTTGGAGGCGGGCAAAACGAAAGTTGTCTGGGGAAAAGGCGACAAACTCCATGTAATCGACAACTTCAACGCGGACGACTACTCGGATTTCATAATCCCTGATTACCTTGACCGCCGCATAAGCACACCGATGATCCGTGGCGTTTACAGCCTGCCTTTCGCGAACATGCAGATTGAGGCAGTTTATACACCATTCCTGCCTGTAGACTCCTTTGCCACGGACGGACGCTGGACACCTGCGCAAGTTACCGTTTTGTCAGATACTGTAACAGAAACTGCAAAACTGAGACTTGCTGATAGCATTAAAAAGCTTGAAAACGCCCGGCTTGAAGCTACAACAGCTTCCACCTTGGAAGTATTAGGAACTAGCGATGCACAGACAAAATTAACAGCTTTGGTGACAGCTGCGTATAATGCGGGAAAAATCACAGCAGATGCTTCTAAAGTTGCTGCGGTAATGGCTACTGGTAAATCACAGAGTGAAGCAACCGCACTTGTTCTCGCAGCGGCATATAAAGAGTATCTTTCGGCCAATCTTACAGCGGCAAATACGGCTTATACGCTTGCCCTTGCGAACGCAAACGCGCTTTCTGCTGACCCGTCCGTAATTTACCCTGATATGAAGTCGCTTAAATACGGACAGTTCGGTGGCCGCCTCACCGCTACTCTCGGTCAGGTCGATTTCGGCGTTAGCTACTACAACGGCTGGTACAAGCAGCCTTCCGTAAACGCAAGCAAAATCAACAGTTTCATTGCATCATATCTTGCGGACGGAACTGTTACCGAGGACGAGAAGTTCCTTGCTTACGACAAGAAACACACTTTCGGACTTGAAGCTTCAACCGTTATTTGGCACTTCAACGTACGCGGTGAGGCAGCGTACAATCTTACGGAAGACACGGACGGAAAAAATCCTTGGGTTCACAACAATTCAATCGCATGGCTCGCAGGATTTGATATCGACCTTCCTTTCTGGAACGCAAACCTTAACGTGCAGGAAACAGGAACGTTTATCCTTCACGGCGACGAGTGCGACAAGAACACGGCCGATGTGGACTATGCAAAGCATTACAGCAACAACAAGATTGTCTGCAATTTCTCAACATCTTTCGTGAACGACAAACTTGTACCGCAAGTTACTGTGATGTACGGAATTGAGCGCGGGGATCTTGCGGTTATGCCGCTCGTTGAGTACAAGCCAGACCAGAATCTTACGCTTTCCGCAAGCGGAATGCTTATCTGGTGTAAAGGCTCGGACAGCGAGTTCAATGCTTGGAAAGACAACAGTTTCGTATCACTCGGAGCAAAGTACTGTTTCTAAGTTCTATGATTGAACCGTAATTATAACCACCTCTCATTAGGGGTGGTTATAATTCTCTAATTATCTGTATTGTAAATCTTTGCGACTTTCTTTCTGTTCCCGCCGATTATAATAATCGCCGCCAAAACTGCTATCAAATTAAAAATAAGAACGACAAATCTTGCATCCATTATTTCAGAAAGAAGCCCTGCGATAAGCTCCGCAACTAATGCACCGGCAGTCGAAAGAATCAAAAATGCACCGTTAAAACGACCTTTCATTTCGTCAGGCACGTAATTTTGCGTCGATGAACTTCGTATCGTGTAGCTTGTTATTCCGCCCATACCGCTTATAAAACAGAGAATCCTAGCTGTCTCTATTGGCATGAACATATATGTGCCGTCGATAAGCCCCAGGAAAATATAAACAAGAAGGGCGATTGTAAATTTGTACTTAACAGGAATTTTTATTCTATAATGAAGCATACCGCCTATCGCCCTTCCGACAAAAGCCATTCCGTATGTCATTACATATAGATATTCACCGTTTTCAAACGTGCTTTTGTAAT
>JAEEGK010028393.1_pt1 | contig 11224 bp, 8 predicted proteins | sample 8958771 | NCBI WGS metagenome assembly JAEEGK01 (sample SAMN16246547, study PRJNA631951) | gut metagenome | biome: gut microbiome; feature: rumen; material: SC-attached | host: Bos | place: Iran: Karaj | collected 2018-10 | reverse complement strand
GTACCAGTAATCATCAGGATTATTCGGGTCTACAACATAGCTGAACGCCATATCATTCCAGAATTTTTTATCAACATCGGAAATCCAGAAAATTATTTTAGATTTGAATGACTCCTTGAAAGTCTCAAAGTCTTTAAAAGCAGCTTCAATACATTCCGGGTCATCAGGATTCAAAAAATACTCTTTGATTGACGGCATTCGCATCAATTGAAGAACAATCGTAAGCTGCTCGTTCATTGACGCTTCGAATTCAGCGCGTTTAACACGGGCAATCATTTCCATATCGGAGTAAGATTCCGTACGGAAATGGCTACGGGCTACAGCTTTAACGGCGAGTCCAAGAACCGCAACACCGACAACGATTAAAGCAACGGCGACAAATGAAATTTTCCTCAACTTTGCATTCATATCAAAACACCCTCAAATCAAAAAATATACCGACAGAGTTCTTTGCTTTTAATTCGGGAGTAGATTGATTTTAGCAGATTCAAGAATTTTTTGGTAAGAACCTACCGCATAGATTGCATGTTATAATTCTATTACTATATATATAAATCTGCAAGATTTTTTTTAGTGCGGCTCTGCGCCGCACTAAAAAAACTAGACTTTGAACTTGTCGATTTGGCCGCCGATTTCATCGATAGACGATTTCATCTTGTCAGAAATCTCGCGGAGCTCAAGTCCTGTTTCCTTGATTTTCTTAGCACCAAATGTCATTTCTTCTACGCTCGTCTGCATAATTCCGGTTGCATTCTGAAGATTCTGAACTTCCTCAAGAATGGCCTTGTTACCCTGCGACATTTCAACACTCGCAGTTTTAACTTCAATCGTAGAGTCATTCATAGAATGAAGGGCACTTGAAATATGCATAGAACCAGTGTTCTGCTCTTCCATTGCAGCCTGAATCTGATGGACGAGCTGCTCCGTATCCGTAATCTTGTTCGTTACGGACTGGAATGCCTTGCTTGACTCCTCAGATGCCGTAACTACATGGTCGATTGACTCTTTAATGCTGTTCAACTGATTACCGATTGTCCTTGACTGCTCGGAAGAAGTCTCAGAAAGCTTACGGATTTCGTCAGCAACAACAGAGAATCCCTTTCCTGCATCGCCTGCATGAGCTGCCTCAATTGCCGCGTTCATAGCAAGAAGGTTCGTCTGCTCGGCAATAGCCGCAATCGCGGAGTTTGCATCCTGCAGCGTCTCACTCTGGTTCTTGATATCCTCGATAATGTCGTTAACGTTCAGCTGCATCTGAATACCAGTCTGGGCTGAATCGGCAAGACCTTCAAACGACTCGGACATCATTTCAACAGAATTGTTTACAGACTTGATGTTTCCAATCATCTCCTCGATTGCGGCGGATGCATCAGAAACCTGAGAAGACTGCTTCTCAATCATGTGTCCCAAAGACTCGATATTGCTTGCAATCTCATTTACAGCGCCGGCTGTCTGCTGAACGGACTTGGACTGATTGTCAATCTGATTGTGAACGGAGTCGATACTCGTAAGAATCTCGTCAATTGATGTCGCAGTATTCTGTGTAGACGAATCAAGCACGCTACCAGCATTACCAAGCGAGTCGCGGGAGCTCTTAACCTGTGCGATAATCGTCTGGAGTTTCTCCGTAAACTTGTTGAATCCGGTAACGACATCGCCAATCTCGTCATTAAGCTTGATGTCGATTCTCTTTGTAAGGTCTGCATCACCTGTCGAAATATCATTGATTGTCGTCTTAACAAAACCAAGAGGTCTGATAAGGATTGAAACAAGAATCAAACTTCCGATAATTACGACTGCGGCCGCAATTATAATTGAAATTACGATGACATTCGTAACTTTTGTAAGGCTCTCATAGTATTCGCCATAAGGTGCGGCGCACAATACTGACCAACCACTCTCATCGCCTACCGGCTCATAAGCAACAACTTTCTTTTCGTTTGTTTTAGGATCAACCAAAATCTCGAAACCAGATTCACCAGCGATAACGGACTCCATCATCAAATCCCAAGGGGTTTTCGGTGCATCGGGGTCTTCTTCGGCTGGTTCCGGAGCAACGTAATCTGGATTGCCAGCTTCCTGAATAGCCGCAAGCTCTTCTTCTGTCATATCAGAATATGTCGTGCGTCCTACAGGCATTCCAGAAGTACTTGAAATAATCATCGGGTGAGAATTCTTACCAATCAGGATTGATTCAGAAAGATTGTATACATCATTACCATTAACTATGGCAGAAAGGATTCCGATTGCTTTTGTCGGGTTTCTGCTGCTGTAAACTGGAATACAATAGAACATGATAGTATCATCAGAAGCACCTTCCATCATAAAGCTTTTTGGAAGAGGATCGATAACTACGCGGTTTCCAGAAATTGTGTTGATAAAGAAATCGATTGCCGAAACATCAACATACTCACCATCTGGTCTGATACAAATACCCTGCTCACTATAGAAAGCCAAATTCTCAAAATGCTCAGGGTTTTCTCTTACAATACCTTCAAGCTGGGCTGTTTTTTCCTCCAGGGAAATTGTTTCATCACGGATAAAAGGAAGCGAAGCTACAGATTCCAAAAGGTAGAATTCCTTTTTGTTGACATCCTTCAAAACCTGTACCGATTTCTGAGCGTTCAGGGTCATAATTTGTTCTGTATTTGTAGAAATCGAAACAGCCAATTCGTTGCGAGCAATAAGACCAACCACGATAACTGCAAGATTAATCAAAAGAACAACAAAAATGATTATCTTGAACTTTAAGCCCAAACGCATTAAAAACCTCCTGGGGATGACTAATACGGAATGCCATGCAGATGCAGGAACTGTCATCCTGAACTTGTTTCAGGATCAGCATGACAATACTTTTTTAGTCAGCCTCCTTGCATAATCAAATCTTTATCACCAAAAAAACAAATCGGTGATAACTCTAGTTTTATTGGAGATTTTGAATTTTGTAAATCGAAAGGTTAAATTTAGTAAAAATCCATTCATTATGTTAATTTTTTCCCTTATTTTCTTCCTTATAGAAATTCTTTTAAACGTCTCATTTTCTCATTTAAATCCATCGCACGCGTTAGTTCCGGGTTTATTCTGCATTTCTAAAAAAACTATTGACAAAAAAGAAAGAGAGATGTATAAATATTTTATAACCTACTTATCTACTAGGTAATTATTAAAACGCTTTCTTTGGAGCGCCTGCTTGTTGCCGCGCCCGGAAGCATAAAAGGAGAATATTATGAGCGACATTAAACAGAGCGCATCGGATTTGATTGGCGGAACACCGCTTTTGCAATTAAACAACTATTCAAAGAAAGCCGGCGTAAAGGATGCTACAATCCTTGCAAAACTTGAATATCTTAACCCGGCAGGAAGCGTAAAAGACCGTATCGCGCTCGCAATGATTGAGGATGCGGAGAAAAAGGGCATTCTTAAGCCAGGCGCAACCATCATTGAGCCAACTTCAGGAAACACTGGTATCGGCATTGCATCCGTTGCAGCCGCAAAAGGTTACAAGGCTGTTCTTACGCTGCCGGAAACTATGAGCGTTGAGCGCAGAAACCTTCTTAAAGCATACGGAGCGGAGCTTGTTCTTACAGAGGGCGCAAAAGGAATGAAGGGCGCAATCGCAAAGGCGGAGGAACTTCAGAAATCCACACCGGGCAGCGTAATCCTTGGACAGTTCGTGAACCCGGCAAACCCGGCAATCCACAAAAAGACAACCGGTCCAGAAATTTGGAACCAGACAGACGGAAAGGTTGATATTTTTGTTGCCGGCGTTGGTACAGGCGGTACTTTGACAGGCGTTGGCGAATATCTTAAGGAACAGAATCCAAATGTAAAGATTGTTGCCGTTGAGCCAGCTACAAGCCCTGTTCTTTCAAAAGGAACCGCAGGCGCGCACAAAATCCAGGGAATCGGCGCGGGCTTTGTTCCAGACGTACTGAACACAAAAATTTACGACGAAATTATTCCGATTGAGAACGACGACGCTTTTGCTGAAGGACGCGCGTTCGCACAGAGCGAAGGTATTCTTGTCGGTATTTCAAGCGGCGCGGCTCTTAAGGCTGCAAAAATTCTTGCACTTCGCCCGGAAAACAAGGGTAAAACAATCGTTGCCCTTTTGCCGGACTCAGGCGACCGCTATCTTTCAACGCCGCTTTTCACTGACAACTAAGATTACCCCGCGATGTAATAAGTCTCCAGCAACCCCTTGCCTTTAACCATGACAGGGGGTTGCGGAATAAACTTGAACTTATCTTTTACAAGATTATAAGTGCTCGCGGTCAGCCGGATCTTCATTTCTTCGCAAAGGCTGTCCATTCTGAAAGCAGTATTCACTGTATCGCCGAAAACATCATAAATGTATCGTTTTATTCCGACTATTCCAGCAACGACATTTCCAGAATTAAGCCCTACACTTATACGAACTTCTTCATCCGCAACCTTATTGTATTCTTCTATAGCCTTAATAAACTTTATGGCACAGTTCGCCATTTTCTCCGCATGGTGCTCCTCTGGAACAGGAAGCCCGCAGACCGCCATATAGACGTTTCCTGTCGTCTTTATTCTAAGGCACTGCTCTTCTTCAACAATTGAATCGAACGCGTATGAAATTTGGTTCAGCATGTTCATGAACGGCTGAATTTCCATTTTGTGTGACAACTCCGTGAAATTGGAAATTGAGCAGAACAAAACCGTTGTATTCTCATATTTTTTCGGGACAGAGCGTCCGTGATCGCGCAAATCTTCCATAATCGGTTGCGGAAGGATGTTCAGCAAAAGTTTTTCTGCCTTTTCTTTCTCATGTTTTATGTTTTTCTCAAGATAATATTTTTTTATTATGAATCCTCTTTTCCAGAATGAAAGATAAATAATCAGACTGTTCAAAACTAATATGTTTGTAAGTTCCCCCGGTTCAAGATTTTCATGAATCGCTATAGTGCCTGTCTTTACAAGGACTGTTAATACTATGTCATACAAGACTATAGAACTTGCATAGATAAACGGATTGATATTCAGAAGCAGTACAAGAACGAACGAAAAAGCGACAAAATAAATGAAAAACTCTGTCAGGCTGCAGGCTGTTAAAAAGAAAGTCAGCATCCCATAAAACGACAACATGCAGAAAAAAATCGGAGTATAGTGAAGATGACTTATATAGCATGAAACCAAGCCCAATGTACCCACTATTACGTAGAATGAATAATAAGTTCTATTTATGTCTATAAGAGGCGTATGGTAAAAGAATTCTACCACCATAAGCATGAGAACACCGAATATAATCGAGAAAATAAAAATCCGTCGTAAGTGAATATTGTTAGAGGAATGAACAAAATGCGAATATTCTTTGTTTAACTTATATTTCAGAAAAAAATTCATTGAATCTTCCTATACTAAATAACAGACCGAGCTTTCAGTTATCTCATTCTTATCCTTTACCAGTTCATAAGTTTCTTTTGAAATGGTAACTGACATCGTTTTTCCTTCCTGCTCAATTTGTACAGCCCTGTCCACCGTCTCCCCGAAAATATCATAAACGAATTTTCTTACGCCTACGACACCTGCCGCAACCTTACCAGATGCAACGCCAATTCTGACCGTCCACTGCACTTCAGAAGTTTTATTTCTATCTTCAAGATATGCAATAAAATCCTTTGCACAACGGATTATATTCTCTGCATGATCAGGATCATCTTCCGGTATACCGCAAACAGCGACATAAGCGTCTCCTATTGTTTTTACGCGTATACAGTTGTAGTTTGCAGAAATCTCATCGAACGCGGTAAAAATTTCGTTAAGCTCATCTATAACGAATTTCGGATCACGCGACGCCGTTTTTTCAGTAAAATTCACAATATCAGAATAAAGAACAGTCACAGACTCATAAACTTCTGCATTCGTGAAACCCGTCGCTTCCATCTGCTGAATTACTTTTTCAGGAAAGATGTTTTTCAATACAGATTCCGTTTTTTTCTGCTCAGTTTTTAGCTCTATTTCGTGCCTGAATTCCTCTACTATATGCCTTCGCTTCCAAAAAACAAGGAAAATCAATGAAATAAACAGAAGTACTAAGTTCTCAACCAACGAAGGTGATTTTGCGGTCTCATCATCATAGAAAAATCCAAGTTTTAGGTAGCATATAAAAATTGAAATAGAGATTATAAAATAAGCCGTAAATACAAACGGATTAATCTCAACAAACATAATCATGACAAAGGATAATCCCAGAAAAATTATCAGACAATTCGTAACAGAGGAATTCATCATGAAAAAAAGATATATAAGCTCAATACAAAACAGTCCGTAAACCATCAAGACTTTTACAGGAACTTTGAACCTTTCTAAAAGAAGGCCAAAACCTCCCATCAGAATAAGCGAGATATAGTAAATCAGCACTAACGGCTTGATATAAACTTTAAAAACAAGGAGAATTGTGAAAAACAAAAAAAGCAGAGCACCGAATGCAATCGAGATATAAGAAAGTACCTTCATGACTTTTCGATTCTTCTGATTTGTTTGCTCGCAGTATTCTTGCGGAATAGTATATTTATCTTTAAAAGACATCTTTCGTAACGGCATCATGCTATTATTGCACACTGCAAGATAGAACGCAATATTTGTTATTGACGTAAAATGTTCTATCCTATACTTTAAATACGCTATGAAAGTATTGACGTTAGGTGATGAACTTCTTAGGCAGAAAAGTCTGCCAGTTGAGGAAGTGACCCCAGAAATAAAAGCTCTTGCAGAAGAGATGTTTGCAACAATGATTGAGCAACAGGGAGTCGGGCTTGCGGCTCCGCAGGTCGGCATTTTAAAGCGGATGTTCGTGCTTATTGCCGATGACGATGTACGCCGAGTTTTTATTAATCCGCAGATTATCGCGACTTCAACAGAGCTTTCCGAATATGAAGAAGGTTGTCTTTCAATACCAAAAGTTTATGAAAAAATAACACGCCCCGTAAAAGTTACGGTACAGGCCTTGAACGAAAACGGAAAACCATTCACGCTTGAAGCAGACGGACTGCTCGCAAGGATAATCCAGCACGAGTATGACCATCTTGAGGGAATTCTCTACATCGATAAGGGAGATCCGTTCTTTAAATTCAAGACAGAAGAGAATTTTAAGAAAAAAGCCGAAAAAAAGAAGCTTAAAGAAGCTCAGAAAGCGGCGAAAAACGCAAAAATACAGGCAAAAAAGGCAGCAAAAAAATGAGGATTCTTTATGCGGGCAGCCCGGACTGTTCCGCAGAAGTGCTTAAAGAGCTTCACAAGCTTCTTGAAGGCACTGGTAACGAAATCGTAGCAGTTCTCACAAACCCGCCGTCATCAAAGGGGCGGCATCACGACCTTACGCCAACGCCTACAGGGCAAGTTGCCGCGGAACTTGGGCTTTCTGTACTTACACCAGAAAAACTCGACGGTTCCGCAAGAGAAGCTGTCGCCGCGTATTCCCCGGATTTGCTAGTTTGTTTTGCATACGGAAGAATTTTCGGACCGAAATTTATGGCACTTTTCCCGCAGGGCGGCATAAACTACCACCCTTCCTTGTTGCCACAGTACAGGGGCTGCGCTCCGGTTCCTGCCGCAATATGGAATATGGAGAAAGTTACCGGTTTTACAGTTCAAAAACTTGCACAAAAGATGGACAGTGGCGACATTCTTTTACAAAAGCAGTATACTATGACTGGAAAAGAAACTGCCGACTCCTTGCTCCATATTGCGGCAGAAGAAGGCGCACCAATGCTGCGTGACGCGATACTCGCCATTCAAAGCGGGAACGCCCAAGGCAAGCCGCAGGACGACGAAAAAGCTACATACTGCAAGATGTTCTGCAAAGAGGACGGTGAAATAGACTGGAACCGGAGCGCCGCAGAAATAGACGCGATTATAAGGGCTTGCACACCGTGGCCGGGAGCTTTTACTACGGTAAACGGAACAGTGCTTAAAATCGTTGAGGCTGCCGTTTATTCCGCAGAGGATGGCGCGAACAACAGCACAGCCGGCGCAACAGATGTGTCTGGCGCGGCTTGCCCCGGAACTGTAACCGGAATGGACAAGGCGCAGGGCATTCTGTTCCAGACAGGCAGCGGACTTCTTGCCGCACGCGTTTTGCAGTGGCAGGCAAAAAAAGCAATGCCGTTCAAAGATTTTCTTAACGGCAGCCGGAACTTTATCGGCAGTGTGTGCGGAATGGCGAATAACATCGAAACGAAGGATGAACAATGAAAAAATTTCCTGACCCAAGAATTAACTTCCACAGATTTATGGAATCTCTCCAGCTTAACTGGAAATCTCTTCTTCTTACGTCTTTGCTCACGATTTTCATCATGGGCGTTGCCGTAGTTGCCGTTTTCTTTGCCGTTGTTCAAAGCGAGGAACAGGTCATGGTTCCTAACGTAACTGGAAAACAGCTTGAAGATGCGCTTTTGGAGCTTCAGGCAAAAGAGCTGTATCCAAAAATTCAGCTTCGCTACTCCAATAGCATAAACGAAAAAGGATCGATTCTTGAGCAGGATCCTCCGTTCGGAACGATTGTGAACGCAGGAAAACGCATCAATCTTGTAATAAGCCGTGGTATCGTTGTAGACAGCGTAGGAAACTACATCGGGCAGAAAATCGACGACGTTCGCATTTCGCTCGCAACGCTTTTCTCTGGCTACGCAGTGCCGCTCATAACGCTGCCAGACAGCCCGATTTATCAGTCAGACGAGTCTGAGCCGGGAACAATTCTTGAGCAGGATCCGCCACCAGAAACAGCAATAACATCGCCTGTAACGATGTCACTCGTAGTGAGCAGCGGTCCAGGCAACGAAACTGCAAAACTGCCGTGGCTCGTCGGCAAATCTATCGACGAAACGCTTACTCTTATGAGCCGCACAAAGCTTGTTTTCGACTTTGACACTCGCGCTTTGAAAGACGGAGAAAAACCAGGCACTGTCGTAGCACAGAAAAACTTTACAGACGAACCGCTGCCGGTTTATTCTCGTTCAGCAGTTACAATCGCCATGCCGAATGAACCAATTGAGGACGAAGTTTACGGCATTTTCTCAACAAAACTTGCGAACTATCCGTATGCGCTTAAAGTGCAGATTGACATAATTCCGCAGGAAGGCGACAGCTACACGCTTATTTCATTCAAGCACCCAGGTGGAAACCTGACAGTGCCATACAAGGTTCCACGTTTCAGCGTACTCGTGCTTTCTGTTCAGGACAAAGAAATAAGCCGCACAATGATTCAGTAGCAAAAAACATTTCCGGTTGAAAAGCGAAGCGCCGATAAAATTCAGTGCTTCGCTTTTTTTTCGATCCGATAAACTTAAATTTGAGCCGATATTCATTGATTTTATAAAAAAAACACACAAAAATGAGCCGATAAACCATGGAGAACGAAAAAAATACAAAAAAATCAAGCACACGAGCCGATAAAATTAAAATTTTGAGCCGTTATTTGATATTTTTCGCTTGACATAGAACATAATGAGCCGATAAAATAATTTTAAGAATGAATTGCGTGCTCTACAAAAAAAACATTCCAATTCTTCTCTTTATTCAGGATGCAGAAAAAAACATTACATCCATTCCAAAAGTTTTCAATGCGCTCCACATGCCACCTCACCTCTTCCTGAACGGAGAGGCAGATGTTCAAAACGAATACGCGCTTTGCCAAAAACTCGAAGACTTTTTCAACAACCGCATAATTCCGTACACACGCAGAAGTTTTAAAGACATGCTTACAGAGCTTGAAATTTCATCAGCGGAAGAACTTGCGGAAAAAAGCTTTTATTTGAGTCTTTCCGACCAATACTGGGTATGTCCTGCTGAAGACATGGGAAAACTGTGGTGGGATGACATCAACTTTTTCACGAACGAATATGACTCTGCCATAGGTTTGCGTCTTATAAACAATTCAAAGAGCCTTAACAAAAACTCTAACTCTTTTTCGCCGGACAACACAACAAGCGGAGAGCTTCCAAAGCGCTGGGTGCGCAAAGACGGAATAAACTACCTTGAAAAAGCCGGAACAGGAACAGAGCAACAGGAACCTCTGAACGAAGTACTTGCTGCCGAAATTTGCAGGCGGCTTAAAATAGCCCATATTCCGTACACACTTGAAATCCGGGATGAGCAGTATTATTGTCTTTGTGCGGACATTGCAACGCCGAGCATAGAAATGGTACCTATGGACTCACTTTATCAGGACATTCCTCTTCTTGAAGGCGGAAAATACGACTATGAAAAACTTATAGAACGCTGTGAGTTTCTTGGAATTCCGAATGCAGAAAAAGATTTGCTCAAAATTATCTTGCTCGATTTCATTATAGCAAATGAAGACCGCCATTCTTTTAACATAAGCTTTTTGCGGAACAGCGACACTCTTGAATGGCTCGGCGTTGCCCCTGTTTACGATTCCGGCAAATCGATGTTCGTCGGCAGACTGGACTTTGAAATTGAAATGACATCCTCTTTCAGAATTCCGTCAAAACCGTTTGAGGAAACACAACGCAAACAGTTCGACACACTTCCGATGGAATTAATCGCAGACGATATTGATTTTTCAAAACTTGACGGAATTACAGACTGGTACAAAAAATTACTTGCCCCGCTCCGAAGACTTCCAGCAGAGAAAAAAACAGCTCTCGTTAAAGCACTGGAAGAGCGTATAAAAGAAGCGCAAACCCTTTTAGAAGAGAAAGCGCAGTTTACTCAAGCCGACAAGAATCTTTTGAAAATTCCTGTAAGCATACTTGTGTTCCATGCACTGTGCAGGAATCCGCATCTTACAAAAGAAGAGCTTTCTAAGGAAATAGGGGCTTCTCGCGCGACAGTCACAAGAGCTCTGCAAAAACTTGTAACTGAAAATAAAATCCGCAGGATTGGCGCGAACAAAAACGGATACTGGGAGATTTTGTAGTTTTCTGGGCAAAGCAGAAAAAAAATGGGGAGGGTAGCGGGTTTTAGGGCGGCAGCCCTAGGAGAAAAGGGTGCGTCGCAACATCGTGCGACGCAGGGGAAAGGCTTTTCCCCTGCCCCTTTTAAACCTTACTTCGCTGCTACTGTCCGCTTTTTCATTACGAACAAGAAGCACATAAGCGCTGCCGCACCGAACACGAGCGAGATAATCGCGCTAAATGCCGTACCAAGCCCGGACGTAAGACCTGCGACAATGTACGTAAGGAATGAAATTACCGCCGCACTGATTGCATACGGAAGCTGTGTTGAAACGTGGTTA
>JAEEGK010028392.1_pt1 | contig 11224 bp, 7 predicted proteins | sample 8958771 | NCBI WGS metagenome assembly JAEEGK01 (sample SAMN16246547, study PRJNA631951) | gut metagenome | biome: gut microbiome; feature: rumen; material: SC-attached | host: Bos | place: Iran: Karaj | collected 2018-10 | reverse complement strand
GTAGTTAGAGTCCTTCATTCCGTCCGAAAGGCACAGAACCTTAAGATCTGACTGCTTAACAAGATATTCCAGCTCATGAAGTTTGTAGCTTGTGTTTACGGTAACGGCAACGGCTCCAAGGCGCGCGCACGCAAACATGTACGTAAGCCAGTCCGGGACGTTCGTAGCCCATATACCAAGATTGTCGCCTTTTCGCACACCGATTGCGTACAATCCGCAGGCAAGGTTATCGACGCGCTTGTCGAACTCCGCGTATGTGAAACGGAGATCTCTGTCGGCATAAACCATGAATTCGTGGTCTGGATTAGCCGCTGTTTTTTGGCGCAGCAGCTGGTTAAGTGTCAAATCTATCATATTGAAACCATAACAAAAATTAAGTATTTATGCAATAGATGAAGTATTTTTAAATTCTGCGTATAAACACACATAAAAAGATAAGGAGGGGGAAGTCCGCTAGAAACTTCGTGCTCTGCACTCATTGCGAATCACCCTCGCTTCCAAGTCCTCACGCGCCGTACATTCGTCCGGCGCGCTCCGGTCTTGTCCGCCGCTAGAAACTTCGCGCATTGCGCTCGTTGCGAATACCCCCTCTCTGGTTTATATACGCTTTCTTTTTGTAATTAAACTGGGAACACTTACTCAAAGAACTTTTTGAAATCGTCGCCTTCAAGTATGTGGATTATATTTCCGTCAGCATCCTGTATTATACGAACAGTTATCGTAACAAATGACTCAAAATAGCCGTCCGTCAACGTTTCGCCGTCGTAGCCTTTTTCAGAAAGTGCCTTTGAATCGTCAGGGTAACAGCGATTTATTTCATCGACAAATTCTTGAGTCATAGGATATATCGCATCTTGGAATGCTGCCAGCGGAATACCGTTTCTGGTAATTATAATCACGTTTTCCAGCTCAGGAAATATGTTCGTAACATCTTTTTCATCTGAATGAAGAGTATGTAAGGTTTGACCGAACAGAGCTGTGCTAAGAAAAAAAACTACAATGGTGGATACGATTTTTCTCATGGTTACCTCCTGAAACTGTTGGATGACATAAATAACAACCTTAGTACAGTTTGACACTTTATGATATTATGTCATTTATCTTATGATAAATCATATTCTGAGGACTTGTCTAGCTTTTTTTTACGAATTAAATGAATATTTTTAAAAAGTCACACAAAAACGATAAAGTCCTGTTATAAATTGGGATAGGGAGTGTAGCACCTACCTGCTCGACCGCATTAAACCGAGGTCTGCGGGGTCTTGTCCGCCGCTAGAAACTTCGCGCGTTGCGCCGCTAGAAGCTTCGCTGCGAATCGTTGCGAATACCCCCTCTACCCTCAAAACGATTTTAATCATACTTCACAAAACAACCAAACCATTGAAACAAAGTATCGATTTTGCTACTATCTTTATATGAAAAAGTTTATTATCTGCATGATGTTCATCGCATCCGTTGCGCTTGCAGCCGCAATTCCATCGCTAACAAAAACAGAAATCGAAACAATCGAAAAAATCATTGATGACCGCACAGCTTTTACCTGCTACTCGAACGAAGAAGCTTTAGCAAAGGCCCAAAAATATCTTGCGGACGTTAACGCCGAAGCCCAGAAAAACGGCTATTCAGAACAGGCTATGCTCATCATCGACAACATGCTGGCGACGCAGATTCACTCTCACATGTACGAAATCAATCCAAAAGACAAAAAGATAAAGGAAATGCTCTTACCAAAAATCGAAAGAGACATTCAGTGGCTCGACAGCCACAAGAACGACAACGGCGTTTCCGCATACATGTACTACACAACGGCAGAGGTCGTCTCCTGCGGGCTGAGCTTCATGTCGCTCACCGAAATACTGTCATACGGACTTAAAATATACGACTTTTTCGCAAAAGCAATCGAGCTTGATCCAAGCTTGGCTCTTGCATACTCCGGTCTTGGGCAATGGTACTACCACGCACCAGCTATAAGCGGCGGCAGCACGAAAAAGGCATACGCGAACTTTGAGCTTGCGTATCAGAACGCAACGCTTAAAGGCGAAAAATTCATGGCGAACATTTACATGTCGCAGATGAGCTATGACCAGAAAAAATACGACAAAGCAAAGGAATATCTTGCCGCAGCAGAAGCAATTATGCCGGGAACACGGCTTTTGAAGTATATCAGAAAACTGAACGATGCCGGTTACACATATTTATACTACACTGCCAACCGCGAGAAAGTAGAAAAAAAAATCGGCACAATGTAGGCTTAAAATCGAGTTATAAATCGTTTAATTATGCTTGCGCTACTCCAGAATATCAAATATATTTAATATTGGGTGCTTAGTAAACTAGATTCTGAACTATAAAGCTAAGAATCCAAGATTTAAATCAGGAGATTTAGAGTAATGGGTAAAAAGTCATTGCGAGTATCGTTATCAATAAAAATACTCATCATGTTTCTTGCTGTTATCCTTACAGCAACTATCACAATCGGAGCAGCAGCATATTCGACTTCATCCAGCGGTATGGAAGAAAGCGTTGACAACCACTTTACAGCCGTTGCCACCGACATAGCAAACCAGATTGCCGCTATAAACGAAAAGCACTTCACAGCACTGCACTTTTTGGCAGAACTTGAATGCATGAAAGATGATTCAGTACCTATTGAAGAAAAGCAAAGACAGCTTTCAAATATAGCCCCGGCTTTCGGTGGTCATTACGAGAACGTCGCGTTCTATGATCATAACGGTGACGCAATCGTTGCGGACGGAAGATTCATGAACTTCGCGACACGCGCTTACTTTTTGGAAGCATATAACGGCCATGATTATGTATCGGACCCTACGCTCAGCCCTGTTACGGACAGTATCCTGCAGCATTACAGCGTTCCTGTACGTAACCATGACGGAAAGATTGTCGGTGCAATCGTAATGGTTATAAGCGACAGTCTTCTTGTGGACATTATTGCGAACGTTGATTTGGGTGGCGGAATGCACCCATCCGTTATCAACTGGGTTGAAAGTACGACGATCGCTAACTTGAACGCAGGTGTAGACGAAAAAGACACCGCAGACGAAAACGGAGAAAGCCAGGAAATGGACCAGACAGAAGGGCTTGGTCTTATTCTTGCAAAAATCATGGAAGGACAAGAAGGCGTAGACACGTTCGTTGACCCTAATATCGGTGCACACCTGATTGCCGCATACAAACGCGTTGCTAACACAAACTGGACGGTTTTCGCAGTCGCACCTTATGACATGTATTTTAATACTCTCACGACGATGCAGAAGCTCATCAATTTAATCGTAATCGTGACAATCATTATCTCAGCACTGATATCGCTCGTACTTGTACGATTACTCATAAGACCGCTTAAGACTGTAAAAAGCTCAATCACGACAATTGCAAGCGGCAACGCAGACCTTACACAGCGTATTCCGCAGGCAACGAACGACGAGATTGGTGACGTTGTAAACGGATTCAACGACTTTATCGAAAAACTTCACGGCATTGTTTCATCTTTGCAGGGATCAAAGACAAACCTTATCACCGTTGACGGCGATCTTCAGGCAAGTACGCAGGACACTGCGGCTTCTATAACGGAGATTATCTCCAACATTGAGAGCGTCAACAAGCAGATTCTTAACCAGGCTAACTCCGTTGACGAGACAGCGGGAGCCGTTAACCAGATAAGCGCGAACATTGAGTCGCTTGAGCGCATGATCGGTTCACAGGCTGACAGCGTATCACAGGCATCGACGGCGGTTGAGGAAATGATTGGTAACATCAATTCCGTAAACAGCTCCGTCGGAAAGATGATAACATCGTTCAACACATTGCAGCAGCACTCGAACGCCGGCTCCAACACGCAGAGCAATGCGAACGAGAAGATTGCCCACATCGAGGAGCAGTCGGAGATGCTTCAGGACGCGAACACCGCTATTGCGAACATCGCTGAGCAGACGAACTTGCTCGCTATGAACGCTGCTATTGAGGCGGCTCACGCGGGCGAGGCTGGAAAAGGCTTCTCTGTTGTTGCGGACGAGATTCGTAAGCTTTCTGAAACTTCAACCGAGCAGTCAAAGACAATCGGTACAGAGCTTAAGAAGATTCAGGAAACAATCCACGAGATTGTTCAGGTTTCTAGCGAGACGGACGCCGCGTTCGCCGCAATTTCGCAGAGTGTCGCAGAGACAAGCCAGATTATCGAGCAGATAAAGGGCGCAATGGAAGAGCAGCAGGTCGGCTCCAAACAGATAACAGACGCTCTCCAGTCCATGAACGACAGTACATCTGAGGTTCGCGCGGCTTCCGGCGAAATGACAGAAGGCAACAAGCATATTCTTTCTGAAATCCAGAAGCTCCAGATTGCGACAGAGACAATGAAGGAAAGTATTCAGGAGATGCATTCCGGCGCACAGCGCATCAACGAGACTGGCGCCGCGCTCTCGAACATTTCCGGACAGATGGCAGAAAACATCACGAAGATTGGAGAGGAAATAGACTTGTTCAAAGTCTGATGTAGCGCGAGTCGCGCACAGGACATAAAAAAAGCGGGCAGATTGCGTAATGCAAAATGTCCGCTTTTTTTTATGCAACCGCCGCGCCTTTACAGCAGGCACGTGCAGTTGATAGATTACTCTTCAGGAAGCTCCTGTGCGCCGTAATCCTCGATAGCGCCCCAAAGCTTGAAGATATCGTCAGAGAACGGATACTTGTTAGCATACATTGTAACCTTTGACTTAACAGAGCCGACAGTGTTCAGACCCATTGCAGCGCGGAGCTGGTTTGCTTCTGAGTTAGCGTCGTAGTCTGTTGACTCTGTGTATGCGGCGTTAAGGAAGCCGTTAAGGTAAGCAGGATCAAGAATTCCAGCAAATACTGAAGGATCGTCAAGAGAAACGTTGTCCTCGCAGCTTTCCATTCCGTCAAAATCCTCAACATCCTCGAAAGCGTCGTCACCAACTTTGATGTATTTGATGTTCGGGCTGATTGTGAAGCTTACGTCACCTTTCTTGTTAAGGAAGAACATGTTCTCGTCGAGTGTGACTTTCTGCTCGCCCTTGCGGTTGTTCTGGCTGTTGTCGAAACCAGACATAATGCTAAGACCAAGGATGTTGTTGCAGATGTTTGCGTCAACTTTGCTCAAAGCGCGAACGCCGTAACCCATGTCACCGAAATCCTTTGTGCGGCTCCATGTGAAAAGAACTGTGTTGTACTCGAAGTTGAGAACTGTTGCGAAAGCTTTTGCGCTTCTGCAAGAAACGTTACATGCCAAAAGGCGGCTTCCGATGATTACGTTGTTCTCGATATTTACTGTACCAGTGTGGTGGTTAAGGTTGATTGAGTACCATGAGCTGTTAAGGAAAAGACAATTGGAGATTGTGATGTCGCCGTTTGTGTTTCCGTACATAAGAGACTTCTTAAGAGAAGCGTACTTGTAGTTTCCTTTTGAAGGAGGCTCAAGCCACATACCTGTCTCAACGCCCTCTGGCTTTCCGTCTGTTGCGTGGTAAGCGTTTGAATCACTGTGGTCAAGGATAAATCCGTCAAAAACAGTCTCGCCGTCCGGGTATTTGTCAAGATCGAACTCAACTGTTCCGTTCTTTGGCGGAGTTGCGTTCATATCGTTAGTTGGTCTGATTGATGTCTGATATTTAGCGATGTTGCGCTCTGTGAACGTCTTGTTATAGCCGCCGTAAATCTCAAGTGGCTTATCGATTGTGATAAATCCGCATGAAGTTTTTCCGGTGTAATTGCCTTCAGCAACAAGGATTGTGTCGCCTGGCTGGGCAGCTTCGATTGCACTCCATATAGCCTTAAGAGGCTTGTCTGGGGATGTTCCCTCGTTCTTTTTCTTTCCGTCGGGTGATACATACCATGTTGTAGCCAGAACAGGCACCATCATGGCAGCCAAAAGAATGCTTGTAAGCATAAGCTTAAACGTTCTTTTCATTTTGTCTTCTCCTTTTCATGCACTTGTTGATTCACTCAGCAAGACTGATTTGTACATAAGGAGTATTCTAGCGCAGATAAATCGAAAAACAATTAATATGTAAAATTTTTAGTAAATTTTTCCTAAGAAATTTTACCGATGCATAGAAACAGAGATGAGAAAAGATTTGATTTATTTCAGACTATAGTCCGCGCGCCCATTCGTACGTACTCAGGTATGGATCCGGCTTTATTGCGCCAGGAGTCGCCCAAATCTCGTCGATAAGCCCCTTGTCGTTTATCTTTCCGATGCGGACCTGCTTGTACAGATGCTGGTTCTCGCCGTCGATGGTGACAGTGCCCTCTGGAGCCGTAAAACTAAGCCCCTTTGCCGCAATTCGCACAGCCTCTACGTCGAAGCTTCCGGCTTTTTCGCAAGCCTTTGCCCACATATGCACGGCGATATATCCGGCTTCTATCGGGTCGCCGGTAACGCGGTTGTTTCCGTACTCGTTTTTATAGTCAGAGACGAACTTGGCGTTTCTTGCAGTCTCAGTCGTCTCGTAGTAGTTCCACGCCACAAGGTTGTCCTTAAGATACTCAACGCCGACCGCATTAACCTCTTCCTCAGAAATAGAGAAACTCATTACAGGAATCGTGTCTGCCGTTATGCCGGCTTGCGCAAGCTGCTTAAAAAAGTGAACGTTCGAGTCGCCGTTAAGCGAATTGATTATTACGTCCGGCTTCTCCTGCTTGATTTCCTCAATTACCGAATCAAAATCAGAGTGTCCCATCGGAACATATTTCTCGCCGACGCACTCGCCATCAAACGACACAAGCTGAGCCTTTATAATCCTGTTCGCAGTGCGGGGAAAAACATAGTCGCTTCCAAGCAGATACATCCGCTTTCCGAAATTCTTTGCGCAATAATCGACGGCAGGAATTACCTGCTGATTCGGAGAGGCTCCCATGTACATAATGTTCGGGCTGGCTTCCATTCCCTCATACTGAACCGGATACCACAAAAGCCCGTAATATTTCTCGAAAACAGGCATTACAGCCTTTCGCGACGCGGATGTCCAACATCCGAAAACAGACACGACATTCTCCTGCCCCAAAAGCTTATCTGCGCACGTGGCAAAAGTCCCGGGGTCGCTCGCGCCGTCTTCCTCAACAACGACGATTTGCTTTCCCAAAACACCGCCGGCTTCGTTAATCTCTTTTATAGCAAGCATTTCCGAATCACGGACAGGCATTTCGCTTATCGCCATAGTACCTGACAGAGAATGAAGCAAACCGACTTTTACGGTATTGTCCTCTTTTTTCTGACAGCCGGTAAAAGCTACAATCACGAACGCTAACAATATATATAAAAAAGTTGAAACCTTATTCATACAGCCCCCATTAAAGCACATCATAAGTAACCATGCGCCCTTTACCCTTAACGTCGCACTCTATCGGCTCGCTGAACTTCACGTCGCCGTTCTTAAGATGCGCATATACACTTTCTGACACACGAATTCCGCCCGGAGTTGCAATCGTCTCCATGCGGCTCGCCACGTTTACGGTGTTTCCCCAAACATCGTAAATGAATTTCGTGCGTCCGATAACTCCCGCCGTCGCCGGTCCGCTGTTCAATCCGATTCTTATTGAGAACGGAAGCTTTGCCGTTTTGTTGTACTCTGCAAGATCGTCGAGCATTCCCTTGGCAAAATCGACCATAATCTGCGCGTGATCTTTGTTCGGTGTCGGAAGACCGCACGTAGCCATGTAAGCGTCTCCGATTGTCTTTATCTTCTCTACACCGCACTTCTGCGCGCGGATGTCGAACAAGCTGAACAAATCGTTGAGCGCGTTAACAATCTCTTCCGGTGGATGTCCGCTTGATATTTTGGTGAACTCTACAATATCCGAGAAGAGAATCGTAACGTCGTCAAAGTTCTGACCAATCGAGTGAATCTCGTTCTTAAGCTCGTCCGCAATTGGATCCGGCAAAATGGCGCGGAGCAGATAGTCTGACTTTTCCTTAGCGACCTCCAACTCAGACGTGCGCTGGGCAACCATCTTCTCAAGCCGGATGTTCTCTTTCATAATACGCCGCTGCTTTATGTAGAAAAGCAGGAAAAGGCCGCCCAAAAACAGGATGACAATCACAATCCAGAAAACCGGCATCTGGTAGATGTACGGCTCCTGCACGAAAAGAACCGCCTCCGCGCTGTCCGAATAAAAGCCGTCGCCGTTTATCGCATTAACAAAGAATGTGTGCGTTCCAGGCGAAAGGTTCGTGTACGACATAGTGCGCGTAGAAGTAGGTGCGCTGAAGTCATCCTCAAAGTTCGTAAGCTTGTGCGTAAAGCGGATTCGCTCCGGCGCGTCGAAACTCAAGCCTGTATACGTTATGTCTACACGCTTCGTACCTGGGTTCAGCACTATGGATGAAGGATCGAAGGTATAAAGGCTGTTATCAAGAACGACGCTGTTGTCAACAGAGACGCTTTGTATCTGCACAAGCGGCATAACGCGGCTCTCGTACGAATGGCGCGAGTCGTAAATCGCAATGCCGTCGACCATCGCGAACCAAACGCGTCCGTACCTGTCTACAATGCTCTTCGCCGTGGAAGTCGGTCCATCTGAATCAAGACCATCGTTTCTGTTGTAGAACTTTACGGAAACCTTCTTGAGCCTTCCAGAAGCCGTGTCGATTATGTCCTCAAGAGCCGCGGACGAAACGCCATGATTGCTCGTCATCCAAAGCGTATTCGAAGTGTCCACGAGAAGCTGGAACATCGAGTCTGTCTCTATTCCTTTTGTAGAATCGATGTTCTGGAAAATATACGGCACACCGCTCCGGCTGTCGAAATTCGGGCATCGTGTAACGCCGCTTCCGCTGCAAATCCAAAAAGATCCATCAAGGTCCTGCGTTATCTTGAAGATTACGTTTCCGGCAAGGCCGTTAGCCGAAGTTATGTGAGAAAGAATAACATCTTCCCTCATAAGGTATATTCCGCCGCCGTCCGTTCCTACCCACACGATGCCGTTCGTATCTTCATACAACGCCATGATATACTCATTCTCAAGGCCGTCGCGCTGCCTGTAGTTTTTTATCGTTCCGTCCGCATGGATTATGCTCAAGCCAGTCGTCGTTCCGACATATATGTCGTTCTGCGCCGTCTCGATTGCAACACGAACTTTGTTTCCCGCAAGCCCGTCGTCAGTCGTCCAGCTTTTAATATTCTCGCCGTCATAGCGCAGCTGACCCGGCTTTGTGTAACAGCTTACAAGAATGTCGCCGCTCTTTGTAGCGAACACGTCGCGAATGCGAAGATTCTTCGTGTATTCAGTAAGCTTGTTCTCAACCGGCACATCATGTTCGTAGCAAAGAACACCAGTATCCGTGCCGACCCAAACCCTGCCCGACCTGTCTTCCGCGATGCTGTTCACAGAATGCTCCATGCGGATAATCTTGAACTTGCCTTTTGTAAGCTTTCCAATTCCGTTTCTGTCCGTCGCTATCCAGATATTGTTCTCGCGGTCGCAGATAATCTTGTTTATCTTTGCAGAATTAAGAACACTTCCTTCATATTCGTAAAACTTGCCTTCGCTGTAAACGACAAGTCCCTTCTCCGTTCCAAACCAAATCGAGCCGTCTTTTGACACATAAGAAGCCGTTGTCGGCATAGAATCCGCGACAGTGCCGGAATTAACCTTCTCCACGCCGTTCTCGTCCATCCGGATAAGACCGTGATCACCAAGACCTACCCAGAAAACGCCATCTTTGTCCTGACATATTGATGTGGCAAAAAAATCGCCGAACTGCTCCAAATCCGGGCGAGTCCTAAAGAGACCGTCCTTGAACACAAAAAGACCGCGCTCGTTCGCCGTAATAAGCCAAACCCTGCCTTGCGAGTCGCAGCAGAACGAAATGGCGAGCGTACCCTTTGAAACTGCACCAGCCTCAAACTGCGGCGTTAAAAGATGCTCATCGGGCGTTATGTAAACAATACCAGCAGCAGTTCCAATCCAGATGTTTCCGTCCTTATCCTCAGCAAAACAGCGGATAGAGTTGTTCGGCAGACCGTTCTGCGTGTTGTATGTCTTTTTTCCTTCCGATGAAATGCGCTGGATGCCCTCGTCATTCGAGCCGAGCCACAGCCGGCCTTTTGAGTCCTCAAGAATTGCGCGCACCGATACAAAACTAAGGTCGTTGTCAGCCGCACGTTTGTGGGTGGTGAAAGACATGCCGTCAAATCGAGCAAGACCTTCGTATGTACCGATATTTATATAACCATCCGATGTCTGCAGGATGTCTGTAATTGTCGTACCATTCAAAGTGCCAAAGGAGTTCCAAGCTTGATAAACATAATTGTCAAAGAAAGAATTCTGGCAGAACCCAAATTCCAAAATGAATATTATAAATAAAATCGAGACTATTTTCCTCATAGCATTTATTTTATATATTGGTTTTCAGAATTGGCAAGTTTGATTTTTTACATGTATAAAGAACACTAATTTAAATAAAATTTTCGGGGTACAGAGTAGATTGTAATTGCAAGTGCAACACTTAAAATAAATAAAAAAACTTCATAGAATGTTTTAAACCCAAAAACTACCACATTAAAGGGAAAAACAAACTATGAAGTCATACAGTCATTTTACACAAATGGACATTTGTTGTCTATTTTATTTGTTGCATCTTGGAACAAGCCAGGCTCAGATAGCACGAGCCTTAAATAAGCACAGGTCTTCTGTAAGTCGGCTTATAAAAAGATGTCCAGGAGGAAAATTTAATCCAGAAGTCTCTTATGAAAATTATCTGGAAAACAGAAAAAAATGCATAAGAAAACATAGAGTTCAAAAAGGAACGGAATTATTTGAATTCATTCGGGAAAAACTTTATAAATACTGGAGTCCTGAAATAATTGCACTTAAATGGAATGAGGAGCATAAAGATGAATCAATTTCATTTAATACAATATATTCAACAATAAAAAACGGTGTTTTCGAAAAAATCTCAGCTCAAACACATTTGAGAAGACGAGGAAAACAAAAATATGGACACAGAAGTCAGTATTGTACCATAAAGCCTGATAAAACAATTCACGATTTACCTGAAGAAGCAAAATATCGTGAACGATTAAATGACTGGGAAGGAGATACAATACGAACAACACCTGGCAAAGGATGTATTGTTACTTTGCTAGATAGAAAGAGTCGCTTCCTTCTGGCGAAAAGTGTTGATAAAGTTTCATCAGAGAAAGTATGTAATGCTATAAGGGAAGCATTTAATGAAAACGGAATTCATCCA
>JAEEGK010028388.1_pt1 | contig 11225 bp, 13 predicted proteins | sample 8958771 | NCBI WGS metagenome assembly JAEEGK01 (sample SAMN16246547, study PRJNA631951) | gut metagenome | biome: gut microbiome; feature: rumen; material: SC-attached | host: Bos | place: Iran: Karaj | collected 2018-10 | reverse complement strand
TGATAAAGGACAGACCCTACGACATCCTTGATGTGAACATGGGATGTCCGGTTCCCAAAGTAGTAAGTAACGGCGAGGGCTCAGCACTTATGAAAAAGCCTGAGCTCATAGAGGAAATCGTCGCTGCGCTTACGAAGGTTTCTGACAGACCTGTCACAGTTAAGATCAGAAAAGGCTTTAACGATCAATCTGTTAATGCCGTTGAGTGTGCCCTTGCGGCGCAGCAGGGCGGAGCTGCGGCAATAGCAGTTCACGGCAGAACCCGTGAGCAGTTCTATATGGGCGAAGCCGATTGGAATATTATCAGACAGGTAAAAGAAGCAGTGAAGGTTCCGGTCATCGGAAACGGAGACGTGACAGACGGCGAGAGCGCTAAGAAGATGTTTGAAGAAACAGGGTGCGACGGCGTGATGGTTGCCAGAGCAGCTCAGGGCAATCCATTTATCTTTAGAGAAATCAAAAGCTTTTTTGAAACGGGAGAGACCTGTGAAAGGCCTGATTCCAAGGAAATCTACGACACAGTGATAAGACATGCGGATCTGCAGCTACAGTACAAGGGCGAATACATCGGAATCCGCGAGATGAGAAAGCATGTATCCTGGTACACCTACGGCATGCCGGGGAGCGCCAAGTTTAGAAATGAGATTAACCAGATGACGGACATGGAATCTCTAAAGCGCGCCTGTGCTGCGGTGATGCTTAATCATTGACACATAAAATAATAGACTGTATAATAACCAAGTTAAACAGAGATTTTTTATATTAATATAAGATAAATGCTCCGCGATGGAAGCTTATAATTATTTGAAGGGGTAGGAATCGCATTATGGAAGAAAAGAAGAATATTTTAACTTACGAAGGACTCAAGAAATACGAGGACGAGCTTCATGAGCTCAAGGTAGTCAAGCGTAAGGAAGTTGCAGAGAAGATCAAGGAAGCAAGAGAGCAGGGCGACCTTTCAGAGAACGCCGAGTACGATGCAGCCAAGGATGAGCAGAGAGACATCGAGGCTAGAATCGAAGCCCTTGAGAAGATTCTCAAAAACGCAGAAGTTGTTGTAGAGGAAGACGTAGATCTCAACAAGATCAGCATCGGATGTAAGGTTAAGATCCGTGATCTTGAGTTCAACGAAGATCTTGAATATAAGATTGTAGGCTCATCAGAGGCTAACAGCCTTAAGGGCAAGATTTCCAACGAGTCACCTGTAGGTAAGGCTCTTCTTGGTGCCAAGAAGGGACAGACTGTTTCCGTTGAGACACAGGCAGGCGTGCTTAAGTATAAGGTTCTCGGAATCGAGAGATCTGATAACTAAGTAACTTACCTTTTTGAGTGTATACGTGACTCTCAAATAATTGGTGATCTTAACAGTGATTTTTGGAGCCGGCGATTATACGTATTCGCTGGCTTTTTTTAAGAAATAATATCGGACTATTATGATACGGAGGAAGTAAAGTGGCAGAGAATAATCAGCAGAATAACCAGAACACACAGGAGGATGTCGGACGCCTTCGCCAGGTAAGAAGAGACAAGCTTGCTGAGCTTCAGGCGCAGGGAAGAGATCCTTTTCAGATTGTAAAATACGATCAGACACATCATACACAGCAGATCAGGGACAACTTTGAAGCTCTTGAGTTCGTTGCTCCCGTTGATGAGGACGGAAAAGCTATCACAGTACCTCTTTCAGACATCCCTGCAGACAAGGTTGTAAGCCTTGCAGGACGTATGATGAGTAAGCGTGTCATGGGTAAGGCTTCTTTTGCCAACCTTCAGGACAGAGATGGACGCATGCAGCTCTATGTGTCAAGAAATGACCTTGGAGATGAGGCTTATGCTGATTTCAAGAAAATGGATATCGGTGACATCATCGGTATTAAGGGATTTGCTTTCAGAACCAAGACCGGTGAGATCTCAGTTCACGTAAAAGAGCTGGTTCTTTTAGCTAAGTCACTTATGCCTCTCCCTGAGAAATTCCACGGACTTACAGATACAGAGATCCGTTACAGACAGAGATACGTTGACCTTGTTATGAACGAAGAGGTCAAGGAGACATTCAAGAAGAGAAGCGCTATTCTTCGCGAGATCCGTAATTTCCTTGCAGACAGAGATTTCATGGAAGTTGAGACTCCTATGCTTGTTGAGAACGCGGGCGGCGCTGCTGCAAGACCTTTCTTTACTCACTACAATGCACTTGATGAGGAGAGAAAGCTTCGTATCTCACTTGAGCTTTACCTTAAGAGACTTATCGTCGGCGGTCTGGAGAGAGTCTTCGAGATCGGACGTGTATTTAGAAACGAGGGTACAGATACAAGACACAATCCTGAGTTCACACTTATGGAGCTCTATCAGGCATATACAGACTACGAGGGAATGATGGAGCTTACAGAGTCCATGTTCCGTTATCTTGCTGAGAAGGTTTGCGGTACAACTCAGATTCCTTACGGAGATAACATCATCGATCTTGGCAAGCCATTCGAGCGTCTTACAATGAACGACGCTATCAAGAAGTATGCAGGCGTTGACTTCGACGCTGTTAAGACAGACGAAGAGGCCAAGGCTATTGCTAAGGAGAAGGGTGTCGAGTTTGAGAATCGCCACAAGAAGGGCGACATCATAAACCTCTTCTTCGAGGAGTTCTGCGAGAAGAACCTGATCCAGCCTACATTCATCATGGATCATCCTCTTGCTATCTCACCTCTTACCAAGAAGAAACCCACAGATCCCGAGAAGGTTGAGCGTTTCGAGCTCTTCATCAACACTTGGGAGATGTGTAACGCATATTCGGAGCTTAACGATCCTATCGACCAGCGCGAGCGTTTCGCCGCTCAGGATGCCAACGCGGCAGCAGGCGACGAAGAGGCTGAGCACACTGACGAGGACTTCCTCAATGCCCTCGAGATCGGTATGCCACCCACAGGCGGTATCGGATACGGAATCGACCGTCTCTGCATGTTGCTTACTAACAGTGCAGGTATAAGAGACGTGCTGCTGTTCCCGACACTCAAGTCCTTGGATAAGTAAAAGCCAGTGTTTATGCGGCTTTGGGTTTGTGTAGATGGTTGGAAAACCTTTTTGTGCAAATCTTCGGGCGCCCTCGTGGCGCCCGTATTCTTGATTAAGGGGCTGTTCCCCTGCGCCACACTTCTGATTTGTGGCTCCATTCATCGTTCTGATGCGTGGAAATTTCCATTTTTTGACTAAGACATTGATTATTCCGCTATTTAGTCACTACTTTTCATTGTTCTTTTTTTCTCTTCTTGTCTTTAAGGAAGCTTGAGTGACTAGGAAGGCTGATTCTAATTGAATTAGTCACATATTTTCAAAGCGCTTGGTCATCTTCATTTCAAAATAATTCAAATAGGTGACTAACACATGCAATAAACATTGCTTTAGTCATTAATCAAATTTATCAAATTTTTCAAAGAGTAAAAACAGGCAAAAAAGGTGACTAAGACATGCAATAAAACTTGCGCTAGTCACTTTTGCAAATTTTTCAAAGAGTAAAGATTGCAAATAAAAGTAACAGAGAAAGGAAAAAAACATTGGCAAACATAATTGAATTTGTATCTTCTCGCATCTCGCAATTAAAGCGGGCTGTTAAACAGGCAGAGAAAGCCCAAAGCTCTTTTCCGGAAGGAAGACTGAGAACGAGCAGAACAGGAGGCAGACTTCGCTTTTACGAGGTAACTGAGAAAGGCGATACCAATGGAAAATACTTGCACAAGGAAGATCTGGCGACCATCAGGACTCTTGCTCAGAAAGACTACAATAAGCATTTCCTGAAGGCCGCCAGGTCAGAACTGGAAATGCTGGAGAAATTTCTTTTGAAATATACGGACCCGGCCGAGGACATCTACAACAATCTTGTCCCTGAGAAAAAGAATCTGGTAACACCATACATCTTACCTGATGATCTAATAGCCAAAGAATGGCAGTCTAAGACATTCAGACCAAATCCCTACAAACCTGAAAATAAAACCAGCGATACAAAAAGAGGAGAAAAAGTCAGATCCAAATCCGAAGCTTTTATTGCGGACACATTATACGAGTTCGGAATTCCGTACCGTTACGAGTATCCTGTCAGAATGGTCAACGGAGAGCTCAGATATCCGGATTTCACCTTGCTCAAAGTAAGGACAAGGGAAGTGATCTATCTTGAACATTTTGGGAAAATGGGAGATGAGGGTTACAGAAGAGACACTATGGAAAAAATGGATCTGTACAGGGCCAGCGGGATTTATCCGGGCAAGAATCTGATATTCACATATGAGACGGAGGACCATCCTCTGGATATTGGTGGCATGAGAAAGATGCTGCATGAAATATTTTGCTGAATAAATGTACATTTAAGCTTCGGTTAAATCCGAAGCTTTTTCTTTGGAATTGTGTTGACAAAAAATATGTAATATATTACATTGTTTTATATAGGTAATATATTACATAATATAAAAAGGAGCTCACATGAATTGCGATGAAGTAATGAATCTCGAAAAAGTAACGTTTGGAGATATGCCACCACAGTCGTTTTTACTCGGATTACTCAGTGCATTTGATAACAGATATCAGGCTGCAGCCGATGCATATTTCAAGGAGATTACCTGGAAACAATTCTTTGCAATAATCTGTATCAACCTATGCAAGGAACCTCCGACATTGAATGAGCTTTCAGATGTAATGGGAAGTTCTCATCAGAATGTAAAGCAGATTTTACTTAAGCTTGAGAAAAAGGGGTTTGTCTCTGCAATTCCTGATGAGAAGGACAAGCGAAAGCAGCGAATCTTTGTCACAGATAAATGCAGGACTTTTCTGGAACAAAATGACAATAACGGTCAGCAGAGCCGGTACGTCATCGGAAGAATATTTAATGGAATCGATGAAAAGAGCCTTCAGACTACCATACAAACTATCATGAAAATGGAAAGGAATTTGAGCGAGTTATGAAAACACTGATTATTTACACATCACAGACAGGTTTTACTAAAAGGTACGCAGAGTGGATTGCAGAAAAAATGAGCGGTGAGCTTCTTGATCTAAGGGATGCTCAGAAAAAGAGTGCTGATTACTTCAAGGACTTTGACGCGATCTGCTACGGAGGTTGGGCTATGGCAGGTAATCTGGTCAAAGGTAAGTGGTTTCTCGAAAAAGCTTCTGACTTGCAAGACAAGCGCCTGGCTATGTTCTGCGTAGGTGGCGGCCCTAATGACAATCCTGATGTAGATGCTTTTCTTCAGAATGTCCTTACGGAGGAACAGAAGAAGTATATTAAAGTATTCTACTGTCAGGGCGGTTTAAACTATGAAAAGATGAAGGTACCATCCAGACTTGCAATGAAGATGTTTGTATCAACTCTCAGGAATAAAAAAGATGCTACTGAGAAAGAAAAGGGCATGGCCGAGAAGATGGCTTCATCCTATGATATTTCTGATGTCAAATATATAGAACCTATAGTGGCTTATCTGTTGGAGAAAGATAATGAAAAGGCTGTTTAAAACCCTGTTTGCAATAGTAATCGTAATTGCGGTGATCATCACATCTGCAGTCGCAATTGTTAGTGTCAGGATGATTGGACAGGTCAAGGCTTTCGACAAATCAGGAATTGATCTGTCCCATGTTGCTGATGGTGTATATAATGGTCATAGTGAGACGGATCTGGTCAAGGTTGATGTTCGAGTAACAGTAGCTGATGGGAGAATAGAAGATATTGAAATCCTAAAGCACGAGTGTGGCAAGGGGCATCCTGCTGATGTGATTGTTAGTGATATGATCAAAGATAATACAGTAGAGGTTGATGCGGTTTCGGGTGCAACGATGTCCAGTGAAGTAATAAAAGACGCAGTCAGGGATGCGTTAAGATCAGGCCTTTAACTTCCAGTATAACTTAGAATGGGAAACAGTATTTGTAGGGAGAATTATATGTGCGGAATATGTGACAGAATTAAAGAAACAAAGGCAAATCTGGTTTGTGATTAGAAAGAAACATGGTGAGCGAAGAGTATGATGAATAATATTCAAATGAACGAGGCTATGAAAAAACTTAAAGAATGGAATTTGATTGGCAGTTTTTCTGTTGGCGGATTTGAGTACATGGGTTTTTCAAATAACAATTCTAATAAGTTAATAATAATCTCTTCGCAAAGAAAAACTATTTTTGATTGTGAGGATGGAAGTATAAGCGACATAGATGCTGAATTCGATGAGAAGGAACTTGTTGCAATAACAGATATGCTGCCTGATGAGTATATTCCGATAGCCGGTGCATATGGAGGGCAGATGTCACATAAAACGTTACAAGGTGAAAGGGTTGAAATATCTTACCATGATAAACATATTGTTTCGGGTAAGGAATTACAATTACAACAAATTGTGTTTGTGGACAGATTTGGCGCAGAAAACATAATTTACGATAATTATCCTTCTTATGTTTGCGGGTTCAGTTCTGACGGAAATTGTTTTGCATTGGCCGATGATGGCGGTGTTTATATTTTACGACGGATAAACAATTGAAAAAATTATCTTTCAGTAAAACGTGCTATTATGGAGGTAACAGTCATGAACAAATATGTTTCGCTGGATAAGCGAAGTAAGAAATCGCAGCGTGAGTATCACGCAAAGCAGAGGATCGGCAAAGAATTCAGAAATGGATTTGATGCTGATCTTTTTTATTTTCCGAAATCTCTTGACACTACTACGCATACGTACTATACTACGCATACGTAGTACGATGAGGAGATAGAGATTTGATGAATAAATTGTTTAGATTTAACGTGACTAAAGATACAGGGAATGCGGCTATTGCCGGTCTCACAATGATTGTTCTTAGTCTTCTGATGATTCCATTTGGAAGTGATTCAGTAATGGATACTGTCATCTCGTTCATCCTTAGAGATGTTTTGATGATCTTTGGACTGGGTGTTGTCTTTGTAACCATATATGTTGAGAGGAAGGGAAAAGAGGCTGCAAGGGAGCTGGGATTTACAAAGCACAAATGGTTCCTTAGCTTGGTGTTAAACATTGTTTTTGCTGCAGGCCTTCTTGCAGTTTTTTTGAAAGACCAGGTTCCTGAAAATGTTATTTCCTTGAAGAATTTTTATGGTGCTTCTTATATTCTGGTCGCCGGAATATTTGAGATGACATTCATATACGGATTTCTCAGGATGAGTTTTGAGAAGGCATTTGGAATTGCTCCGGCAATCATATTGACGTCAGGATTCTATTCGCTTCATCATGCGGGATTTCAGCCTGAATTTTTGCATCTGTTTCTGGTGGGACTGATGTATTGCGGAGTATTCTACATTACAAAGAATATGCTAATCATATTCCCGTTCTTTTGGGGAGTAGGTGCTTTGTGGGATGTTTTGGTATCATCTGAAGCGGGAAATGAGATCAAGAATCCGGTATCGTTTGCTATAGCATTTGTAATCCTTTTGGTATCAGTTATATGGGTTTTATTTAGAAAGCGGAGGAGAAGATTAAATGTTATCGAAAACATCAATAGTGATCTTGGGAATGCTCAGGAAGGGTGAGATGAATGCTTATGACATGCTCAAGATGATCGACAGAATGAATATGAAATACTGGTTCCCGATCGGAGCGACCACTCTCTATGAGACATGTTTAAGACTTGAAAAGAAAAAATATATAGAGAATACGGGTGAATCGGATAAGAAAGCTGTCTATAAGCTTACGGATGTCGGCAGGAAGGAATTGAAAAGTACTATCTGTGCATTGTTCGAGAGGGTGGATTTTGATTCCGTATGGTTCTGCCTGGCAGTAATGTATTCAAGTGTCCTGAGCAAAAAAGAATTGGAACGTGAGATCGGGATCCGAACTAAGCTTCTTGATGAATATGAGAAAGGTACTTTAGAGAACAAGGAGATAATGCTTAAATATGACGTTTCTTATATTGAAGTCTGTGCAATAAACAGGATGCTTCAGATAATACAGATGGAAAAAGAAACACTGAATGATTTTTCCAAACAGTCTATTTGACTAAAGAACAGTTATTGAAATAAGAGGGCAGAGTGGTGGAAGACAAAGAACTCTATAAAGAACTTGGAGTATTAACGAAGGAAAAGAACAAATGGAAAGAAAACATACCGTATGTATCATCCCTTCTTGATCATCAATCTGTAAAAATACAGGCTAAAGCCCTTTGGCTGCTTGCTGAGATGGGGCTTGAATATACTGTGTTGGTTAAAGATGCGATTCCGGATATCGTTTCCTTTTGTGACAGTCAGAATCCTCTTCTAAGAGAACGTGCCATTAACGCGCTTGGAAGGATCGGAAGAGGAGACTATACTTTGATTGAATCGTATTGGTCAGATATGTTTCGTTTCGCTACAGACGAAGAACCCAGGGTCAGATTGAGTTTTATATGGGCTTCCGAGAATATCGCGACAAACAATCCCGACGCTCAAATCACAGAATTAAGAACCCCAGTATTTATGCGGGTTCCGAGACTCAAAAATGAGTCTAACCTCAAAATGACCACAAAAAAGTCCGATATAGTCAGAAATAATCAGAAATAATTTGTGTGGGAAAACGAAATTAGGCAGTTTTTTGAAGCCACTTTCTAAAGAAATTTAGAAGGTGGCTTTTTTTCGTACAAAAATCCCTGTCACAAGTTCAATCTTCAAATGCTGAATGCGGGGTACCATAATGGAACCCCGCTTTTTCATGCATTTTTCTTGTAAAAAGAAGAACGTTGCGAGATACTGAATTCAACATCTGCAGGTGTGAAAAATTAATTTGAAAAGGACGGGTTATTATATGGTCGGATTTGGAGAGCAACTCAGAAGCGCGAGAGAATCAAACGGATTTACGCAGAAAGCACTGGCTGAGCAATTATATGTTACAAGGCAGACGGTCTCACGTTGGGAGTGCAGTGAGCGTTATCCTGACATTATTACATTAAAGAAAATATCCGAGATTTTGAGTGTTAGCCTTGACGACCTTTTATCCGGAAAGGAGATGACTAACGTGGTTGAAAAGAACCCTGTGGTGGAGAACAAAACAATTAATGCTATTTCAAGTGTATTGTATGCACTTATAGCGATGTCTGTTTTTATGAAAATAGCTTCAGATATGGGCTTACTGTATATTCATGCTAATGAGAGGTTTGGAGGTTATTTTCCGCTTAGTGTTGAATTGGAGAGAATAATACTTTTGATTATTTTTTCTTACGGTATATATAGTGCTGTAAAAGATACATTGACGCCAAAGAGAATAGGAATAATTTTGCTTATTTATTTTGGGGCACATTTATTACTTGATGGCGGGATCAGGCTTTATAGTAGAATTCCGAATTATAGTATGATGCTCAAACATGCAATGGATCCCGGCGGTGAAAAGTATGGTGTTGTTTCTAATAATCCCGGATCGTATTATATAATGATAATCAGAAATGTATTTAAAATTGTATGGACGACTATCATACCTTGTGCTTTGGGGGTAATAGCATCATTAGGCTTCTTTATACGCGATGGGAAGCGTAAGTTGTGGGTGAACATGCTAACGATTGCTTCGGCGCTGATAATACTTGATACTGTGATCAGATTTATTAAATGCTTTAGGATGGAGAAATTTTATATTATAAATAATTCTATAGCTACTTATGATCATGCTATTGTAAATACAAACGCTTTTGTAGCTGACTTTTTACTTGGAATTGCATTATCTGTACTGATCATTTACCAGACATATACATTGTACAGAAAGAGAAGAACGGCGATGGACCTGGTAAATGAACCGTAGGGACGAAGAAATGGTTTTAGTTCATTAGACACACCGTGTCCGGTACGAAAAACGGCATTCCTCGCTTTGTGTCTAGGAAACAGTATTTGTAGGGAGAATTATATGTGCGGAATATGTGACAGAATTAAAGAAACAAAGGCTGGCAACAATCCATTTCTTGTAAAAGAACTTGAAACTGGATATGTGGTAATTGGAGATTTTCAACATTTTAAGGGGTATACGCTTTTTTTATATAAAGACCATGTTGTTGAACTGTTTGATTTGGATGAGAAGACAAGGGCAAAGCACTTATATGAAATGTCTTTGGTTGCCGAAGCGGTCAAAAATGCTTTCGGGGCTGATAAAATGAATTATGAATGTCTGGGAAACGGAGAAGGCGGTGCACACATTCACTGGCATCTATTTCCAAGAAGAGATGGCGATATAGAGAATTATGGTAACAATGGTAGAGGACCTGTCTGGTGGTATCCAAGAGAAGAGATGTATGCGGATGATTGCAGACCTAGCAACGAAGAACTGGAGGAAATGAAAGCTAAGCTTCTTAGTGAACTGGATAAACTATTGATGATGTGATAAAACTGTTTAGTAGGTATATTACGACGTAAAATCAAACGAGGAAAAGAGGGTATGAAAAAAGAGTTCTCCAGCGAAAACAATGTAACAAAATAATCTATGATGTAGTTATATTGGAAGTTAAAGCGGGAAAGCCACTGCATCTTTGTACAGCTTCTGAAGTGTTCGTATAAATTCAGCAAGGCTCTCTCGGCTATCCGTCTTGTGAGTGCAGAGAACGCAGTGAAAGCATTCCCTGCAGTCATAAGGGATCCATGCAAACTGTCCGCTATGGTCGTTTAAGAATCCGGGAGCAAGGCAGATGCCTTTGCCGGATGCAACATTCACAAGAGTAGAGTCGTGATCGGGACTGTTAAAATATTCGATCTTACCGGAGGAGATGAGCTTCTGCTGGACACTACGTAAAGCGTTCGGAGAGCCACCTCCAACCATGAGGGTGCGTCCGCAGATATCTTCATCTGTGATGATGTTCTTTTTTGCCAGAGGATCGTTTTTATTAACAATAAGATAGATTCCGGAGTCAAAAAGCTTGTGGACGTTGATCCCCGGGATATGTTTTGTCTGTTCTATAAGTGCAAAGAGGATGTCGGACTCATCCTTTAAAAAACTTTCCACACCGTTATCGTACTGAAATAGAGGAGTAACCTGGACACCGGGTTGCTCCTTTTCAAATATGCGGATCGCCTCTGGCAGGAAGTATATGGCCTGTCTGACCATCATGGAAATTGTTATGTTGTCAGTATACCTGGCACTGAAATTTTGCCCCTGTTCTATCGCTCTCTTCATATCCTCACGCATACCGGAAAGATACGTTACGAACTGCTGACCGGCAGGAGTGAGTGCGGCTCCCTTGCCGTTCCTTTCAAATATCTTAAAGCCGACCTCATCTTCCAGCAGTTTTA
>JAEEGK010028386.1_pt1 | contig 11226 bp, 5 predicted proteins | sample 8958771 | NCBI WGS metagenome assembly JAEEGK01 (sample SAMN16246547, study PRJNA631951) | gut metagenome | biome: gut microbiome; feature: rumen; material: SC-attached | host: Bos | place: Iran: Karaj | collected 2018-10 | reverse complement strand
TTAACCTTTCCATGACGCTTACGTCCAAACCTCCAAGGATTCCCGTCATCTCCTCCTCTTTTACAAATTCATAACAGCCAAGGAGATCGCTCTCGTATTGGATGGAAAGATCCGTTGCCATGCAAACGTCCAGCACCAGATAAACAAACAACTTTGCCTTCTCCCGCGCCTCCTGTGGCGTCTCCCCGCAGGACACCAGCGCGTCCACCGCCTGTCCAAGAAGCTGCTTCCTTGGTTCATCCTCTTCCAGGATCTCCTCAAAAGAAACGCCGCAGGTCTCCAGCTTCTGATCCACGTACAGGGCATTTTCGCCGGCCTTGTAATAATCCTTCGACACGGAAATCTGGAAAAACGGCATCCAGCCGATCTCCTCTTCCAGATCCCTCATGACTTCCAAGAGTGCCTCTGCGGATGCGGCGCCCCGGATCCTTGCCAGAGCATTTTCAATCGGATTGTATTTACCCGTCTCTTTCGCATCCAAATACTCCAGATATTGTCTCCATACGGCGCGGACCAGGGCCTGCGCGCTGCCCTCAGGATATGTTTCCTCCGAGCGGCCGACCGCGATCACTGCCGCATAGATTTCCTCCGTGATCGCTTCATCCATTTCCTGGATCGGTCCTCCATACGCTTTGCCGTACGCAAGCTTTGTCTTGGAAAGAGACTCCCCGTTCACGTACGCATAATAATCATCCTGTGCCCGCGCCTTTAAGGCATTCGCCGCCTGCCCTTTCACGCCGCCATTTCCCCGGGCATCGCTTCCCCCTGCGCCGCTTTCCTGCGCATCTTTTCCGCTTACCCGCTCCACCTTCACGCACCCTGCCTGTGCAAGGATCAGGCTTATCACGATAAGAAGTACGATCCCCTTGCCCGTCTGCTTGCCCCTTTGCTTTTCGATCCGCTTTCCCTGCCAGTGATTTCGTCGCTTCATCTGCTTACTCCCTTTCCTTCCTCTGCCATGCTTCTTTCCATATTTTTCCCTGCCTCGTTTACTACGGTTTTATCATGACACGTTCTCCTCCATTCATGGGGAAAGCGTGGTGAATGACGTAAAAAGCGTGGTAAAATGCAATCTTTCTTATCTTCTTTTTCTAACTCATAAAAAAATGCGCACAGTTTCCGATATAAAATATGACGTGCTTAAAAACTATTTATACTGCGAATGTCCAGGACAGCTATTTTTCAAAACGCTGGCGGAAACTGTTCGGAGATCTTCCTAGGGGTTCCCAAACAAGTCAAGCCTTTCATCACGTCAAAATACCATAAAGCAAACCCCAAAGGAGGAATTAAAGTGTACAAGCAAAAAGAGCAAATTGCTCCCAAATCCAGCCGATCCATTCATCGGCCTTATTCTTTATGCCATGCATCCAGGCGCATTCTGGCCTTCACCTTACTCTTTTCCCTTCCCATGATCGGATTTCCGTATCCCGAATTACCGTTTACGGTTCATGCCGCTTCAGATAAAACCATAACCGGACTTGGCACGGGAGCGATCGGCAATCCCATTTACCAGACGGGCGGTTGGCAAGACCTGCCTGAATATAACGGAGATACTTACTGGGTATATGACGACGGCACCGTGGCCACCAGAGATAACATGGGCGGCGGCTGGAGCTACGTCTATTTTGGCAACTATAGCGGATCAGAATCCACGATATACAGAGTGTTGGATAATGCTTCTTCTGATTTTGGAATCGCGGGCGGAAGCATGCTTCTCGACTGCGACGTGGTGTTATATACGACTCGCTTTGACGATGACGGCGCTGTCAACAATGGCGCCACGTACCTCAACTCCTGGCGTTACAGCGATCTTCGAAACGGTCTTAACGGTTCAGCATTTTTGGACAAGCCTGGCAATTTTACTTCCGTGGAAAAGGCTTCCATCGCAAGCAGCTACAAATCCGGCGTTGCCGCCGGCGACGGAGTTTCCTTGACCCAAGACGGCATTTACGAATTCACTCCCCTGGAAGGAGATCAGGTTTTCGTGCTTGATGCTTACGAATTAAGCAGACCGTCTTACGGTTACAAGGATACTTGGTTAACCGATCTGAACAGGGAAAAGGACTCGACCCGCGTGAAATCTGGATTTGGCCCCAAGTATTGGTTGCGGACCAAGGTGACGCCACAGGCTGATCCCGAGCAAAAACAAATTTATCAATGTAACAGTTTTATGATAGCCGGGGGATGTAAAGTTGATTCCTCTACTTCCGGCTCTGGCAAGGTGGCTCCAGCATTCAACGTCAGCCTCTCCTCCATCATTTCTTCCTCCCTTGTGGCCGGGAATGCCGGGGAACCCTATGCAGAATATAAGCTTACGCTGTTAGATCCCAACATGGTGATTTCCGTGGCAGAATCTGCGGAAGTTTCCCGGAACGCAAATACCGTGACCATCCCTTACGTGATAACCGGAGAAAACAGAGACAGTGCAAATCAGGTTTCCGTCATCCTTTTGGATGAAGAATACGTCCCCGGCAAAGCCGTGTCATCTGGCTTCGCATATATACCTCTCGAAGTTGGGGACATTGCACTTGGAACCGGATCTTTCACGCTTCCCGCCGCTTACGCTTCCAAAACCTGCGGAACGGATTATTATGCTTACGTTGCGGCTGAATCCGTAAACGGAGGAACGCTTACCGATTATTCGTCTGCCCTCCTTCCGATCTCCATTCCCAACGGAGAGCCGGGGCTGGATGATGAAACCCAAACAGACCCCGACGGCGCAAAGCCGACACCAAACGTTGACGACGTAATACTGAAACCCTTGTACGACGCACTTAGCGGTGCCGTTTCGGCCGGCTCTGCCCAAACCATTACGTTTAAGTGCAACGATTACGCACTTCCGATCGGCGTTATGAGGACTTTGGCAGCCCATCCGGAAATTACGCTTGTCTATGATTGTACGTATGAGGGGACGGAATATGTGTTTACCATACGCGGACGTGACGTGATCGTAGATGAGTCCATTCCCTGGTATGGTCCGCTGTACTTGGCAGAGCGATTTCTAAACTGATTCCTTTGCCCAAAAATGGTTGTTATTGTGCCTTTCCATCGAAAAACCTGCACAAATCATTATTTTTTACTTGAATTCTTCCTAAAAAATGGTATCATAGCACCTATAATGATTTTTTAAGGAGGAAACATAAGATGCGAACAAAAATCAAAGAGCTGTTCAGAAATACTTCTGACCACGCATCCAAAGAAGTGACCATCTGTGCCTGGGTACGTACCAATCGCGCACAGTCACAGTTTGGATTCCTGAACGTAAATGACGGATCGTTTTTCGAGAATTTACAGGTAGTTTACGAGAAGGGACTTGATAATTTTGACGCCATCTCCAAGAGCAGGGTCGGCGCAAGCGTACAGGTAACGGGAACGGTAGTGCTCACCCCTAATAATCAGCAACCCTTTGAATTAAAGGCAAAGAGCGTTGAGCTCCTTGGCGACTGTCCCGAGGACTATCCCATCCAGCCCAAGCGCCACACCAGAGAATTCCTTAGAACCGTTGCACATCTTCGTCCCCGCACGAACCTGTACAGCGCGGTATTTCGCATCCGCAGCGTCGCTGCCATGGCAATCCACGAATACTTCCAGAGCAACGGCTACCTCTACGTACACACGCCCCTCATCACCTGCGCGGATTGTGAGGGATCTGACCAGATGTTCAAGGTAACGACCCTAAATATGAACGACCTTCCGAAGACCGATGACGGCAAGGTAGACTTCAGCAAGGACCTGTTTGGCAAGCAGAGCTTTATCACCGGCTCCGGTCAGCTCCAGGGCGAGACCTTCGCCATGGCCTTTGGCGACATCTACACCTTTGGTCCCACCTTCCGTACCGAGAACTCCAACACCCAGACCCATGCAAACGAGTTCTGGATGATCGAGCCCGAGATGGCATTCTGCGATCTTCACGGCTTGATGGACGTCGAGGAGGAGATGCTCAAGTTCGTCGTGAAATACGTTTGTGACAAGTGTCCTGAGGAGATCGAGTTCTGTGACAAGTTCGTTTCGAAGGGATTGAAGGAAAAGCTTGACGGCATCATAAATGCCGAGTTCACAAGAATCTCACATCATGACGTGATCGACATTCTGAAGAAGGCAGACGTAAAGTGGGAGTTCGAGCCGGATTACGGCGAGGACATCGCAAAAGAGCATGAGAAATACATCGTTGACTACTTCCACGGCCCCGTGTTCGTCACCGACTGGCCGAAGGAGATCAAGGCTTACTACATGAAGGTAAATCCCGACAACAAGACCGTTGCGGCAGTTGACCTTCTCGTACCCCAGGCAGGTGAACTCATGGGCGGCAGCCAGCGTGAGGAGAACCTGGACAAGCTCATCGAGAGAATGAACGAGATGGGCGTTGACAAGGAGGGCATCGACTGGTACCTCGACACCAGACGCTACGGCGGCTGCATCCACAGCGGCTTTGGCATGGGCTTCGAGCGCCTGATCATGTACCTGACCGGCGTTGAGAACATCCGCGACGTCATCCCCTATCCCAGAACACCCAAGAACTGCGAGTTCTAACTCGCTTAGAACCAAGCAAAAAAGTGCAGTTTCACGCGCACGAACGTAAACGTTCACGTGAAACTGCACTTTTTTATTCTTCATTCAAATATAACGTTACCCTGTTTTGAATAACCTTCGCCGTAGCTTCAGCGCTTTTCTGTCCTGCAAAATAGGCTCCTGCCTCTTCACTGATGATTTCATAAATATCCGCATTCCCACTTTGCAAGGGCTTTGCATTTTCCAGCAGATCTCGAATCATTTTAATTTCAGAACTGGTAACAGGGGGCGTAGTCATTTCCAATGCTTCCTTAGACTGCGCCCTTTCCTCCAGTCCTTTCATTATTTCGTTAAGTGAAGGTAAATAGGAAACAAACACCGGCACATGGAGCAGCTCTGGTTGTTTGATCAAGGTGCTTTTTATAAATTCCCATGCCTCTTCCTTATATTGGCACCCAGTCAGTATGGCTGGGGCAGAGTAACTGCCGTTTTGAATACCCACGCCAATACCATTGTTGGTTGGATATCCCATGATTTTTCCCTTACCAACAAACATACTTCTGTAATACTCGTAGCTTTCAAAATCACCTATATTCACGCAGGCCAAAACATTTTCGCCATCCTCAAATCCTTTCATGATTTTGTTCCAAGCATCTTCACTTCCATCAAAGTCAGGAAAAAGCGACGCCATTTCTAGGAAATCATAAAATTCTTCCGTCATAAAATTACAGCTATTCTCTTTCCTGTCTATAAAACAATCCATATATTGAATGCATAGATTCATCAAGATATCCTGATTGCAGCTTCCTCGAAGGGCCTTTTCACGCTCTGGCAGACCTTCAAGGAAATCCTTAAAACCCGCGAAATCCCATGACTCCCTGTTTTGGAGCTTTGGCGTGTCACACATCATCACGTGTAATGAGACACTATAAGGAATGGAATATCTTTTCCCGTTGTTTGCATAAACCCCTAAAGCCGAAGGCAGGAAATCATCTTCAGATAGGTTTGGATCCCGTAGCAGATACTGTCCCACATCTTCAAGCATCCCTTTCTTTTCCAACGCAGAGTATAAGCTTTCATTTCCCAGATCCACTATATCCACTGTTTTCCCGGCAATCAGATCAGCAAGCAGCTGCTCCACCTCCTCATACTCTTTTACGGTGATTTTGGCTTTGTTTTGAGAAGAATTAAACAAGTTTACGTCGCCGACATATAATTGCTTCGGTCCTACCACGGCATATATCAGCTCCACCCGGCTATCTTTTGCAGCCTTTTCCCCAGTTTTACGCAGCCTGATAAAGTCAAAGGTTCCATTTTCTTGATTTACCCATAGAGCACGCCAGTTCCCATCCTCTTCCTGCATCATCGCATTGACGAATTTTCCATCCAGGGATACGTCCAAAAAGGAAATCTCTTTACTCACTTCATTTTGTCCAAAATTATATTTCCATACGGCATCATCCGTTTGGTAATAAAGATTTTGAGTATTTTGTCCCTTTACAAAATTACAAAAAATCGCATTTTCGGAACCTGGAAGATTCTTGATCAGTAGCCTACATTCGCATTTTTTTAGATCTAACTCAAACAGCGAGTTTGCCAAGGATGATTGATTACCCGCAATCATCATCATTTTATTATTATCTGTCATTATCCAATCACTCGGACTACTAGTCCCCAGTTTGATGCTCTTTTTGATTTCTCCCATTTCAGATACCACAATGACATAATTTATCCGCTTCTCATCTTTACAAAACGTGATTATTTTTCCGTCTGGCAACTCTATCCTGCTTGTGATATATGGATACTCTTGGAAAATAGCATTTATCGACTCTGTAACGTTTCTTTTATTTTGCAAGATTCCTTCCGAATCATAGTTGCAGAAATAAAAGTCTCCATCATTTTCACTGCTTTGTACCGATTTACAGAGGATTTTTTGATCTTCATCTGCATTCGTAAACCCTATCTCATTTCCTTTCACAAAAGACATGTCTTCCATGGAAAGAATCGTTTTTGTCAATTTACATTTCTCAAGGTCATATTGCCATAATTCCAATTCATTATCCCTTGTCCCATAAAACATGCGGCTTGTTCCGGCCATCCACGTGCCCTGTGTTCCTTGAAATACGTCCTCTGCGGAACATATTAATTCTACCTCATAATGATCAGGTTCTTCCTGCGATAAAACTGGCTCTTCATGCTTTCCGCAGCAGGAAGTCAATATGAACAATATTGGCAATAACAGAATCCATTTATTACTTAATCTCCACATCTTATACCTCTCATTCAAAAAGTCAAGGAATCTTACAGTATAGTTTTTTTAGATTAAACTTTCCACATGCACTTGTATGTATTTAGTGATCATTATCTTGATGATCAGCCATTGCATTGTCGACAACTGATTTGGCATATTTATAGTCAAAATAAGACCACGAATTGTAGGTCATCCCATAAGTCTGACCACACTTAATATACTTTTTGTAAACAGGACTATAAATCTCTTTTTCACACTGTTTCCAGTAGTAACCACCATTTACCTGTTCCACCAAAATACACAAATACTAATAACGAAATTCCTAATATAATTACCAGCACAAACCAATTTTATTATTGACTTATCTCCATTGAAATTTCAACATACAAATGATGAACAACATATTTTTTTGATGAACGACATGATTTTGAACAAAGGAAGGGCTATAATTATGCTAACGTCAGTTTTTGCCTGCCACCTGTTTACCCAATTGTGTGTGTCACGGAGACATGTCTATTGACGCAAGTCGTGGAGCCATGACTACGGACATAAACAACGGGGACGTGTCAATAAACACGTCCCCGTGACACACGGGAATCGTTCCCGTGTCCTTTTTTTGTCTTTTTAGGCCTTGAGATATCCCATTTTTTCGAGGATATCCATGAAGCGTTCGCGGATCTCGGCTTCATAATAGGCGCCCATGGGTTCCACCATGCTCTGGGGAACGAATCCTCCGGCCATGGAGGCATGTCCGCCGGCATTGCCGAGTCCGGACAGGGCATCACGGATCAGATATCCGGCATGAACCTGCGGGATCTCCGACCGGACGGAAAACTTCAGCCCGTCTTCCCGAACCGAAATCACGACCACGACCTCCACCTCATCCAACGAAAGGATAAAGTCTGCAAGGGTCGCGATGAGCCCGTCCGGGCACGGGAACGGAACCACCGTATATCCAAAGCGCTCATATACCTGAATGTGTTCAATGGCCGCACCGTAGGCTTTTAAGTCCCGGAATGCCATTGTATTATGCTCAAGGCGCGTGATCTTTGCCTTGTTGTGGAGCGGAAACACGAAACGAAGTGCCGCAATGTCGAGTTCCGTCACGCCGCGGGAAAATTGCAGGGTATCCATCTTCAGCCCATAGAGCAGCGCGGATGCCACATTCTCCGTCGGCGTGATTCCCAGATCCCGATAATACTGCGCGATCAAAGAAGCGCAGGCACCGGCGATCCGGACGTCTTTGTATAAATAGTTCTCTTCCGTGAATGTCGGATGATGGTCAACGCACGCAACCTCATCTCCCATAAAATCCTGTATGTTTCCGCCGTTTTTCTGGCTGTCCACGCAGATGATGGGATCTGACTCCCTCATGTCATGCTTGACCTCATCGTAAGAAAAGATCTTAATCTCAAACTCCTCTAACATTCTGGAAGTGCTTAGCTTGTCGATCCTTCCCGCATAACAAAGGATCGGCTGAATTCCGAAATTCTCCAAAAGTTTCTGTAAGCCATATGCGGAACCAATGGCATCCGGGTCAGGGAAATTGTGAGTCTGAATATAGACCTTTGGTCCTCGTTCTTTGCAGAGCTGAATCAAATCTTGAACCAAACCGTCATCCTCCTTCATTCAATATAGTACTCAAGTTCCCCCCCGAAACTATTTCATACGTTTGTATTTATTTGTCCTGGATCATGCCATGCAGGCTCTGCAGGGAATGAACCTCTCCCCGACCTGCCTTCTGCACGTACAGGATTCCTTCCGCCGTGGCTCTTGCAGCCGCGATCGTCGTCATGTAAGGAATCTTGCCCTTGATGGCTGCCTTTCTGAGGTAGGAGTCATCATGTACGCTGTCAGCGCCAATGGGCGAGTTCACGATCAGGTCGATCTCGCCGTTGGTGATCATGTCGAGGATGTTGGGACGTCCTTCGTAAAGCTTCTTCACCTTCTCAGCGGGAATGCCTGCTGCCGTAATGAGATCACAGGTATTGCCGGTGGCAACGATCCTAAATCCAGCCTCGTTAAAGAGCTTGGCAACGTCCACAACCTCAGCCTTGTCCTTGCGGTTTACGCTGATCAGTACGGTGCCTCCGAGAGGAAGCTTCGTCTGGGTTGCCTCCTGCGCCTTGAAGAATGCCTCGCCGACGGACTTGGAAAGTCCAAGCACTTCACCGGTGGAACGCATCTCAGGCCCAAGGATCGGGTCAACCTCCTGGAACATGTTGAACGGGAACACGGCTTCCTTCACGCCATAGTAAGGAATGTTCTGCTCCTTGAGTGCAGGTACGGGTGAAGGCCGGCCGGTAAGTTCAGAGGTAATGATGTCCGTCGCGATGGGTACCATGCGCACGTTACATACCTTGGATACCAAAGGAACGGTACGGGATGCCCTGGGATTCGCCTCGAGCACGTATACCTTATCATTTTCAATCGCGTACTGCATGTTCATCAGGCCGCGAACGTGCATTTCCTCTGCAATCTTTCTGGTATATTCCTTAATGATCTCCACGTTCTTCTCGGAGATGTGCTTGGAAGGAATGATGCAGGCGGAGTCTCCGGAGTGAACGCCTGCGAGCTCGATGTGCTCCATAACCGCGGGAACAAATGCGTGGGTGCCGTCACTGATGGCGTCTGCCTCACACTCGGTCGCGTGATTGAGGAATCTGTCGATCAGGATCGGTCTGTCGGGCGTTACGCCAACAGCTGCGTTCATGTAGCTGGTCAGGTTCACGTCGTCGTACACAACCTCCATGCCGCGTCCGCCGAGCACGTAGGAAGGACGAACCATTACGGGGAAGCCGATCTTGTGTGCAACCTCAAGGGCCTCTTCCACGGTGGTAGCCATTCCCGACTCAGGCATCGGGATGTCAAGCTTATCCATCATGGCGCGGAACAAATCTCTGTCCTCTGCAAGATCGATAACGGCAGGAGAAGTACCAAGAATCTTTACGCCGTTCTTCTCCAGGTCGGATGCCAGGTTCAGAGGCGTCTGGCCGCCAAACTGCGCGATCACGCCAACAGGCTTCTCTTTCTTATAGATGCTGAGCACGTCCTCCAGGGTCAAAGGCTCGAAATAGAGCTTGTCGGAGGTATCATAGTCGGTAGATACGGTCTCAGGGTTGCAGTTTACGATAATGGTCTCAAAGCCAAGCTTCTTGAGGGCGATGGCTGCATGTACGCAGCAGTAGTCAAACTCGATGCCCTGTCCGATCCTGTTGGGACCTCCGCCCAGGATCATGATCTTGCCCCTGGAGTCATCTGAAACAGTTTCAGTCTCTTCTATATCTTTATAGGTTGAGTAATAGTAGGCGCTTCCGTCAGTACCGTATACATGCACGCTGTCCCACTTCTCGGTCTTGCCGGCGTTCTCTCTCGCCGTCCTTATGTCATCCTCGGATACTCCAAGGATCTTGGCCAGATACTTATCTGAGAAGCCATCTTCCTTTGCCTGCAAAAGAGCTTTTTCATCGGGAACTGATCCCTTGAAGGAAGATACCAGTTCTTTTTCCTCATCAACAAGCTCTTTTATCTCGTTAAGGAAATAATGCTTAACCTTGGTTATATCAAAGAGTTCATCAACAGTGATGCCCTTCTTAAGTGCCTCATATATAAGGAAATATCTCTCTGAGGAAGCATCCTTGAGCATACGAAGGAGCTCAGTCTTGTCCATCTCCTCGTATTTTTTAACGTTGCCAAGGCCGTATCTGCCCTTTTCAAGAGATCTGATGGCCTTCTGGAAAGCTTCCTTGAAATTCTTGCCGATGGACATAACTTCGCCAACAGCTCTCATCTGGGTTCCCAGCTTGTCCTCTACGCCGTGGAACTTCTCAAATGCCCAGCGGGCAAACTTAACAACAACGTAGTCGCCATTAGGAACATATTTATCAAGGGTTCCAAACTTGGAATCCGGAAGTTCTGAAAGTGTAAGTCCTGTAGCAAGCTTGGCTGATACAAGGGCAATCGGGAAACCTGTTGCCTTACTTGCAAGTGCTGATGAACGGGAAGTGCGAGGATTGATCTCGATAACTACGATCCTTCCTGTCTTAGGATCATGAGCAAACTGTACGTTGGTTCCGCCTATTACCTGAACTCTGTCAACGATCTTATAGGCCTGCTCCTGAAGTCTGTCCATGACTTCCTGTGATATGGTCAGCATGGGAGCCGCGCAGAACGAATCACCGGTATGAACACCCATGGGATCTATATTCTCTATGAAGCACACCGTGATCATGTTTCCTTCCGCATCACGGACAACCTCAAGTTCGAGTTCCTCCCATCCGATGATGGATTCTTCAACCAGAACCTGGCCGACGAGCGATGCCTGAAGGCCTCTCGCACATACAGTCTGGAGTTCTTCTTTGTTATAGACCAGGCCGCCTCCTGCGCCGCCCATGGTATATGCGGGACGCAGTACCACGGGATAGCCGAGTTCCTCGGCGATACCCAGTGCCTCTTCAACCGAATAT
>JAEEGK010028383.1_pt1 | contig 11226 bp, 8 predicted proteins | sample 8958771 | NCBI WGS metagenome assembly JAEEGK01 (sample SAMN16246547, study PRJNA631951) | gut metagenome | biome: gut microbiome; feature: rumen; material: SC-attached | host: Bos | place: Iran: Karaj | collected 2018-10 | reverse complement strand
GGTCCTCGAAATCTGTCGCGGAAAGGTGATGTTTCAATCCCTCAAAAACATCCTTTCTTATCTTGAATCATTCCAAGATCAAATCGCCACCCACGGATTCATTTTTCTTTGAATTCCCAACTTTGCAGATGATTGTTTAGTTCGTTTGGTATATCTAATACATGAATCAAACTGGACAAGCGATGAATCCTTTTTTCTTTAACCCGAAAACTATTTGGCTCGGATTATTGATTCCACCATTCTCCAAATCTCAGATGAGTCAGGTCTAAAACTGATACTTATTTGTGCGTAACTCGCGTTTTCGAGGTTATTTATTGAACTCCCTATATTCACCTTGGCCAAACGGGCGAACGCTTTTTGGCCGAATGGGGGATTAGATAATCCGAGGACTCCTTATACGGGTATACATGATTCACCGGCTATCACTTTTAAGTAAATGTCGATAATATTATTCTTATTATTGTGCACAAAGTAATCAAAAACTGATTACTTTATACCTAAAACTACGAATTCAGTCTTATCATTCAATTCATAAGACAACAATAGTGTGCGATGAAATCAGTATATTTGCAATAAAGATGTATTGATATGCTTGACGAGATTAGAGCACAAGAACTGATTGCCCAAGGAGAAGGCCAGCACGTAGAACTCAAGCGCGAGGTTCCCTCGAAAGTAAGGGAGCTTAGCGAGGAAGTCTGCGCCCTCGCCAATGCGACCGGCGGGTACATCATTCTCGGTGTTGACAACGAAGGTAACTTCACAGAAGGCTTCACTATCAACAACAGCAAGCGCTCCGCTCTTCGGGATTCGGTGGATCAAATCGAACCTCAGGTCGATTGCGACATCTACTCGCTTAACGTCACTGACCACGAGATCTGGGTAATGGAAGTCAAAGAAGGGGAGGACAAACCCTACTTCTGCTCTGGAGCCGTCCACATCCGCCGCGGAGCCAACTCCCAGAAGCTTCGCAAACCGGCCGATGTCCGCAAGATCTTCGACGATGCCGGAAAACTCAACTTCGATATGGGCGTCTGCCCCTGGTTCAAATGGGAAGACGTATCCGAAGAAGCCATCCGCGACTTCAAGCGCCAGGCCGGCATCACATCCGAGGCCCCCAGCAAAGAGCTAATCACCAACCTCGGACTCCTCACAGATAAGGGAGAGATAACTAACGCTGTCCCGATGCTCTTCTCCGATGCCTGTGGCAATCGGTTTATTAACGCCATCATCCATTGCGTCCGCTTCAAAGGCACCGAGAACGTCCACATCATCGACTCCAAGACATTCGAAGGCCCGCTTCTCTCACAATATAACAACGCCACGGCCTGGATCAAACAATACCTGGCAGTCGAATACGTAATGCATGGCTTCGACCCGCGCCAGGAAATCTGGGAACTGCCACTCGACGCCATCAAAGAAGCCCTGACCAACGCCCTCTGCCACCGCGACTACTTCGATTCCGGAGCCAAGATCATGGTACAGCTCTACGACGACCGTCTGGAAATCTCAAATCCCGGCGGCCTGCTACCCTATGTCGCTGCCGACTTCGGCCACCGCAGCCGCTCCAGGAACCCGCTCATTTTCCGGATGTTCACCCGACTGCACCTTGTTGAGAGCGTCGGCACCGGCATTCCGCGTATCGCACGAATCCTTTCAGAAGACGGATTCCCTCCGGCCGAATACAAGACCGAGGGATTCTTCACCACAATCCTATGGAAAAAGAAGGCTTCTTCTACCGAACAATCAGGAGAAAGTAAGGAGAAAAATCAGGAGAAAAGTAAGGAGAAAACGGAGGAGAAAGTCCTTCGTCTCATTACTGCCAACCCGCGTATTACGACAGCCGAACTTGCTGCAGAGTGCAGTCTGAACGAAAATACAATATACAAGGCTGTCCGAAAACTTCGTGAGAGCGGTAGAATTCAACGCAAAGGAGGAGATAAGGGAGGGGAATGGGTCGTCCTGAAACCATAAACACACCCGCCGAATGAGAGTGCTGGACAATCTTGAGAATTATGACATCCCGTCGGGATTTCATCTGACTGCAGAACAGGAGGAGCAATTGGCTGCCGACCTGAAAGAGATCGTGCTCGCCCTGATCCCACTCCGCAGCAGCAAACTCAAGACCCGCCAGTACTTCAATACCCATCTCCGCTATACCAGCAACGTCAAATACGCGCAAAGCCTTCCGGATGCCTCACAGGACCGCTACGAATTCGGTGACTCCTACACACCGCTGCCCGGAGAATATACCTGGAACAGTGATCTCCTCCAGCCAGCCCTACTCGACATCCTACGTCCCGACCAATGGAGTTTTGGCTATGTCGTCAACTACATTGAGGCCGATACTGCCCACCGCCATAATGAGCGTTACTACAAAAACAACGTAACCTCCGACGCCCTTGTGCAATTTGCCATGGCCTTCGACATCGAAGAAATCCGGGCTCAGGCAAAAGCAATCGATGACCCGCGAGAAAGAGTCCTCTTTCTCAACACAAAACTCACCGACTACCGGATATTTGAAGGTCTGAATCGAGACGAAGAAGCCTGGGTTGATGAAATTGTAGGTTCCGCGCTCCGGGCCCTTTTGGAAGAAGCCGAGAAAGAACTCAAACTCACCGAGGGTCAACCTAAGCGCACCGGCAATGAGTCGCCAAAGGAAGGGCGGTCCAAAGTAGTGTCGCACAAAGCCAATAATCACATAGATTCCCAGCGGCACGTCCTCTACGATTTCTCCATCTGCTCACTTCCTAAGTTCGCCTTTATGCGGCTGGAGGTACATGGTGGATGCCTCACAGACCCAGAGGCCAACGACTTCGCATTCGAGTCCACGATTAAGGACATGTTTCGGCACTATTACGACCCCAATAACAACTACGCAAAAGAAGACGACGGTACTCCCAACTATCCCAGCTTCGTCCTCGGCCTTCTGGACATCTATAGCGTCAAAGTACAGCAAATGTACCGGAATAGCCCAAGAGTCGGTCTCAAGCTGCTCTTCGAGTGGATGCATCATACAACAGCCATCATTGACAGAGTTTACCAATCTGCGGCCGCAACTCAGAACAAGCCGAAATCCGGCACGTCCGGGAGGACACACGAGATCCATTCAATCGGAGTCTGGCCGCTGAAACTCTATCTGATGGACAAGCTCTACCAGTGCTTCCAGATCATGTATGGCGATATTAGACCGATAGTTAGCGATACCCTGGCTCAAATCGTCCCTTACAATATGTGGGACGCACAATATGATGCCCTGAAAGCACAATATACCAATCAATTCGGCCTCGAATTCGCCAAGAGGGCAGTGGTCAAACCCACTGAAAACCGCCGCCGCTTCTCCCAGGTCCTCGCCGAGCAGGCACTCACATTCTGTCAACAGATGAGCATTGACACCGGCGGCAAAGAAGACGACAACATCTTCAAGAATTGCTACGGCCCGATGACCAGCCTGCTCCACAACTATTTCGCCGACTACATCAAACGAGTCCAGGCGGAATCAGAAGATGCGGTTGAGATTGACCAGGCCATTATCGCCTGGCTCCTTTCCCTGCAGGTCGAAGTCTATGATTGCTATGCATCCCGTCGCAATTCCATCAGTCGGCAGGTGGGCACGAACTTCAGAACCGAATACTCTCTGATGCGCTTCTTCTTTGACATCTGCGAGAAGAACGTCTTCGACATAGCCATAGAATACTTCCTGGACAGTGAAACCATCCCGCTCGTCCCCGAGAAGAAAACCCAGGATACCGAGCCAGGCCCCGTCACTCCCGAGCCGGAGCCTGCTCCCGCCGACGTCAAACCTGAAGCAAAAGAGGGAAAGCCCATCCACCACAAAACCATCGACTACCAGACCCTGTACGATGAATGGGTGGATGTCGCTTTTACAAACACCTCACTCGAGGAGTTCACCTACGCCATTGACCAGGCAGACTTCTCCACAATGCTTAGTCGTGCTAAAGACGTCGGTGCCCGTGCCGGCTACATCGGCGGCATCAAATACATCATGAAGAGTCTCAAATCATACCTAGGCACCAACTGGTACGACATCGCTTGCGACAATATCGGAGAGGACCAGGACAGCGTCAACAAACTCAACGATAGCACCATCCGGATTAAGAAAATCGACATTCGGATTCTTTCGCGTTGCATAAAATAACCTGCGGCCGCACTATCCCGCAGGTCCCCGCAGAACTTTCGGTTAACATCGCAGATTAACTCCTTGAAACACAACGATTTCAAGGAGTTAAATTTTTATCTGCGGTATTATGCGGCAAAAATCCCTCATACGAACTTTGCATTGTGAATGAAACGTAACGCCTTATGCGATGGAGTTCACAAAGCCAGTCAGACCGGGGGCCGAGAAAGGCTAGGCTAACCCGGCGCTGGCAAGAATATGAATAAACAACATAATAAAGAGAACAAAACAATCTGTAAATTACGATTAGTCATAACTATTGTTAGTTTCGTTTGTGGAATACTAATTGCCGGTTCCAGAGTCCATCTCCTCTCGCCAATAGGGGAGTATACAAGTTCTGCAATCAGTATTCTAAGAGAAGTATTGATTCTTTATGGTGCAATTATTGGAATCTATGGGAATTCTGGGTACAGGTAAATAATCAGCGACAACATCTTCACCCTGCCCGACAAACAGGACGAAACTCTCGTGCATCTTCGTCGAGCATCTCCAGTGCCGTGGCTACGATGCCTCCCTTGTCGTGTCCGAAGAGGAGGACATCTCCCTGGAGGAACGCTGCCGGCGCATCAACCGTGTGGCCATCCGCCACGGTCACGAACCCCACGACACCTTCGTTGTCAGCATCCACGTTAATGCAGCCGGCAGCGGCCGTATGTGGCACAATGACACTGGCTGGTGCGCCTACACCTACTACGGACACACCCTGTCCGACAAGCTGGCCGACTGCCTCTACAAGGCGGCCCGAAAGCATTTGCCTGGGCACCGCATCCGCACGGATGATGCCGACGGAGATCCAGACTTTGAGGCTCCGTTCTACATCCTCAAGCACACCTATTGCGCAGCCGTCCTCACTGAGAACGGATTCATGGATTCCAAGGTCTCACTGGCCTTCCTGGAGTCAGATGAAGGGAAACGGGCCATTGTGGCGCTGCATGTGGAGGGGATTGAGGAGTATGTGAAGAGTATCGGATGAGCGTTATTATTACTTTTGGCACAAACAAATCACCGGCGGAGATGCCCCTGCCGGTGATTTCGTTGTTTAACCATCTATTATAACTCGATTGAATCCAGAATCCTTCTACTTTCATTTCTCAAATCAAATGTCGCCTTAATCTTGTCCCCAATCTCCTCAATTTTGTTCTCATCTGGTAAGTATACGAGGATACTGTTGAGATCCGCATCGGAAACATTTGGAATCGCAGCGCCTGTCCTATACATCATCATTTGCTTCAGGAATAGGTCACTGTGCAAATAGTAGAGGAGATAGTACGGATTTATCTTTGGTGACCGCAATACTCGAAAACCATTTGTACATATGGCTCCATCAAACTCAGACGTTACAAGTGCTGTCGCATGCTTTCTGGTCCCTACCGAGTTCCCAGCTATTCCAGTGATAATATCTCCTTCACGTAGTTCATATGTCGCTCTACTGGGCAGCTCGTGAACGGCGCATGTCGTTGAATTAATAATTTCGAATGAATGAGTATTAATATCCGATAGTTCAACGTAATCGACGATTCTTTCCTTACTCTTGAGCTTCTGGCTCCTGGTTTTGACGATGGTTACAATATCCCCTAAGCGCACGGATGATTTCTCGAGATTGTCCAGTACACCGCGATTCGCTGGGGAGTAGAAATCATAATCGATACGACCTTTGATCTCACTAAACGATATGCTATATGAGTTTTGGCTATTGACCTTGCCTTCCTTCAGGAAAGCCGCGTAGTCATTGAGAACATCGGAAAAGTCCTCATCTAACACTAATCTTCCATTCTCAATGATATTGTTACCATGAGAATCTTTTTTATAGATTGGGGTTGCATTTTTGTTTCCCTGATAACCAAGTTTGGTAATCTTGCTGAAGAAGATAGCATAATCAAGCGCAATTTGCTTAGGGTTCTTTTCAAGGAATAATAATGAAGTTTTTACGCCAGTCCCATAAGGAATGAATGTTTCCTGAGGAAGGTTAACAACTGCAAGAATGCGGGCCCTTTGCTTGATATAATCCCTCAGATACTCCAGAGAAGGGTTTTCAAAGTGTCCGTTGGGCAGTACGATTGCCATTCTTCCTCCAGGTTTTAACAAATCAAGGCAACGCTCAATAAAAAGGATTTCAGCAGGCTGTCCTGAGACGATTGTAGGTGTAATGCTGAAACCATCATCACCTTCGCGCCATTTATGCCCTAAATCAAAAGACATTAATATTGTCGAGTCAGTAATCTTTCCGGCAGTGCCGAAAGGCGGATTTGTCAGTAATACATCAAATCCGTCGTTATCCTTTGTTGAAGAGAGAAGGAGCTTGATTGTATCCAGATCTGCAAGAGAGTTCGCACACAAGATATTACTATTAACATTCTCCTCCAGGAGGAGTTTCATCTTTGATATTTTGGTAATCTCTCTATTGATGTCAATTCCATATATACTATGGAGCAGAATATCTTCCCGCTCCTTTTTGTCGGCATTTTTAGACATATGCCGAAATGCAGAGCAAATGAAACCGCCGCTACCGCAACAAGGGTCAATAATCGATTCTCCTACTTTGGGGTTCATCATTCTAACACAAAAGTCAATTACTGGCTGAGGGGTAAAGAACTGGCCTTTCCCAACTTTTTCACCATGTGTTAAGAATTTTTGGAAAGCAAGTCCTTTTGCATCACTCGAAGAATCTTTTAGGGAGACACTTTGTAATTTGTTGATTGTAAATCCTAAAGCACCATGCGAGAGCTTAATCTTGTCATCAGCATCAAAGACACCCTGATACTCTTTCTTTGTCATCTCAAATAGTTTTGAGATTCTTTCGATAGCTGGTGTTTTGCGCCCTTCGGCTTTTAACTCTTTGAACTCTGCAGCCGAGAGTCTGAACATATCAAGCCCTGCCTTTTCATCAAAAATTTTGATGAAAAGGATTTTAAGAAACTCGTTTAAAGTCTGTTGCGGTGATAACCCGTCATTTGCGTAAATGTAATCATGAATCTCCTCAAATCGCTTAAGGAGATTATCTTCAGGTTTGTAATCGAAAAGTGTCTGTTCCATAATGTGTGTCATAACTGTCATTTATGTGACAAATATAACACACATTTGTGTAAAGTCCAAATCTATCTGTAATCCAATTGCGTTTTATCTATCTTACGAGGTTTAGGATTAGTCTTCTGAATACACTCGTCGAGATCGTCATACCACGGGCTTTGAGGATAGTGACGAGCGAATCCATCCTTTTGGACTAAAACATCAATATTATAATTCTGTTGAAGATGATTTGGGGCCTTTGCTTGATGATTAAGGTCCTGGCTATTAACAAATACCAATTCGTGCTTCCCTGTTCTTAGGAACAAGTCCATACAGAGAATATTGAATTCAGTCACAAGCGGTCCAGTGGACTTCAACCCAAGTTTGTCAGTACGCCGAGAAGGCATATGGGTTTGAATAAGCCTAATTGGTGCTTCTCGATTATAGAAGGCTTCTGATGTAAAAACTTCATCTGGTAGAGCGTTAACCCATTTTTCAATATCGGCTTTAGTCGACCAAAGACCGGTCAAATTGGGGAAGAAAGCACCGGGATTATCTTTATCCCATCTAAAAGGAGGGAAAGTCTTTCTAGGATGTTTTGCTTCCCAGCTTACTTTTTTCTTCTTGTAAGCTTTTTCCCCTTTGGCATAAATAGACTTGATATTCTTATCTCTATTTACAGAGAACTTACATAAGAAGTCAATGCATTTCTTTTTCCGTTTTTTGGGGTCAGTGATATCTTTTGATACAAGACCTCTATCTTCTGCATTTGATTTGGCGCTTTTACACTCTACAACATACCATAGATCTTCTTTAGAATCTTTCTTTTTGATATAGAAATCCCCTCTTGCGTCATCTGCTTTTGCATTATTTCCACCTTCTGGCTTCTCTTTAATGCGATGCACCTCATAGCCATGTTCTTCAGCATAAGTCTTGAATAGCTATTCGCCCAATGCGCCCAAAATATAACCTTCAGCGCCCTGACTAATACTCAAAATGTCGAAAAATTTGTCAAGCTCAATACCGAACCTTTTTTCAATGAATTGCTCTGGATTCTCCATATGTGTATGTAATTAATTAGCGTGGTCTGCCATATCGACCTCAACATCAATAGCGCACTATACTCCCACGAGTACGGTACGCATAATGAGGGCTTGCAGTAAAATAATAATATTCTTTCTTGCTTAATCTGTTTACAAATATAGCAATATAATACAAGAAAACCGAATCAGGCCCGATTCCACGGCTTGACTCGATCAAACAAGGATGCAGTGCTTTAATCTAATCGATTCTTTTTCTAGTTGTTATTTCAGTATATCCAGAAGTTCCTCGATTGTTGCGGGTTCTATCCCGCGATGTGATATAATGTATCTTGCGTGCCGGAACCTATCGGCATCTTGCATCTTACGTAGAGATTCACCCCGAACGAACCAACCTGAGACTGACTCGAACCCCTTCCAGCCACAATCGCAGTAGCCTTCCAGATCCACTCGACCGTTGAGGGGTGAGCCCACATAGCGGAATGGAAGTACTGTCTTGCCACATTTCGGGCACTTGTACTGGAACAGACTCGGATGCTCCAGGGTGCAACGGATAAAGGAACCCAGCCATACAGGATCTGGAGCGAGTTCGCAGACAATCCCGGCCATGCAATAGATCATCTCCAGATACAGGGGAATGAAAAAGAATCGGTCATAGTCCTTCCATTCGTTGAAATGGGCGTAAATCACGTTGGAGTTACGGTAGAAGGGTTTTGTGAGGAGACGCTGTTCCTCGGTAGGGCGCAGTGCGTCCTTCTTGAAGAATTGATTTTTGTCCATGATACAGACTTTTTTTGATTGAACATCCGCATCGTTTTGCCACCGTGGCTTCTGGCTGCTCGGTTGGTGGCCCTCTAGGGCACTCTTGATGCACGTGCAAATATAGCTATTGTCTCCGGAGAAATCCGAAGAAGTGTGACCATCTTGTTTCAAGCATCCTTTCTTTCAAGAAAGATGGGTAGGCATATTCATTCCTCCTCACGGTACTTCCGCTTCTTCGTCCAGAAGTCGCCGAGACCGTACCGCTGCGACCGCTCGATCCAGGCCTCAATCTCCTGACGGCGGAAGAGGGTAGTCCGGCCGGACTTGTAGTGGGGGATGCCGTGGAAGTAGAGCCAGCTGCGGACGAGTTCGATCTTCGGGTCACCGGGAATCATCCTCCGGAGTTCATAGATGTCAATCCATTCCTCCTGTGGGCCGATGGTGCCGTTTAACACCGGTTCGGTCTTGAGGGTAAGCCAGCCGTCGATGGCCTCCAGCTGCTTGACGATGCCGGCCAGAACTGCTGGAATCATGGCTACGTTGATCTGCTCCATACCGGCTACATCTGACAAACTCTGTGACAAAACCGACTAAAACCAAACAAATCCAATCATTACCGCAAAATCTCGAAAACAGACGTTTCGACCCCCAAAGAGAGTAGGATTCAACTAGCTTGAGAATTTCATCTTAACCTTTGGCTAGGATATAATAATTGATCATCAGTTTGTTATTTCCCGATGCAGAATATGTAACTAATTGATAATCAATAAGATACATATTGTGCGGTAGAAATGTGGTACACAGAGTTCGTAAATAACTTCTGCGTCGCCGTGATAATCTGCATATTAGAAATGCGTCGGTGATGTTTTCGGGCACATTTCTTAACATCGCACATATTTATGAATGAGTATATGCAATGCAAAAAAAAGGCAGATTCATCAGCCTACTTCAGGTACATCTTTGCGATGACAGGATTGTCCCCGGCTGAGACAGTTTGAAGCACTTCCGGATTGGAGATGAATGGCAGGAACACATCAAGGTTGGTGCCTGAAGGGTGTCTGACCGCGGCGGCGAGCAGCCCAGCATCGAGCAGGCAGTAGAGCGCATCCTCGTCTATCTGTCTCAAGGAATTGAAGAACGGGGAACTGTCGCTCATGCCAAGTGAGAACCATTTCCATTCACCTCCGCCCTTGCAGATGCCGTAGTCGGCCGTGACCTCACCCATATCCTGCGTGAACGTCTCCACTATTTGGTATTTTCCGTTCCTGATGTAGCGCTGTACTAGGGTAAACCTCTTCGAGAGCATGTACTCCGCCGCCGCGAAAGAATCGTCGAACTGGAAGTACCTTTCGCCAAGGGCAGTATCCCCGAAATCGAAGATAACTACGGGCGAAACTTCCCCTCCATCATAGCGATAGATGCCGGATCCGTAGGTGTCCGTAAAAAATACAGACCCATTGTACGGGAAGAAAATCGGTGCGGACGGGTCCATGGAGATGACTTTCGACTCGTCCGGTAGGAATGTCTCCATCCCACCGTCCTTCAATAGAGCAACCCTGTACGGGCGGCCAGCACCATAACCGAAATAAGTGAGGATTCCCTCCGGTACGAAAAACGACTGGAACCCTAGGTCTTCAACCGTGTTTTCCGACAGGATACCGCCGTCAGCAGAATAATGTACCACTCTGTTCGAAACGTAAACGGCTGTCACTTCATCCCTGTCAACCTGAAGGCTTTTGATTCTGTCGGGCATCCCACCCACCGGACATCCGTCCGAGTTGTCAATGATCTCTCCGACAGGACCCAGGCTGCAAAGGAATCTACCTTCGGGTGAGAAACGGAAGATGTTGGAGGACAGTTTGTCGGCAACGATGTAATCTCTACCGAGCAGATAGACTTCAGTGTTGGGTGCCGGGCCGACAGCGGAGCCATCTGTCTTTTCGAGCGGTATGATCTCGATGCTCCTGATGGCATCCGTGAGAGCGGAGGCATCGGCGGCAGTCACAAAAGCAACGGTTCCCTTTCCCGTCTGGGAGGCACAGGACCCAAGCAGCGGGAGCAGCATGGCAAAGATGAAAGTGCGGATTCTCATGGCATCTTTTATTTGTTTGGAACAAAAATAGAAAAACGAGAAACATCGCGCAACGGGCGTTTCTTTTTAAAATGCCAAAAGTGGCTCCCAATGCAGTGCAAGGCGGTTTTTGTATAGATAATGTTGCTATT
>JAEEGK010028379.1_pt1 | contig 11227 bp, 7 predicted proteins | sample 8958771 | NCBI WGS metagenome assembly JAEEGK01 (sample SAMN16246547, study PRJNA631951) | gut metagenome | biome: gut microbiome; feature: rumen; material: SC-attached | host: Bos | place: Iran: Karaj | collected 2018-10 | reverse complement strand
TCTTCCTTATTGCTACTTTCTGTCTTTCTGGTTTCATTGAATTCAAATCTCCTATTATATCACTCACATCTGTCTTTATCATTTTTGGCATTTATTTAATTTTTTTTTCAATAATATAATTATTTGTTTTTAATTATAATTATTATTATTTCATTATATTATCAAATACAATAACATATAATTCATAAAATTTATATTTAATTTATTTTTTAGGTTGATAATTTCTATTAATTTTTCCTTCAATAAATTCTATTTCTTTTTTATTTCCTTTCTCATCTTCAAAAATTCCGATTCCATGAGGTTTTCCGTTTACAAAAGGACAAATATATTTTTTTCCATTGGGATATCTTACTTCTCCTTTTCCTTCCTTAATTCCCATTTTATATTCACCTTTATAATATTCATTTTCACTCCATTTATATAATCCTTTCCCATTAAATTGTCCATCTAAATATTCTCCAATATATTCATGACCATTTTTTTTCCAAATATAATGTCCTTGACCATTGAATTTATTATTATTAAAACCACCTTCATAAATATCTCCTGAATTAAATGTTATTTTTCCTTTACCACATTTCTTATCTTTATAAAATTGTCCTTCATATTTTGCTCCTTCACTCTCATCAATTCCATTTCCATCTCTTAATCCATTGACAAAATCACCTTTATATAAAATATTTTTTTCATATGAAAATTTTATTCCTTTTCCATTTAACTCATTATTAAGGAATAAACCTATATATAAAGTTCCATTTGAATCAATATATCTATTCCAACCTTTAAATTGATTATTATACCATGTTCCATATTTTCGAGAACCTGATTTATATGTTAATTCACCAATCCCACATCTTTTATTTGTTATTAAAGTAACTTCTCCTTTATAGAGTGACTCAGCGTTTTTTATTAATTCTTGAATATTTGGAGTTTTTAAATTTTTATTATTATATTTTATTATTATTCCATTTTTATATTTTTTAATTGTTGATATTTCTTCCTTTGTTGATTGAATTGGATCTTCTGAATAAAATTCATCCCAATTTATTGAAAGAATTGAAGATATTTTTGTATCATTTGAAAATAATATATCATTTACTTTTGGATTTTGACCATATTTTTTCATATATTCTGAATATAATTTATTTGAATTTTCCGTTAATAAAAATTTTAAATTTTTATGATAATGATTTCTGAATAAATATCCTCTTACATATTTATTTAATTGAGTTGTTTGCTCAGAAGTTAATAAAGGAGTTTTAAATTGATATTTTACAAATTTTATACTTAAATCTGAAACCTGTTTATTTAAATGAGGGTCAGTTAAAGCATTTACTTCATGTTTTTCAAAAAAATCTTTATTTATTTTATTTGATAAATCTTCTGTCAAATGGTCTTTTTTTTCATTAAAACATGAACATTTGTTTCCCATTAATAAATTTAAAAAAACATTAAATGAAAAAATAATAATTATTCTAATTTATTTTTCATTTAGAAAAGTTTCAAAAATTTTAATAAAATAATATGGGATTTTAAAAATATAATTTATAAAAAACAATTAATACGAAAGTTAAATTATAATGTCTAAAGCAAATTATATTCTTTTTTGCTTATTATTTTTATTTTTACAAAAATCTACAAGTTTGATTCAACATGAAATAAAAGAAATCAAAAATTTTTCAGATAAAAAAATAAAATTTCCTCCTAAAAAACCTTATAAAGAAAAACCTTTTCCTTTTAATAATAATCGCACAGATAAATTTGATAGAATAAAAAAATTAGAAAGATTAGAGAAATTAAAAAGAGAATCTCATAAATTAAGAAGACAAAATTCAAGACTTGTAATGATAATTATAGTATTAGTAGGAATTATTTTAATAATTATTAGCTTATATTTATTTGTTAAATATTACAATCATTACACGTCAAAAAATCAAAAGAAGTTTTATGAAGAATTAAAATTAAAAAATAATAAAGTAAGTAAAAAAGAAGAAGAAAAAAATGAAAGTTTTCATGAAAAAATGATTAATAATTCAGATGCACCAATTTCTGTAATTGATAGTATAAGAAGCTCAAAGAAAACTGATTTTACTGTTTCAGATGATGAGAAAAATAAAGGAATAATTATTATACCAAATGAAAATGATTTACAATTATATAAACCTTATGATGATATAGAAGATGATGAAAACAATTATTCAAATTGAGTTAAACAATGTTAAAAATTAAATATATTGATAATAGAAAAAGAATAATTCCTAATAAAGAACTTATTTTAAATCATATTTATATATTTCATTTAATTATTTTGATAAAAATATTTAAAATTTAAAATGAAAGAGTAAAAATTGTCAGATGAAAATATTTTTTTCCAACTAAAAATTCTTATCTCATAAAAATATTCTTTGGGAAGAATTAGAAATAGAAAAAAGCATTTTCAAAAAATAAATCAAATTTATCAAATAATAAACACGACAGTTACTAATTTTTATAGTAAATATCTAATTTAGTAATTAAATTAAAGATATGAAAAAAGAATGGATTGAAGAATTAGAAATTAAAACTTTATATCAAAAGATGAAAAATATATTATTTTAATAATCATGAAAAACTGTCTGATTTATAAGTTAAGTTATTAATATTTAAAATAATTTCATAATTATGATAAATTCAGTCTATTTTGTTTATCAAAGAAATAATATTAAATATACCAAAAGTATTATAATGTTGGAAAAAAAAAATGATATGGAGTTTTATACAATCTAATTGAAATGAATCGAATAAAAAATAATAAAACAATTAGATACGAAATTAAACTAGATAAAATAATTAAAAATCTAGAACTTAAAATTCAGAAAAACAAAAAATCTTTTTTTAACAAAGACATTTTTATATATTCATTAATAGTATAAATAATATTAATAAATTCAATATTTAAATTTGCTTCTTTTTCTTCTTCTTCTTCTTCTGCTCCTACTTCTTCACTTTCAGAACTTTTTCTATTTTCACTATCTTCATCAATTTGACTAAAAGAATGAACTTGACATCTAACTAATATTTTCATATCATCAATTGTCCATAATCTATTTCTATGACATAAATGTTGGATATCTTCTTTTTTTATCGTTTCATCTATAAATGGATTAGGACCCTCACTTTCAAATTTTTCACTATTAAAATCAAGCATTTGTTCTTTAAGAAATTCATTAATTAAAGTTACTTCAATTGCTAATGATTTATAAATATTAATGTTTCTATCATCTTCATCAATTGGAGTATTATCACTTTCATTTACTCTCATTAAACCAATTTCTGAGTTTTCCATTTTATCAATATATAAATTATCACCTAATTTTGTTATTTTTAAATGCCATGGATGTGATGAATTTAGGCAAGTCATTATTACTGATAATATTTTATTTGTTATAAAAAGATTTCATGTATCACTTTCACTTTTTATTCTCTCATCATCTAAAATAGTAATATTACCAAAAAATTTCATATTTTCATATTTATTTAATCTTCAAGGATTCATTGAAGAAACTTTTTAATCTGAATCTTCTTGTAATTGATATATAACTCTTAAATTAATTTATCTTCTACTTTTACATTTTATAATACTTCTTAACACTAATTTTTCTAAAATTAATTTAAGAAACTTCAGGATTAATTGTTTGATTTACTTTAAATCTTGGAAGTTGAAGTGAAAAAATTTTTGATTTATTTGGATTTTTTTTATTTTGATTGTGATATTGTGAAGTTATTTTTATTTTTATTTTTATTTTTATTTCCTTTTGTTTTTGAAAACATTTTTAATATTTTTTGTATCAATTGATATAAAAATCTTCAGTTTCATTTATATTTTTTTGAGATATGAAATCAAAGGCTTTTAAATATAATGATTAATTTTGAGAAAATGGATAAAACATTATATCTTTATTTAAAAGTGTTTTTGATAAAATTTCATTTGCTCTTTGGTAAATTTTCTAATAAAAAATTTTCTTCTATTTATTCTTGTGGATTTATTGTTTCCATTCAGATAAATGAAATTCATTTTTTTTAAATAAATAAATTATTATTTTTTATGTCAAATTATTCAATTTTATGTTTTTAAATTATTAATTTTTTTTATTATGAATGAATTAAGGCTTGTTGAGAAGGATGAAAACAATAAATATTTTAAAATTTGAACAAATTAATGGAAATGAATAAAAAGAGAAGAAAATTTTGAAAAAATTGTAATATATTAAATGAATAAAAACAATGAAAATAAAAAGAAAAATTTTATTTTACCATTTTTTATTATATTTTTATATGAATTGTTTATGTTTTCATTCTATTATTTTCAATCAATTTTTTTTGTTTCTTTTGGAGTCATTTATTCAACAAGAATAAAAATCCAAAATTAATAATTTCAGTCTAAATAATATGATCTTTTCATGATTGAATTATGTTATTCATATATTTATTCAGTTCTTTATTTAAATGAAATTCTTGTGCTTTTTAACCTATTTAATGAATTTTTATTAATGGAGAATTATGAGGACACATTTCCTTATTTATTTTTAATTTGTTTTTAAAGATAACATTTAGAAAGATTCACTTTTCCTTAAAACAAAATTTGAAATCTTTAAACTCTTCATTATTATTAATTTTATATTTTTGTAGTATTTTTTAAATATCTTATTTGAATAATATAAATTACAATTAAAACTCTTTTTTGAAAAATATAACCAATTATTATATACTTTTTATTCTTTTAAAATAATTTATTGATTTAAAAAGAATTTTTTTTAATCATAATAGTATATTATTCTTCATTTAATAAGAAATAAATTCTTTTTTTTAAAATAAAAAATAGATATATAATAAATATTAATTATAAAATGGATTCAAAAGAAGAAGAATTATTTCAAACAGCTTTAACAAATTATGTATGTGATAATTTTGAAAAAAGTTTAGGAAATTTTTCAGAACTGATAGATAACTTTAACTCAAGCAAATTATTACCTTCATATTTATTATATCGAATAAATGCAAAAATAAAACTAGGTAAATATGAAGATGGAATGAAAGATATGGAGAGATTAGAAAAAAATGAAAAATATGAAAAAGGATTTAATTTTTATTTAACAAAAGGAATATTAAATTTTAAATTATCAAAATATGTAGAATCAAAAATGTCTTTTGTTTCAGCATTACAATCTTTAAATGCAAATGATTCAGAACATAGAAAAAGACTAATTCCTTGGATGAATAAAATTGATATTGAATTAAAAGAAAATGGAATAGTAGATTGGAATAAATCAAATAAAGAAGATATTAAAATAATTTATAATTGGATTCAAACAGGAGAAAAAATTACCATAGATATAACATCAAATCATAATTTAAATGAATATAATATAAAAATTAATAAAAAAACTATAGAATTTATAAATAAATTAACAAATGAAATAAAACATACGATAAATTTAACAAATGGAATAATTCCAGAAGAATCAAATTATACAATTTCATCTCAATTAAAATTAAAATTAGAATTAAAAAAAGAAGTTCCTAATTTTAATTGGGTGAATTTAGAAAATATAACAAATAATAATACAGGTGATGATAGAAAAATAAGTGGTTATTATCCTTCATCATCAAAAGTTAAAAAAGATTGGAATCAAATTGATCATGAATTTGGTAAAATTGAAAAAGATGAAACTATCATTGGAGGAAGAGGTGGAGATCAAGGAATGATGAATTTATTTAAAATGATTTATGAACAAAGTGATGAAAATACTAGAAGAGCAATGATTAAAAGTTTTCAAACTTCAGGAGGAACTGTTTTAAGTACAAATTGGGATGAAGTTAAAGATAAGGATTATGAAGGAAAAGATAAACCTGAACCTCCTAAAGGAAGAGAATGGGCTAAACCTGATAATTAATTTCAATATTAAAAAATATTTAAAATTCTTTTTTTCTTTTTATTACATATTATATTCGTATTCTTCTTATTTTTAATATTTTCAAATATTTTTCCAAAACACTATATTTATAGGAATTAATTAATAATAACAATTAAAATAAAATATTTATTTCTTAAATATATAAATATAATAAGATATTTAACTTTATTGAAAAAATAAGATGATAAAAAGGAATTTTAAGGTTAAGAATTTAAATAGAAATTGCAATTGCAATAAAATAAGGATATTATATATTTCTAAAAAAAAATTTTTGTAAAGAAATAGAATAAAATAAAAATAAAGAAAAGATTAAAAAAGTTAATTAACAAAATGATTATACTTTTCAATAGATTCAACTTGAAAAATTAAAAATAAATGATATTTAAGCTCTTAATAATACATTTATAAATTTATTTAAAATAATTAAATAAGTAATTAATATTTTTTTCAGTTAATTAATGATTTAATTTATAAAAAACTTATAATATTATTATAATAAAATTATATATAGAATAATATACTAATCATTTATATAAATTCTTTTCTTTTATTAATCAAATACAAAATTCCAAATTAACAATTGATTAACCAACAATTAGATTTATCGTAAATTAATTTCAAATATTTAGCTAAGGCATTTTTTCTTTTATATAATAAAAGGATATGATACTTCAATTAGACTATTTAATAATGAATATAAATGAAGATTTAAAATATAAGGAAAAAAGATGAAAAAAAATTTAATTTATAGTGATATTATTTTTAACTTAGAATTTTAATTGTATAATATAAATATTAAATTAAAATAATTGTGACATTATTTATCATTATTAATTTTTAATACAAAACAAATTTAAATAGGAAATTCCTTTTCTTCATTAATAAATTTTTCTTTATGATTTAATTTAACAATAAAAATAAATCAAAATATTATCAATTATTTTTCTTAAGTCAATTTTATAAATCCTAAAAAGGATGATTTCTAAATTCTTATTTATTGAATTGAATAAATAAAAATAATTGTAAATTTTTTCAAAATCATTTAACAAAAATCATTAAGGGAATTATAAAATGTAAAAAAACTGAAATTTGCGATAATATCATCATTTTCAAATATAATAAAATTTAAAGATTGATTTTTCCAAATTTTCTTAATTAAAAAAAATAATTTGAAAAAATAAATAACCAAATGAAATTAATATTATCTTATGTTTTATTGTCATTTTGTTAAGGAATTGTTGAAAGGAAGAATTATATAATCATTTCGAATAAGATCATTCAAAATATGAAAAAGAAATCTAAAAATGTTAAAAAATTTAAAAAAAAAAATACAAATTTTTGAACAAAATGAAATTAAAAAAAAGTTAAGATTAATTAATTAATGTATGATATAATTTCAAATAACTTAAAATTTAAATGAATAAATATAATAATGAAAAAATTATTTCAACAAATGCTAAACCTATTCCTGTTACAAATTTAATGAATGTATTAAAGAATGAAAAATCAATTTGTAAAATTAAAAATAAAAACACATCTGGAACTGGATTTTTCTTTAGACAAAATGTTCCTAAAATAAAATATTATAATAAATATTTCTTAATCACAAATAATCATGTTTTAAATTCCGAATTTTTAAATAATAATAATGAACTAATTATATATTACAAAAAGAAAGAAAAAATTATTTCATTAAATGGAAGAATTAAAATAACAAATGAAGAATTGGATTATACTTTGATTGAATTTTTTAAAGAAGATAAAATTGAAAATTTTTTGAATATCGATAAAAATATTTTAACTAAATCAGAAAGTAATTATATAAATGAAGATATTTATATTCTTCAGTATATTGATGAATTTTCTTATGGACAAGGAAAAATTAAAGAAATTTCAAAACATAAAATTAAACATACTGCTTCTACTTGTCCTGGTGCTTCTGGTTCACCTATTTTAATTTTAATTGATTCTAAAATTTATGTTATTGGAGTTCATAAAGCTGGTGCTTCTAATAAAGAAAATGACTATAATATAGGAATTTTTATGAAAAATATTTTAAATGATATAAATAATCAATTCAATGATAATAAAGATAATGCCAAAAAGAAAGAAAAGAATAAAAAGGAAATCAATGAAAATAATGATATAAAAGGAAATTGCTTTACAAATTATATAATCTGTGAACATTTATTTACTAAAATCAATGATTTTCAAATTTTAAACTGTTATGAACAAGCTAAAGAAGATTATAATAATATAGGATTTGACAATGAAAATGAAATTAAAGAGAATTGTAAACTTTTTTTAAATGATAAAGAAATAAATTTTTGTTTTAAATATAAACCAGAAAAAATTGGAAAATATAATCTTAAAATTATTTGTAATACCTCTTTAAAAAATTTAAATTATATGTTCTATGATTGTAATTCTTTACAATTTTTAGATTTATCTAATTTTAATACTAGCAATGTTAATAATATGATTGAAATGTTCTCTTCATGTAATTCGTTAATTTTTATAGATTTATCTAATATTAATACAATCAATGTTACTAATATGAGTTATATGTTCTCTGGTTGTTCTTCTTTAACTTCTTTAAATTTATATAATTTTGATACAAAGAATGTTACAGATATGAGTGGAATGTTCTCTGATTGTTCTTCTTTAACTTCTTTAAATTTATCTAATTTTGATACAAAGAATGTTACAGATATGAGTGCTATGTATGGTGGTTGTTCTTCTTTAACTACTTTAAATTTATCTAATTTTAATACAAATAATGTTAAAGATATGAGTTGTATGTTCCTTTATTGTTCTTCTTTGACTTCTTTAAATTTATCTAATTTTAATACGAATAATGTTACAAATATGGGTAAAATGTTTGATGGATGTTCTTCTTTAACTTCTTTAAATTTATCTCATTTTAATACAAATAATGTTAATAATATGAATGGAATGTTCTATAATTGCTCTTCTTTAACTACTTTATATTTATCTAATTTTAACACCAATAATGTAACAATTATGCAAGAAATGTTTTTTGGGTGTTCTTCTTTAATGTATTTAGATATATCAAATTTTAATCTAAATAAAGAAATTCCGATGAATTTTATTTTTAAGAATATGAATGCACATTGCTGTATTATATCAAACGATACCCAAAAAATTCAAAAATTACAATCACAATCAACAATCGATTAATAATAATAATTAAATGTTTTAATTATCTTATGAATGATGAAAATAAAAAAATTTTTTTGAATTTTTTCTTGATTATCATATTAAATAGAATTTAAATATATATTACATTAAATAAATTTAAGTTTAACCATTATTGAAGTTTAAATATTGATAATTTTATTATATTTTTAATTTTTATTTTATTAAGTTCATATTATATTTGATATTATCTAAAAATAAACATCAAGCTTTATTTTAGATGTTTTAAATATATAATTAAAATATAACTTTAAAAAATAATTAGTATTTTTCTTTTTATCTTCCTTTACTTTTGATTGAGAAAATAATTATTTTTTGATAATTTAATCTTTTTTTTAAAAAAATAATACTACTCTATAAAAGAAAATTGTTTTTTTGAAAATAATACAAGAAAAAAGTTAAAATATTTGAACCATAAAACAATTGTTCAATATTTCAAAAAATCTTTTAAATCTTGGAGTTTTGAAGTTTCAAAATGAAAATTAAAGTGAATTTAATGAATATTGAATTAATTAATAAAATATACAAGAAAAAATGAGAAGAATTTCATTTAAAAAATTATTTAATCAATTGTAAAATATTTGATATTATTTAAAAATAAAGAAAATAAAGAAAAAAATAAAAAATAAACCCCAAGAAGAAGAAAAGAAATAAGACAATAAAACGGTTAATTGATAAAAAAAATATTTTAATGAAAAAATTTCAAAATTAATGGTGTTATTTGTTTAAGAAAAAAAATTTTTCTTTTTAATATACTCTAAAATATTTGAATAATAATTATTTTAATAATAGAAAAAGTTTAATCAATTAGAATTTCTCAATTATTTAAAATAACATATATACCTTCATATTTTTAAGAAAATATGCTTTCTTTTAATACAAAAATTGATAAATATTTTTTTCCAATTTTATTTAGTATTTGACGACAAAATTTTTGCAAAAAATTATTATTTAATTAATTCATATTCGTTAAAAAAAATTTCATTTTTGATTATTTCTTTATTTTTCTATTTTTCATAATTTATAAAAAATAAATTAACTTTGAATAGCAATTTTAAATCTTTATTTGATAAAAAAATGATTGTTTTCATTATATATTATTTCTCTATTATATTTTTCCTTGAAGAATCGTGATAACTAGATTTTATTTATTTCATCTTAAATAAATTTTTTCTAAATAAATTCTAAAATTATTAGATATTAGATATTTTATTTAAATGAAAATGAAAAACATAATTTTTGAATTATATTCATTGTTCACAGCATATTTATGATATTTAAAATTTTATTTTAATTGTTTTTTTTATTAAAATTTTTCTTTTAATTTTAATTTATATATTTTTTTTTATGATTCTTTTTCTTGTGGGTATAAAAAAATAAAGCCAAATTAATCTTAACTAAATGAAAATTAATATAAAAAAATGTTTTATTTATAAAAAATTAATTCCAAAAAATTAAAAATAACAAAATTATATAACAACAATTAATTATGTTTATGTAAAATTATAAATGAAAAAGTAAAATTCATTAATTTATAATGAGGAATATTCTAACAAAAAAAAGTTAATAATAACCATATTTTAATTTTATTTTGATTATTATTATCTCCAGAATAAGAAATAATTATAAATAATTAATCCATTATTCATTTTACATAAACCAAAAATCCATCCATTATGAGCTTTATTATAGTTAAAAATTTTAGAATAATTATCACTTCTATAAACAGAAATATCATTTGATTTTCCACAAACTAAAAAAATTCCTTTTTCTTCAAAAGAACAAATCCCATAACATTCAAAATCAATTTTAACATTATTAATTAAACCCTTAGAAATTGTTATAATTGTAATTATTTTATCATCTCCTCCTCCAACAATATTTTTATTGTCATTTATTTTATCTAAAGCATTCCAAGTTTCATAAATAACATTTTCATATATTTTATATATTTCTTTATTATATAAATTTAAAATAATTGTTCTTTCATCTCCAGAAGCAATTAATAAATTTTTACTTTCAATAAGTAAAAGAAAAAAGACATTTATTACAAT
>JAEEGK010028373.1_pt1 | contig 11229 bp, 8 predicted proteins | sample 8958771 | NCBI WGS metagenome assembly JAEEGK01 (sample SAMN16246547, study PRJNA631951) | gut metagenome | biome: gut microbiome; feature: rumen; material: SC-attached | host: Bos | place: Iran: Karaj | collected 2018-10 | reverse complement strand
TTTACCGCTAAGCTGGCTGGTACCGAGAGAGGTATCACCGAGCCTACACCTACCTTCTCCGCATGCTTCGGTCAGGCATTCCTTGAGTTACATCCTACCAAGTACGGTGAGGAGCTCGTTAAGAAGATGAAGAAGTCCGGCGCTAAGGCTTACCTTGTAAACACCGGATGGAACGGAACCGGAAAGAGAATTTCCATTCCCGATACCAGAGGTATCATCGATGCAATCCTTGACGGATCCATCAACAACGCTCCTACCAAGAAGATTCCTTACTTCGATTTCGAAGTTCCCACCGAACTTAAGGGCGTTAACAGCGGAATCCTTGATCCCAGAGACACCTACGCTAACGCTTCCGAGTGGGAAGAGAAGGCTAAGGATCTTGCAGGAAGATTCATCAAGAACTTCAAGAAGTACGAGACCAACGAAGCAGGTAAGGCACTTGTTAAGGCAGGTCCTCAGTTATAATTTGAAGGTTTCAAAGCATACGAAAGACCCCGGATTTAATCCGGGGTCTTTTTTGTTCAAGATATTTAAAAATCTTATATCAGATCATTGCGATGGGTTTACTGTAATCATGTACCGGCTTTTCGCCGTTCTTGCGGCTTTTAACGTATTCATAGATCGTTGCCGCATTCAGATCCTCTTCGAAAAGCGTCTTGGTAAAGGTGTTGAATTCGTTTGCGGCTGCGGGGACCTTGGTAACGGACTTGATTCGACCGGTCTTTGATATTTCCGTAAGCAAAGCGGCTGCATCCTTTTTAAAGCCCAGCATTCGTACGTGGGTGATCTTATCTGTTTTCTTTCGGTAATCCGAAGCTGCCTGAAGCCCCAAAAGAATATGAAGAAGAGCTCTTTTCACGCCTGCGTGAGTGGTATTTTTGGTATTTATAAGTTCGGCGTAGGCTTCAAATCCCGAATATTCACCGATCTTTCCTTTAATCCTGTTCAGAAGGTTTTCGGATACCTCAAAATATTCCGTTCTTTCGGGAAGGAAGAGAAGCTTGGTATAAAGAATGTCGGAAAAATCATCGGGCAAAACAAAGGAAGATTCGCTTTCATCAATTACCTCAAGCATCTCTGAAGGAAGGTATTCTTCAAGTTTTGCTTTGTCCTGTTCGGAAATAAGACGGCGGATAGTCGATGCATTCTGGTATTCGCTGTCTTCGACGATGTCGTTTCCGTTATGTTCGCTTCCGACTCTTTTGTGAGTATAGTATTTAAGGGGAGCGCTCATGCTTAAGCCTGCGATGATATATTCGATGCCGAGAACGTTGTTGGGGGTGGAGAGAAGCTTTTCGTATTCGGGGAAAGCAATGGCACGGGCACGGGCGAAGGTATTTCCTTCCCACATGAGGTTTTTGATCTTTTCGGATTCAATGGTACCGCTCTGACGAAGAGTCATGGCGGCGGAGAGAAGTTCATCTATGTTTCCGGATTCGCTTCCGAAACAAAGAGTATCGGCTCCGAGCCCCAGGGCTATGGAAACCGCACCCTTGGCAAAGAGTTCCGCACCTGCGGTTGAATAGGTCACGGGCAGGAGAAATACGGCGTCAACACCGGCTTTGAGAGCGGCTTTGGCACGCATTTCTTTTGGAAATATAGCAGGCTCGCCCCTCTGTGTAAAATCACCGCTCATTATTGCAATAATGTATTCGGCACCCGTTTCTTTTCGAATTTCGTCCAGCTGATATTTGTGTCCCTTGTGAAAAGGATTGTATTCGGCTATAACAGCGGCAATTTTCATGTTTTGACCCCTCTGTGTGTGATGCGAGTTTACAATATGATAGTACCACAAAAACATAATATCATGTTGTTATAAATTTAACAATAGAAATTGTACTTAATTTAGTACACAAATTGAATGATTTTTTCTTGTGAAACACAGTAATATCGGATATAATCTAACCATCGGATATTTGCACAGATTTACAAATATCTTTTTTTAAACTCAATGGATCCAAACCTTGTTAAAAATCAGACAATCATGAAAGGCGGACACAATGGCTTATATAGATATTATTAAGGAAAAAGCAAAAAAAGACAAGAAGACTATCGTCCTTCCCGAAGCTAACGACAAGAGAGTTTTGATAGCTGCGGCACACATCCTTGAAGAGGACCTGGCGGATGTTATCCTTGTGGGAGATGAGGAGAAGATTAAAGAAGGAGCTTACTGGCTTGAACTCGATCTTTCCAGAGTAAAGATCATCAATCCCCAGACCACCGATAAACTTGAGGAATACGTTCAGCTTCTTTATGAAACCCGTAAGGCAAAGGGCATGACGGAAGAGAAGGCCCGCGAGATCCTTTTGAACGATTATCTTACCTTCGGTGTAGTGATGGTAAAGGCAAACGATGCGGACGGAATGGTTGCGGGATGCTGCCACGCTACCGCTGATACCTTGAGACCTTCCCTTCAGATCCTTCGTACCGCACCCGGTGTAAAACTTGTTTCAGGTTTCTTTATCCTGGATGTTCCGGATTGCGAATACGGCGACCACGGTACCTTCCTTTTTGCCGACTGCGGACTTAACCAGGATCCCACAGCGGAGGAACTGGCTGCAATTGCAGACACCAGTGCCAAGAGTTTTAAGACTCTTGTGGGATCAAAGCCCATTATCGCAATGCTTTCACATTCTACCAAGGGTAGCGCAAAGCACCCTCTTGTAGATAAGATCGTAGAAGCAACCAGGATCGCTCACGAACAGTATCCGAGCCTTATGCTTGACGGAGAACTTCAGCCCGATGCTGCAATCGTTCCTTCCATCGCCAAATCAAAGGCTCCCGGAAGCGAAGTCGCAGGTAACGCAAACGTACTTATCTTCCCCAACCTTGATGCCGGAAACATCGGATACAAGCTGGTTCAGCGCCTCGGAAAGGCCGAAGCCTACGGTCCCATGCTCCAGGGTATCGCAAAGCCCGTAAACGATCTTTCCCGTGGATGTTCCTGGGAAGATATCGTCGGCGTAGTTGCCCTTACGGCAGTACAGGCTCAGCTCGTTTAATACGGCATATTGCTTTTATAAATATTTCTTGACAAACGCTTAAGCCTTGTCTATAATCACTTAAGTGTGGATAGGAGTGGCAAAATGCTTGTTAATCTCACTGAGTATTTTGATATTAACGGTACTTCGCACTTAAGCGTCCCTCTCGAAGCCGAGGATTTGTTTGACGGCATCGAACATCGCGAGATTGTTAAGAGAAGCCCAATAGAGCTTGATATTACATCCATCGGTGAGGGAAAGCTTGAAATCAAAGGTGATGTGAGCATTACCCTTAAGGATAAATGCAGCAGATGCCTTGAAGATGTCGAAGTAGAGGTTTCCGCATCGTTTGATTACTCGGTCGTTAAACCCGACGGCTATCATGAATTGAGCGATGATGAGCAGTTGTTCATGGACGGTTACTCGTTAAACGCCGATATCCTCGCAAACAATGAGTTGCTTATGAGTCTGCCGATGAAAGTTTTATGCAAGGATGACTGCAAGGGACTGTGTCCCGTGTGCTTCATCAACAGAAACCACGGTAATTGCGGTTGCGACACGTTTGTTCCCGACCCCCGCATGGCAGCTTTAACAGATATTTTTAATGCGAATAAGGAGGTGTAAAGATGTCTATTTGTCCCAAGAATAAATCTTCCAAAGGTAGAAGAGATAAGAGAAGAGCAAACTGGAAGATGAGCGCACCCACGCTTGTTAAGTGCCCTAAGTGCGGCGCACTTATGATGCCTCACAGAGTTTGCAAGGCTTGCGGTTCTTACAACAAGAAAGAAATCGTAGCAGTTGATTAATAATTTGAAATTCCGAAGGGCTTTCCGCTAAGGAGAGCCCTTTTTTCTTGCATTTTATTCGGTAGTTTAGTATATTTATAAAGAGTGGAAATTTGTCGCTTGTAAAAAACTAAAAAGGGAGTTTCTCGTTATGAGCGAACTTGTAAAAGTATGCGTCGACGCTATGGGCGGCGACAATTCACCCGGTGAAATCGTCAAAGGCGCTATTGAGGCTGTGAATGAATCCGGAGCCGTTATGGTTTATCTTGTGGGACAGGAGACAGCAATAAACGCCGAATTATCCAAATATACTTATCCTGCGGACCGCGTTAAGATCGTTAACGCAGAAGAGATCATCGATCCCAACGAGCCACCCGTGCTTGCTGTTCGTAAAAAGAAAGATTCATCCATCGTTGTGGGTCTTAACATGGTAAGAAACGGCGAATGCGATGCCTTTCTTTCTGCCGGAAGTACCGGTGCGGTTCTTGTGGGCGGTCAGGTCATCGTCGGAAGAATCAAGGGAGTTGAGCGTCCTCCGCTTGCACCCTTAATTCCAACCACCGAAGGCATGTCGCTTCTTATCGACTGCGGTGCCAACGTGGACGCCAGGGCCGGCCATCTGGTTCAGTTTGCCAAGATGGGTTCCATTTACATGGAAAATATCATCGGCATCAAAAACCCCAGAGTAGCTCTTGTAAATATCGGAGCAGAGGAAGAGAAGGGTAATGCCCTTGTTAAAGAGACTTATCCCCTTTTGAAAGCCTGCCCTGACATCAATTTTGTGGGCAGTATCGAAGCCAGGGATATTCCCGCGGGACACGCGGACGTGGTCGTATGCGAAGCTTTCGTCGGAAACGTTGTTTTGAAGATGTATGAAGGCGTTGCGGACGCCCTCATCAAGACCATAAAGAAAGGTCTTATGTCTTCTCTTAAGAGTAAAATAGGTGCCCTCCTCATTAAGCCTGCTTTAAAGAAAACCCTTAAAGGCTTCTCTCTTGAAGATTACGGCGGAGCACCCCTGCTTGGTTTAAACGGACTTGTGATCAAGACTCACGGAAGCGCCAAATCCGTTGAAGTCAAGAACTCGGTTCTTCAGGCCATTACGTTCAAACAGCAGAACATAAACGGCAAGATCACCGAGAAAATAAATGAGCCCGATTGATTGGAGAAATTATGGAATTTGAAATAATGCGGCAGATTATCGCCGATGTACTGAAGGTGGATCCCAAGGAAGTCAAGGAGATGACCACCTTTGTGGACGATCTCGGAGCAGATTCACTTGATTTGATGCGTATTCTTCTTCTTATGCAGGAGAAGTTCAATGTGGTTCTTTCCAGGAACTGCATTTACAAAATGGAGTGTGTAGGCGACTCTGTTGAGATGATCAAAGAAGCAAAAAGCAATCAAGCCCCTTAAGGGGCTTTTACTGCGAGGTGAAGGTACAATTGGACGTTAACGAGATATGCGAACGTGTGGAAGAAAATATCGGCTACTCCTTTAAGGACAGGTCCCTTCTTTTGGAAGCAATCACCCACAGCTCCTTCAGCAATGAAATGCGGATAAACAAAAGAAGTCATTACGAAAGACTTGAGTTTCTCGGAGACGCGGTTCTTGAACTGATTTCAAGCGAATACCTTTTTGAAAAATATCCGACGGTGCCCGAAGGCGGCCTTTCAAAGAAGAGAGCCTCCCTGGTGTGTGAACCGTCCCTTGCCATCTGCGCCCGAAAGATGCACTTCGGCGAGGTTATCTTCTTCGGTAAAGGCGAGGAAGCCGCCGGCGGAAGAGAAAAAGATTCAATCCTTGCGGATGTTACGGAAGCGGTTCTGGGTGCAATTTACTTAGACAGCGGCCTTGAAAAAGCAAGAGAGTACGTAAACGAAAAGATTCTTTCGACCCTTAAGGAGTACGAGCTTTTCGTTGACAGCAAGACGATCCTTCAGGAAGCCGTTCAAAAGCACATCGGAGCGGATACCATAGAATACAGGCTTATCGGTGAAACCGGACCGGAGCATGACAAGACCTTTACCGTAGAGATTTTTGTTTCCGGCAAAAGCCTTGCAAGGGGTGAAGGAAAGACCAAAAAGGCCGCCCAGCAGCAGGCCGCCCACAGTGCCCTTCTCATCCTTAAAGAAAAATATAAAGATATCTAGGAAACCAGAATGTATTTAAAATCGATTGAAGTACACGGATTCAAATCCTTTGCAAATAAAATTCTTTTCAAATTCGAAGAGGGAATCACCGGAATCGTAGGCCCCAACGGAAGCGGTAAGAGTAACGTTGCCGATGCCGTAAGGTGGGTGCTTGGCGAACAGCGTATCAAACAGCTCCGCGGCGCATCCATGCAGGACGTTATCTTCTCGGGTACCGAGATGCGTAAGCCCTTAAGCTACGCCTACGTTGCCATAACTCTCGACAATTCCGACAGACACCTTCCCATCGACTACGCCGAAGTCACCATAGCCCGTCGCCTCTATCGTTCGGGTGAAAGTGAGTATCTCATCAACGGCACTCCCTGCAGACTTAAAGATGTCAATGAACTTTTCTACGATACCGGTATCGGTAAAGAGGGCTATTCCATCATAGGACAGGGCCAGATCGATAAGATCCTTTCGGACCGTCCCGAGGACAGACGAGAGCTCTTTGATGAGGCTGCGGGAATCGTTAAATTCAAGCGCAGAAAAGAGGCCGCGGAAAAGAAACTCGAATCCGAAGAAGCAAACCTTCTTCGTGTGGGGGATATCCTGGCAGAACTTGAAAAGCAGGTGGGGCCCCTTGAAAAGCAGGCAGAAATCGCCAAGACCTTCTTAAAACACAGAGATGAACTTAAATCTTTGGATGTTAATGTTTTCCTTCTTGAAAACGAACGCCTTAAGAAGCAGCTTGATGACGTTCTTGAAAAGAACAACATCGCATCAGAGGAATATGCGGAAGCCAATGCTTCCTTCGAAAAGATAAAGCAGGAATACGACGAGATCGAGGGAAAAATCGAACTTTTAAACGAGCATATCGAAAACTCCCGTAAAGAACTCACCGATTCCTCCGTTTTAAAGGAAAAACTCGAGGGAGAGATCCTTCTTTTAAAGGAGCAGATCAATTCCTTAAAGACCAGCGAATCAAACATCAAAGAACGTCTTTCCGAAGTTAACGCCGATAAAGACAAACGCGTTGCGGACAAAGAAGCCGTTCTTGCGGAAAAGACCAAAAACGATGAGGAAGTAAAGAACCTTAACGAAAGCAAGAAAGAAGCAAGCGAAGCTTTAAGCGCCGTTCAGGAAAAGATATCCGAACTCACCGACAAGATCGAAGCCGATAAGAACGCCATCATCGAAGAACTCAACAAACGAGCTACCGTAAAGAGCCAGCTCGGTCGTTTTGATACCCTTAAGGAAGAGATCAATATCCGTAAGGCAGAGCTTAATTCCCGTATTTTAAGTGTAAAATCGGATGAAGAAAAGCATGACGCCGACATCAAACGTTTACAGGATGAACGTGACAGGATCAATGCGGATATCGAGAACATGAATGCCGACCTTCAAAAGAAGGACGAGGCTGTGGAGGCTATCCGAGAAGAAATCGCTTCCATGGACAAAGAAACCCGGGACCTTCAGGTAAGCTATCACAGAGACAAATCCACTCTGGACGCCCTTACTAACCTTACCGAAAGATATGAAGGATACGGCGGCAGCGTCAAAAAGGTCATGGAGCAGAAGGATTCCGAGAAAGGCATAGTCGGAGTCGTTGCTGACATCATCAAAGTAGACGAAAAGTATGAAAACGCCATCGAAACAGCCCTTGGCGGAAACATTCAGAATATAGTTACTGACGATGAATCCACGGCCAAGAAGATGATCAACTTCTTGAAGAAAAACAAACTGGGCCGTGCCACATTCTTACCCCTTACCAGCCTTACCAATCCTCAGGAATTCAAAGCAAAGGAAGTTTTGGAGGAGCAGGGCGTTCTCGGTATGGCTGATGAGCTTGTTCATATCGAGAAGAAATATGCGGGCGTGGCAAAGGCCATGCTCGGCAGGATCGTGGTTGTCGATAACGTGGATAACGCTCTTAAGATCGCCAGAAAATACGAGTTTTCCATCCGTATGGTTACGTTAGAGGGCGAATTGCTTGTTCCGGGCGGTGCCATCAGCGGCGGTGCCTTTAAGAACAATTCAAATCTTCTCGGACGTCGTCGTGAAATTGAAGAACTGGAAAAGAAGACCAAAGAAGTATTAAAGCAGATCGATGTTCTTCTTGATGAAACCGAAAAAAAGAAATCCGAGCGTAACAGGATGCGCATGGAGATTGAAGAATTAAAGGCTTCCCTCCAGAGAAAATACATCGAGCAGAACACGGCCAACATCAACGTGGTCAAGGCCGAAGAGCGTAAGCGCGAGGCTATTGCCGGATCCAAAGCCCTGGCGGGCGAAGAGAGCGAGATCGAAGTTAAGCTTAAAGAGATCGAAACCGGCAAGGTTGAGACCATCAAATCTCTTGAAGATTCCGAAAAACTTGAGAAAGACTTAAATGTCGAGATCGAAAAGCTCCAGGAAGAGCTCAAAAATGAGAGGGATAAAGAATCCGATTATTCCACCGAACTTGCCAAACGCGATCTTGAAGTTAACAAGATGATGCAGACGCAGGACTTCGTTAACCAGAACCTGCAGCGTATCGAAGACGAAATCAGCCGTTTCGAGATCGATGCCAAAGAACTCAATCGCAAGCTTTCCGACGGCGAAGACGAGATCAAGAATAAAGAGCATAACATTTCCGAGATCGAGAAGACCCTGCTTGCCAGCGCAACTTCCCAGGATGAGATGCAGACCAAGTTAAAGGACGATATCGAAGCAAGAGATGCTTTGTCCGAAAACAGAAAGAGCTTCTTTACCAAACGTGAAGAGATCTCCGAGAAGCTTTCCGCTTTGGATAAAGAAATGTTCCGTCTCAATTCCCAGAAGGAAAAGATAGAGGAAAACATCGAGGTCAAGATCAATTACATGTGGGAAGAATACGAGGTCACTCTTTCCGATGCTTCCTCCCTTCGCGACGAGACCATGACGGACCTAAACGGCATGAAACGCCGCATAACCCAGGTTAAAGAGGCTATCAAGAAGTTAGGTGACGTAAACGTAAACGCCATCGAAGAATACAAGAACGTATCCGAGCGTTACAACTTCTTAAAGACCCAGCATGACGATCTTATCGAGGCGAAAAAGAACCTTGAAGATATCATCGTTGACCTTGATGAAGCAATGCGCAAGCAGTTTGCCGAAAACTTTAAGAGCATCAATGCCGAATTTGACAAGGTATTTAAAGAGATGTTCGGAGGCGGTAAAGGAACTCTTGAACTTATTGAGGAAGAGGACATCCTTGAGGCCGGAATCCGTATCATCGCACAGCCTCCGGGAAAGAAACTCCAGAACATGATGCAACTTTCGGGTGGTGAGAAAGCGCTTACCGCGATTGCCCTTCTTTTTGCGATTCAGAACCTTAAGCCTTCGCCGTTCTGTCTCCTGGACGAAATAGAGGCAGCTCTTGACGAAAGCAATGTTGACAGATTCGCAAAATACCTTCATAAACTTACAAAACACACCCAGTTCATCGTTATCACCCACAGACGCGGCACCATGAACCGCGCCGACAGACTCTACGGTATAACCATGCAGGAGAAGGGTGTATCGGCCCTTGTCAGCGTTAATCTTATCGACAAGGATTTGGATGATTAGAAATGGCAGAAACAGAGAAAGTAAAAGAAAAAACAGGCTTTTTTGAAAAACTGAAGAACGGTCTTTCCAAAACCCGTAAGGGCATGATATCGGGCTTAAATGCCGTATTTCACGGCTTTTCCGAGATTGACGACGATTTCTACGAAGAGATCGAGGAAATGCTCGTAATGGGGGACGTGGGAGTCAAAACCTCGGGGGAGATCATAGAAGAACTTAAGAAAGCCGTTAAAGAAAACAAGATAAAAGAACCCATGGGCGCAAGGGAGCTGCTTTGCAACATGCTTAAAGAAAAAATGACGGTTCCCGGGGACGCGTATGATTTTGAAAATCAGAAATCGGTTATCATGATCGTGGGGGTTAACGGAGTGGGAAAGACCACCACTGTGGGAAAGCTTGCGGGACGTATGAAAGAAAGCGGCAAAAAGGTACTTGTTGCCGCGGCGGATACCTTCAGAGCCGCAGCCAACGAGCAGTTAACCGAATGGTCCAAAAGAGCGGGCGTTGACATTATTTCATCCGGTGAAGGAACAGACCCCGCAAGCGTGGTTTTTGACGCCGTGAATGCCGCAAAAGCCCGTAAAACGGACGTCCTTCTTTGTGATACGGCAGGGAGACTCCATAACAAGAAAAACCTTATGGAAGAGCTTCGCAAGATGAACAGGGTCGTGGATCGTGAATATCCCGATGCCCACAGAGAAACCTGGGTGGTGCTGGATGCCACCACAGGGCAGAACGCCATCAATCAGGCCAGGGAATTTGACAGTGTTGCCGACCTAAACGGCATTGTACTTACGAAAATGGACGGAACCGCCAAGGGCGGGATCGCAATTGCGGTAATGAACGAACTGAACATTCCGGTTAAATATATCGGAGTCGGTGAAGGAATAGACGATCTGGAACGGTTTAATCCCGAGGAATTCGTGGACGCATTATTTATAAGTGAAGAGGAATAGGGGACATGGAAGAACTGACACTTGCAAAATTCGAAGAGGCTTCCGAGAAGGTTAAGGAAGTCATTCTCGATACCAAACTTGTTTACAGTGATTATTTCAGCAAGAGCACCGGCAACAAGGTTTATCTTAAGCCCGAAAACATGCAGTTTACGGGAGCCTACAAAGTTCGCGGCGCATATTACAAGATGAGCACTCTTTCCGAGGAAGAAAGAAAGAAGGGTATCATCACAGCCTCCGCAGGTAACCACGCACAGGGGGTTGCCTATGCAGCCAAGTGTTACGGCGTTAAGGCAACCATCGTAATGCCCACCACAACACCTCTTATCAAGGTTAACCGTACCAAGGGGTACGGCGCCGAAGTGGTGCTTTACGGTGATGTATATGACGAGGCCTGTGAGAAGGCATATGAACTTGCCGCAGAGCACGGTTATACATTTATCCATCCCTTCAATGATTTCGGCGTAGCAACGGGACAGGGCACCATTGCCATGGAGATCATCAAAGAGCTTCCTTTGGTTGATTACATTCTTGTTCCCATCGGAGGGGGCGGACTTGCCACCGGCGTTTCCACCCTTGCAAAGCTTTTAAATCCCAAGATCAAGGTCATCGGTGTTGAGCCTGAAGGCGCAAACTGCCTGCAGGAATCCTTAAAAGCCGGTAAAGTCGTAACCCTTAAGGGAGTTAATACCATTGCCGACGGTACCGCCGTAAAGACTCCCGGAGACAAGCTTTTCCCTTATCTTAAGGAAAATCTTGACGATGTGTTAACCGTTCCCGATGCGGATCT
>JAEEGK010028371.1_pt1 | contig 11229 bp, 3 predicted proteins | sample 8958771 | NCBI WGS metagenome assembly JAEEGK01 (sample SAMN16246547, study PRJNA631951) | gut metagenome | biome: gut microbiome; feature: rumen; material: SC-attached | host: Bos | place: Iran: Karaj | collected 2018-10 | reverse complement strand
CGCGGGGATAACTTTTTTTACTATGTTTTCTTCTATAATAACTTCCAAAGCTATCCAATTACCGTCACTCAAATTTGATATTGTAGGTTTTCTTAATGCAGGCAAAATCTTTTCAACAACAGGCAACTTTTTGAAAGGTATATTCATTTTTAAACCAACCATACCTTCCGCATTTAATGCACCTTGCAAAAGTATTGCAAGATTTTCGATTTTTTCTCTTTTCCAAGAATCTTTCCAAGAAGAATTGTTTGCAATAAGTCTTGTTGTTGAAGTTAAAATTTCTTCAACTATTCTTAAGTGATTTGCTCTTAAGGAAGAACCTGTTTCTGTAAGTTCAACGATAGCATCTACAAGTTTGCCTGCTTTAGCTTCCGTTGCACCCCAAGAAAATTCTATGTTTGCTTTAACTTTATTTTTAGCAAAATATTTTTTTGTATAGTTTAAAAGTTCTGTTGCAATTCTTTTGCCTTGCAAATCTTTTACACTTTTTATTTTAGATGCTTCAGGTACTGCCAATACCCATCTTACAGGTCTGAAACCTGACTTTGCATATCTTAACTCGCAAACTTCTTTAACTTTTGCATTTGTTTCGCATATCCAATCAAAACCTGTAAGACCTGCATCAAATACACCGTCTTGAACATATTTTGCCATTTCCTGAGATCTTACAAGCATAACTTCTATTTCTTCATCACTGCACGTAGGGAAATAAGATCTTGAAGAAACATTTATTCTTATACCTGCTTTTTTAAATAATTCAATTGTTGATTCTTGTAAACTGCCTTTTGGAAATCCTAATCTTAATTTTTTCACTGTTATTCTCCTAATATTAAATGTACTTATTTTTTATCAAGCTTAAAATTCGGAACATATTTGCCGAATATAGGCAACACTTCTTTAGACAGATTCGATATGTAGGTTGTTGTTGCCGTTTCTGCTTTGTTTGCGGAAGTGTTGAAAGCCGGTATCACAACATTTGCCGACAACACGAACCAAATAAAAAAACCTAAACAAGCTCCTGCCAATTTATCGAATATGGATAAATAAAAAAACTTAACTATTCCGAATATAAAAAGACCTATTAAAAAAATTATAATTGCCACCGCAGCAAAAATAAAATAATAATTTATACCGAACTGATACGGATAATTTTCAGCTAATACTATAGCAAAAAATCCTGCGGCAACCGCAAAAAAGCTCTTAATTATACCTGCATAAAAACCTATGTACAACAACACTGCCAACAATACAAACAAAATAATGTTAATTAAAATGTTTAACATGATTTATGTATTATTATACCGCTTGCCAATTTCGGGAAAAAGTAAGTGGATTTTTGCGGCATATTTTCATTGTTCAATGCAATTTCTTTTATTGCTTCCACCGGTGTTGCAGGAACCAAAATCGCAATCTTTTTCGTTTTCTTGGCAAGAGCTATTGCTTCTTTTTCGTCTTTAACATAAACATATTTGTCTGCAGTAACCTGTTCTTTAGGTATCAATATGTTATGCAATATACTTACACCCAAATTTCTGAAAGCCGAACAATTTTTCGGCATGGCTTTTTTAAGCAATGCTTCATTCTTTATAACCAAAGTTCTGTATTTGCCGTCTTTAAATAACAAAATAGGTTGAATTTTGGCTTTTTGAAGTTTATTAAAATCTTTTTGAGGTAAAACATTAAAGTATTTTTCAATGTTTTGTTCAAGATTTTTAGGCTCTTCAATAACTCTGTGTGTAGGCCATATTGAAATACCGCTGTCTTCCATAGGGCACAAATATGCAAGAACATATCCGTATTCGTTTTTATCGGAAAACTTTTTATCTTTGCCTTTCATATATTGCAAATAGTTCCAAGATGTTTCGTATCTGTGGTGACCGTCGGCAATAAATGTTTTTTTGTTTTTCAATGAGCTTTCTACTTCTTTTACTATTTTTGCATCGTCTATAACCCACAATTTGTGAGCTGTTTTTTCTTTGTCTGTTGCAACGGAAGCAGGTTTTTTCTTTGATATTTTTTTGCACAAATTAACGATTTTTTTCTTGTCATCGTTAAACAATAAGAAAATCGGACTTAAATTTGCTTTAACGGCTTTTAATAAACTCAATCTGTCCGCTTTCGGTTTGGAAAGTGTTTTTTCGTGAGCTTTTACTGCTCCGCCGTGAGGATTTTCTATTTTAAGTGCCGCAAAGAAACCTCTTCTTACCATTTTTTTACCATGGTCTACAAATGCTTGTTCATAGAAATAAAGAGCGGGTTTTGTTTCCTGCAACAAAACATTTTTATCTAACCATTCTTTGAACAAAACATTTGCTTGCGCATACTTGTTCCTTTTGCCTTTTGGGTCCGAAAGTTCCAATTGGACCATATTATATTTAGATTTTGCTTTCAATTTTTTCTTCTCTTCAGCACTTATTACATCATAAGGAGGGCAAATTTCGTTCGTAATGTTTGCTTTAGAATATCTTACACCGTTAAATGCTTTTATTATAGCCATTTTAATACTCCTGTTTTTAAAATATTATTGATTTTACATAATATTTCGGTATATTGTCAAAAAAACGGATAAATTGTGAAAAATCGGTGAAAAGTTGTTTTTTTGTTGCGGTAATTTTATTCAAGTGCTATAATTAGAATGTATGAAAAGCATCTTAAAGTGCGTTTTAGCTTTTTTTGTTTTCTTTTCGATGGTAGATTTGTCGGCGATAAATCTGCTTAGCAGTTTTCGTTTTGATACAAAAACTGCAGCAGCAATATCAATGTCGGATGTTGTAAATGTTCAGTATGATTTATTACAAAAAACAAAAAATGTTGTAGCCAATGTGTGTGATAACATAGCAAAAGATGTTATGATCTTGTTGGCTCCGACACAACAGAATAATGTGTTTTTTGCTACCGATCAAAAAGAAAGAAAATTAAGTACGGATACTTTCTTTAATTATGTTAAAGTTGTGTTATCCGTAATTGTTTCAAGTATAAGTTATGTTTTAAAAGACACTAAGGTACCGCTGTTTTTCTTTGTGTTTGTATTCGTGTTTTTATTGAGGTATCTGGGGCTTTTATTTACATTTGACGGGATAACTATCTCTAAACGGTATAAAAAGGCATATAGCATGTAGTAAATGCTATATGCTTTTTTTATTGTAAGGAAGGGAATAATGATAATAAAATTTACAAAGAAAAGATTCAATCTAATAAAAATCTGTGCTGTTTTCACAACAGTGTGTTTTGTTGTATCAACATTGGGTGCAAACTTGTATGCCATACCATTGGCGGAAAATGCAAACCAAAAATATGAAGATGTATTTAATAAAGTAAGCAGTATAAGTGCCGAATACGGTAAAATAACATCAAGTAAAGATGCTAACAGCGATATAACAATAATAAATATTCAAGATTTGCATTGCCATCCTCAAACACAAAGAAATATATCTAAAATAATTACCCAAATTGCCGATAAATATAATTTAAAGAGAATCTATGTTGAAGGCGGATACGGAGATATAGATACAAGTTGGTTAAATACCATAAAAGATGAAAAGATAAAAAAACAAATAATAGAAGGTTTGTTGGAAGAAGGTATATTAACCGGAAGTGAATATTATAAATTAACAAACAACAATGAAGTAGAATTAAAAGGTATAGATGAAGAACAAATACATAAAGATAATGTAAGAAGATTATCTTGGATTATTTCAAATCAAGACAAATATAGGGATGTAATAACAAAAGTAGAAAACGAAATAAATACGTTGGAAAAGATGTATGTAAACAGTAGAAACGAAAGGTTCAACAGAGACGTAGAAAAATATTTAACGAACGAAATCGATTCCAGAAGATTTTACAGGCAGTTGGCAAAGTATGTTAAAGATATTAACGAACATCCCGACAAATACAACAATATAACCGCAATAAGATTGGAAGATTATCCGAACATAACAAAGTTCATAGCATTAAGAAAAACATCAAAAGACATAGATGTAAGAGAAGTAACACAACAGTTACAAATGGTAATAAACGAATTGAAGAATAAATTACCATACAATGTGTACACGAGATTGTTAAGTGAGACCGAAAACTTAAGTGACAGTCAAAAAGTTGTTGAACTTATAACAATGCTTTGTAAAAAAGAAGGAATAAACTTAGAAAGCAGGTATAAAGCTTTAAATACTTTTTTGGAAAGTAACGGAATAAACAGAGAATTAAATACGGTAGAACTTGTTCAAGAAGAAAGACAATTACTTTCGGAAATAAGAAAGGCTCTTTCTTATAACAACGAAGAATATGAAATAACTTTTATATCGGATTTCAGTAAATATTTTAAGGATTATTTGGAATATAAATTGACTGATGCCGATTGGAAATATTTTGAAAAAGAGTATGAACAATTTAGAACATTGTATGCCAAATATGCCGCAGTAGACAGAATACAGGAAATAGATGGCGATTTCGAAGAAATAAACAAATATTACAAAATAAACGATCAAAGAAATAATATATTTGTTGCAAACTTATTAAAAGGTGAAGAAATAAGTGTATCGGAAACGGACAGAGTAAGGCAAGAAGAAGAAATATTAAAAAATTCTAAAGAAGTAATAATAGCCGTAACCGGTGGATTCCATAGTACCGAGTTGGAAGAAATATTAGCAAAAAAAGAAGTAAATACTATTGTAATAACTCCGTCAATATTTGAAGGAATAGAAAAAGCAACAAAGCAATATAAAGGAATAATTAAAGAACAAAGCAAATTTTTCCAACATCAAGCTTTGGCATACACATTGGCATCTTGTACAACGGATGCATATAAAAAGAATTTGCTGTATTCGATGGCAAAAGAATTTCTTGGCGGTGATGTAGAAAGATTAAGAGAAGTTTTAGGGCAGGACGTAGATTTAACCGTATTTGATAATTTACAGCCGTTAACAGAACAGGAACAAAAACAACTTTCCAATCAAAAAAATATATTCGTATCTGCAGCATCTGATATGATAGATCTTGTAGTAAGAAAAGGAGCAGTTGCTCTTATTCGCCCGAACATAGATGCTATTATTTTGGACATATTCGGAAAATTGGTGGCCGAAGGTGTATTTTTAAGTAAAGGTGCTGTTTTCAAAGCGGAAGAATTGGGAATGCCAAATTTAGATGGTATATCTCCGGAAATATATTCAAGAATGCCTGCCTTTATACAAGAAGCATTGGTTGCACAAGAATATGGTATATACGAAATAACAGCAGAAGAAAGTGCTAGAAAAGATACAAGCGAAGAAGATTTTGCCGATGAAATCGTTGATGAAACTGCAGAATCGGAAGCAGCCGTTGAAGATGAAACCGTTGATTCAAGTTATTTTTCCGAAGAAGAAAAGGCAGAACTTTTAGAAAAAGTTAGAGACGAAGAAAAACCTTTTTCTGTTGATCAGGATTTGGTGTTTTCGGTTTTTGAAAAAATGATAGTTCCTTTTATGGAAGACAATAAAGTGGATAATATTGACGAATATTATGAACTTTTTTTAAGAAAACTCTTTTCTTTGCAGCCGGAAATTTTACAATTTTTAAATGACAAAATGGATGGACAATCCGTCAAAGATTTACTTTATGATTATGATGCTGAAGTAATAAATAAAAATCTAACTTATTTGTTAGCAAGATATAATAAAAAACTTTCGAGTCTAACGGATTTCAGCAGAATAGTTTTTTTGTTTGAAAATATAGAAAAATTAAATTCTCTTTCCGAACGTGACTTTGACTATTTTATGAATTTACCGAACCAATTTTTTATTTATGTTTGGGCAAAATCAGAAAACGCTTCTCAATTGGAAACTAAAATTGCAGTAGGGAAGAAATTTTACGATAAAAACATTGATACAGATTTAGTAAAAGCTTATTTTGCAAATGCCGAAAAATTAAAGGATCTCGGTGCATTGGATCAACAAAAATTTACTGCGCTTAATAAGGAAGCCCAACTTTTTATTTTGGAGAATGCAAAGAATACTTCCAATATAGAAAAAATATTAACTTTTTATGAAGGTATGAGTCTTTCTTCGGACTTTGATTCGGAAGAAAGTAAAGACTTTAAAGATCCGAAATTTAAAGCTCTTGTAAAATATATTTCTTCAACAGAAGATAGAGATTTTTATGATAAATTATTCTTTGGAAATTATAATGAAGATGAATTAAGAATAATTGTTGATAGTATAGATGATATTGATTTCATAAAGAACTATATTTGGAAATATGAAGATGTTTATAAAAAACTATTTGAAAACTTAGTCGAGTCACATATAAAAAAAGTTGCTTCTGAAAATAATCATTTGGCGTTAAAACTTATTCTAAACAAAGAATTTAACCAAATATTAACCGAATCAGGAATAGATAATATATCCGATGAAGATAATATTGTTGCGAGATATTATTCGGCAATAGCTGTTTCAAGATTGATGTATGATGGTGCAGAAAAGGAAGTTGTTGATTACGATTTCACCGATGGAAATTTCATAGAGCTTATAAAAGAAGTTACGGATTTATACACTGAAATAATGAAGGAAATATCAAATATTGTATTGCTGGATAGGGATTCCCAAATATATGCTCTTTGTAACAGTGAAAGGATAATTACAAAAAGTATATTTGTTAATGGTAGTAGAGAATTTAACAGATTTAATACGGATGCATTAAAAGAAATTATGTCTTATTTAAATATTCCCGAAGATCATCTTGTGGAATATAGGAGAGTCAAAGATATTGAAGGTAGTGAAGACAATGTAGAAAAGAAAAAAGCATCGGAGAGATGGTTAGACTCAATAAAATTTTTCAAGATGGCTTATGATAAAGCAAAAGGATATTTTGTATTTATGGGTCATGGTGAGATAAAGAGAGATGGTAATTTAGTGGTTTATAGTCCCAAAGCAAAAAGAGAAGATAAAGGTACATATTATATAGACAACGGTGAGGCTACCGGAGAGGATATAGAAGTTATTACTCCGGAAGATATGGCGAATGCCTTATTTGAGTTAGCTACGAGATCTGATGATCCGGTAGATTTAAAAAATATAACTATAGATTTAAGTTGTTGTTATTCTTACTTGTTTGCAAGAAATGTATACGACAAATTGAAACAAAAATTTGAATCGGAAAACCAAAAAGAATCTTATCCTACAATAATAACTGCCGGAGGTCTTGAAACAGAACTCGGGTATACAATTTTTACCGGAGATTATGTCTCTTTGAAAAGCGGTGAAGGAAATTTACATCAAGGTATAGATAAAGTTTTAAGCCCTTTTCAGGATGGTTCGGTACATGCTTTAACTTTAGGAATGGTAGGTGTATCGGAATATTTATTCAAATATTCCAATATTACAATGTTTACATCTTTCTCCGATGAGACCTTGTTAAAGAGAATTGAGGAAACAAAAAAACATATTAGTGAATTTTTCAAAGATTCTAAAGAAAAAAGCATAGAAATAGAATCTACAACTTCAAACTCAAGAGTTAAACAAAAAACGAAAGTGCCGAATTTACCTATATTTGGTTTTGAAGCTTCCATTTTCAAAGAGGACAACTATGCTCCGATATGGGAAGAAGTTGTTTACAGATTTGCTCCTGCACTTATATTTACAATTTTAATATCTGTTACAATGATGTTTGCTCCGGCGGGATTTGTTTTATTTACGAAAATGGGATTTGCAGTTGTTTTGACATTATTTCAAACAATATTTGTGAAAGCTCATATAGTAACGGATTGGCTGAGAGCAAAAGATTCCGGCGGAGAGAAATCTTCCGAAGAAGTTCCCGAAACTTCAATCTCTGATAAACAAAGCAAAACTGTTGATTTAGGGAAAGTTTTTGAGAAAGATTTAACTTTCGAAGATAAAATAAATAAAATTTTTAAAACAGTAAAAGAAAGATTATTTGCCGTATTTTCCGATTCCAAAGATGCGGAAAGTTTTAAAATTTTTTACAAGACCAATAAAATTGCTGCCGAACATAAAGATGGTCTTATCATACCTACAATAGCTTTTACCATACCATATGTAGTCGTAATGTGTTTCTTCCCTTCAATCCAAGCTGTTATGATAGCAACCATAGTATCAATGGCTTTACATGCAATAAATAATATAGTAGCAAAAATAATTAAAGAAAAAGGTTTGTTGCAAAAAAAGAAAAGAGATATAGATTTTCAAGATATTCAAAGAAGAATAAAACACATTAAACTTCTTATTGAAAATCCTAATGTGGAAAGAGACTTGCCGGAACTTAAAGAAGGTTCTTTTGCATTGAAATTTGCTTTGGAAAATAAAGATAGCAGAAGAGCGGAATATTTGTTGGATTTTGAAAAGATAAGAATACATTTTATAGATACACTTGATAAAGAAAAAGAAAATACGATAGCAGAGATAGAAAAAATAGAAAAGAAAAAAAGAATAACCAAAAGAGATAGAGAGAAAATACAAGCATTAAGAGAAAAATCATCGGAATATACTCGAATAAGATCGGAATTGCTTAATGATACAAGCAAAGTTGAAGAAACAATAAAGAAGATAGATAATCTTTTATCTGTTTTTGAAGAAGTAGATATTATTTTGGACATGATAGAAAGTTTTAAAGCCGAAAACGGAAATATTAGAGAAACAAGAATATTAGAGAGAGACTTTTTGGATTTTGCAGAAAATACTTTTATGAAAGAATTGATGTCTTTGTACGATGGAAAAGTATCAGGGATACATGTTAACAGAATAGTAAGTTCATCCAGAATCTTTGGAACAAAAATGCATTTCGGTAATAATGTGAGAATGATGTACAAATTAATGCTTTCTTCCATATTACACGATATAGGCAAAAATATAATTCCGAAAACAATTCTTAATAAACAAGGTTCTTTTGATGATTTGGAAAGAAATATAATGGAAATGCATGTAGTTTTCGGTGGCCTTATATTAAGAAGTTCTATATTGAAAAGCCTGTCCTACACAGCGGAAAATCACCACTTTACAAAAGAAGGCTTACCAAGAAGTTATAGCTTCAAAACCAAAATAGATGAATTATTAAATTCAAAAGACGGCAAAACAAAAAATTTGTATAGTGCAATAGCATATTCTCTTGATGGTGAATATGAAAATATAATTGCCCAGATTGTTGCATTTTTAAAAGAATTAAATCCGCAATTATCGTTTGATTCGGAAAGCCAATATCCGAGGAACTTGGATGATATTAAAAACATATTGAAAGATATGAACATAGATTTAACCGAATCTCAGCAAGAAAAACTTGATCCTTTGTTACAAGAAATAAAACGAATGGAAGATGAAAGATTTATTGCAAAGATAGTTACACTTTTGGATGTTTATGAGGCTGTAAGTCCGAAATTGTCTTTCGATACGGAAAGAACGTATCAATTCCCGAGACAAATAAGGGACATATCCAATATGTTGGAAAATATAGATATGTATATAGAATTAACCGATTCTCAAAAGAGAGAAGTGATTATTTTATTGACTGAAATAGCACAAATAGACAGTGAAGAAGATGAATCCAAAAAGCAAGATTTGGAGCGAAATTTTATAAAGAAAGTATTATATGATCGCAGCAAGAGTGTTGTTATAAAATACATAAGAGAACAAAACTATAAAAATGTCAGAGAAAACGCCTTTAAAGTAATCTTTACAAAATCGCCTAAAGATATTTTCAAAGAACTCGGAAAAACAGAAGAAGAGTTTATGAAGGATTTTGAGAAAAATCCAAAAGAAATCATAGATAAATGTATGAGTTTGGTGGATACTTCCGCACTTGAGTTTGATCCGGAAGTTGTAAGAGTATTCTTGGACTTTTATTTCAATTTTGACGATGTTAAAGTAAATAATACGATAATAGATAATTTAAACAAAAAAAAGGAAAATCGTTTTATAGTACATATAAAAGATGTTCTATATTCTTTATATAAACTCCAAAGAAGTGTTAATAGAATGTTAGTCAGATTTACTCCTGTGATAGCATCTGTTTTCCATGGTTTAGGTGAACAAGAAAAAGATATTTCCGTAAAAGATCTTTTTGATATAGATACCGAAATTATAAATCACGATGTTTTAATTAGGAAAAGTGATGGAGAGATATATATTCTCCATTTTGATGAGAAATCTTTTGAACAAAAAGGCAGGAGGTTTGCAGGTGTAACAATGTTACCTAAGAATTACGGGATAAAAGAAATTGAATACGATGAAAACGGCCGAATTAGTAATGTGATACTTGAAGGTGGGACAAGGATAGAGCCATTGTTTACGGAAGAAGAAAAAGAAAAGATAGAAAGAGAGCAAGGAAAACTTGTCGGTAATAAAGAAAACAATTTACCATTTGAAGATTTTATATTGGATTCGATAAAGGAAAATATAAGAGAGATCACAGGAAATAATGTAGCCGAAACGGTAGATATTTATTTGGATAGCGAAACAGTCATAAGTGATATGGAAACAGCCATAAAAGAAAACAAGTTAATGATAATTCATGTCTTTGAAGAAGGTTTTAAAACAGAGGACCTTTCTTTAAGACAGTTGTATGAAAAATACAATCAGATACTCAGCTTGATAAATGGAGGTTTTGAAGCAATATTCTCGGAAAATACAAAAGAAGAAGATCCGACTATAGAACAAATAAAAGAAGGTTTAAATGATGAAGAAAAGAAAGATTTTGAATGGACAAAAAGAGAAACTGCAAAAGCTTTATTCTCTTTAAGGGAAATATTAAAGAATGATTTTGACCATGGTAATAATGGATTAATAGAATATCCAATTGCTTTATATATTTCGAAGAACGAAGAAGGTAAAGTGTCGGATATAATCACATACAATGCCGGAGCAAAATCGACAGATATTGATAGTATTGATAAAAAAACATTGAGTAATTTAATATATGAGTCTTATATTTCCGGATCAAAGAAAGGTGCGAAATATATGGAAAGTAGCCTCTTTATAAATTTTGAAGATGGCTTTATTTCAACCGATGGTGCAGAAGGTAAATATAAAATTCATAGAACTAGAGTTACATTGAAAAGCAAACAAGAACAAGAGGATGCTTTAGCAAAATATAATCAGTACATACAAGAAAATAGACAAAAAGAACTCGAAAAACAACAAAGACTTGCAAAAATGTCCGAAGAAGAAAAGGAAGCTGCACTAAGAAGGGACGCTGAGTCAACACATGCAGCAAAAATGGCAGAATTTTGGAAAGACTTTTTTTCAATTC
>JAEEGK010028369.1_pt1 | contig 11230 bp, 5 predicted proteins | sample 8958771 | NCBI WGS metagenome assembly JAEEGK01 (sample SAMN16246547, study PRJNA631951) | gut metagenome | biome: gut microbiome; feature: rumen; material: SC-attached | host: Bos | place: Iran: Karaj | collected 2018-10 | reverse complement strand
GTGCAGGACCAGGGCCTTGGTGCCGTCGGAGGCAGTCATATACCAGGCAGCGACGGTCTTGTCCGTGCTGTTGTTATTATTGTATTTGGGATGGGCGGACATCTTTCCACCGGCAAGCGCAGGGCAGCTGTTGCGGGCGTGGGTCCACTCGTAATAAACCCTCAGGAGCGACTCCTTGTCGGCTTCCTGTGCGGTGACGGAGATCTCGTCGGTCACCAGGGTCATGTCGAAATGGCCGTCGAGGTCCCTCGTGGCGGCAGAAAATGCCCTGTCCCAGACTATGGGAGTGCGCACGAGTTCGTCCCTGCCGCCGTCGTCGCTGTCCTTGCCCCAATAACCTAGTTCCTCGCCCTGATAGATGTAGGGCTCTCCTTCCGCAGTCATCAGGAAGGCTGCGGCCTGTTTGAGCTTGGCAAGGTCTTTATTCAGGATGGTGGCGGCGCGGGTCTCGTCGTGATTGGTGAGTTTGGTTGCGGCGATGGCGCCCGGGCGGACGGCGGCATATTTCTGCCTGTATCCCATCAGGTCGTTGGCGAAATAGCAGCCGGTGCGTTGTTGCAGCACCCACTTCAGCCTCTCCCAGAAATCGAACTCGAAGCAGGCGGGAAGGCCCTCGTAGTAAGGTGCCACCTCGGATGCGCCCATCCACACTTCGCCGACCATATACAGGTCCGTGGAGTGGGTCTTGCGGAAGGTGGAATTGCAGCGGTCGTACCAGAGTTTGAGGAATGCGGGGTTCTCCGGCCCTCGCTCGGCGCTGTAGATGTGCTTCACGGCGTCCAGGCGGAATCCGTCCACACCCATTCCAATCCATTTGTCGGCGGTTTCGGCCAGGGCGTTGAAAGGCCCCGAAGCGGCTGCATCCGCCACCTTTCCGTAGTTCAGGTCCGGCATCCATCCGCCGAAGGCTCCCTGGAATTTCATTTCGGCAGGGGTGCCGAAGAGGATGTCCTGCGCGTCGGTGGTGCTCAGAGGGAGCGGCGTGCCGAAGTTCAGCACATTAGCCCCCTTGGGAGCTCCCCACTTGGTGCCTCCGTCCCAGCTGGTGTCGGAAGTGCGCACAAGCACTCCCCAGGGGCTGTCGACATCGAGGGTTATCTCATAAATGTCGGTGGCGCTGCGGTACATGCGGACCGCCTTGCCGGGCTCTCCAAGCCAGAGGAACATCTGCACCGAGCTGTCGGTGTTCGGCGTCTGGGCGGCATCGGTGCTTGTGGTCACCGTCAGGGTCTTTACGGCGCCGGAAAAATCCACCTTGAAATGCAGGCGCCCCTGGTAACCTACCTCACCAACCGTCACTGAATGCCATTCGTTCGGATAATATCCGGTGATCGAGGGGAACTTGCCAAGGGCGATGTCCGTAGCGGGATCTGCGCTGATGTTGAACCAGCTGAACTTGTCGGATGACGGGCCCTTCTTGGCCTCGGCGAACCAGACGTTCCCTTTGCCGGTGTGGTTCAGCACATAGTCCATATAAACCTTGATCTCCTTGCTGTGGGCGGCATCGATGAGCGCCTTGAAATCCTCTTCCGTGCCGTACTTGGGGTTGATTCTGGAATAGTCCTGCACGTCGTAGCCGTGATATGAGTCTGCGGGGTGAGCCGGAGAGAGCCATATGGCAGATACCCCCAGGGCATCGAGATAGTCCAGTTTCGACTTGATGCCGTTGAAGTCGCCTATGCCGTCGCCGTCGCTGTCGGCAAAGCTATATATCAGAAGCTGGTAGCTGATTTTGCCAGGCTTCTGCCCGGTTGCATAACTGGGGCGTTCCCAGGTGGTGTCTTCCCCGCCATGAGGCTCTTTCCCGCAGGAAACGGCCACCAGGACAGTCAGCATCAAAGCGTAAACGATACGTTTCATAGGCTTGTCTTTAATCGGACCTGCAAGTCCGGTCAGGGGCTTGCAGGCAAAAATTACAGGACTGTCTGATTACTTGATGACACCGGTGCCGGCGTTGAAGTCGTAAGTCAGGGTCTGGCCTGCTGCAATTGCGATTGCCTCAGGGTCGCCACCGGCCTCGCGGTAAACGATCTTGCCATCCTTGGGAACGAATTCTGCGTGCCACCAGTCGCCGTTGAGTTCGCAGGAAACGAAGGTGCGGATGTTACCGGCTGCAACAGCGGTCTTGGAAGCGAGCTTGCCGTCGATGGTGAACTTGGCAGCCTCGAGGGTCTTGTCCCAGTTGTCGTTGCCGAAAGGCTTGTCCATACCGATGATAACGGCGGGTTCTACGATAACCTTGCTGTTTTCGTAGTCGACCTGGAGGGTATAAAGACCGCTGGTTGCAACGAAGCAGTTACCTTCGCTCACGGTGAATCCCTTGCCATTGCCAAGGTCGGTGAAGTCGGAACCCCAACCGGTGTCGATAGGGCTGAACTTGAAGCCCTTGCCGGCCTCGATGTAGCGGATTGCCCAGAATGCGCCGGGCTGGCTGTGGAACGGGTGCATTGCAACGGCGTCGCCACCGACTGCGAGGTTCCATCCCTTGATGCCTTCGCCGATCATGTACATCTCTTCAGGAAGGTTGGATTCCTGGGTGCACACTGCGGTGTAGCTGAAGTTCTTGTCGAAAGAGCCCTGTGCGAGCTTGAAGGTGAGGGTGATGTCGTAGAGACCTGCCTTTTCGACCTTCAGGTTGTCTCCGTTGAGGGTCATGCCTTCTGCGAGGGAGACCTCAGCCTTAACCTTACCTGCGTCGTCGAGGGTAACCTTCCAGTAGTTGCCGGTCGCGAACTTGAACTCTCCGTTCTTGGCCATCTTCTGATCCTTGAAAGTGAAGGTCATGCCTTCGTTGGAGAACTCGGTCTTCTCGGTTGCGGAAGAGAATCCCCATCCGTTCATTGCACCGCGTACGCCGAAATCGCTGGCGTCGAGGAGCACGATCTGGGCGTCCTTGAGGTCACCTGCCTTGTTGATATCGAGCACGATGTGATAGAGACCGGTCTTCTCGACCTTCATGGCGGGAGCCTTCGTGCCGGTGACGAGGTTGCCCTTCAGCACGGAAGCGGGGTTGTCGGAATAAGCCTCCTCTTCGGGAGTGGCGAATTCGGTGAGAGTTGCGCTGTAGCGCTCCTTCTTGCCACCGTCATTGTAGAGAAGATAGAACTCCTTGCCACCTTCGAGGACGATGTACTTCTCGTACATGCCTTCGCGGACGGCCTTGTCCACCTCGTTGAAACCAGCTGCCATCACGCAGTCGGCCTTGATTTCGTCGGAACCGGTAGCAGGACCTGCTACATAGAAACCGTTAACAGTAACTGCGCCCCAATCGATGTTGTCGTCATTGTTCTTACCGCAGGAAACTGCGAGAAGAGACAGGGCAGCAATGCTGAGTAAAAAGATCTTTTTCATTTGTTTGTTTGTTAAATGGTTGATTAATAATATATGATTTCGTTAAATGTTCGTAGGATAACCGGGATTCTGAGTCCAGACCGGGTTGCCGTTCTCGTCGCGCACAGACTTCTCCAGAATTTTGTAAGGAATCGGGAACCATTTGCGGTAGCTGTCGGTGGCGGTGATGAACTGCACATAGCTTGCCTGGTTGAATTTGCCGAAGCGGATCAGGTCCCTGCGGCGCATGTTCTCCCATGAGAACTCGCGTCCGCGCTCGTCGAGGATGCCGTTCAGGGTAAGGGCGGTGGGATATGCCGCGGCGTAGGCGGCGGCAGGATCCGAATCGTACGCGAAGGCCCTCTTGCGGAGAGTCTGGAAATCGGCGGATGCCCATCCGGAGGTGCCAGAGCCACCGCGGAGGATGGCTTCTTCCTTCATCCAGAGCACGTCGGCATAGCGGAATAGCACGAAATCGTTCTCGCTGTATTTGTACTTGCCGGATTTGTCGATTTCGTATTTGATGTTGCGAGCGCCTTCGAGGTCGGTCGCCTCCGTGAGGGAGGTTACGTCCTTGACTATGATGGCAGGGCTCTTGGCGTCATCCTTGTCTTCGCAAAGCTTGCCTGCGGCATCGTAGATGGGTCCGAGGAACCATCCCCACTGCTTGGTGTCGTTGGTGCCCTTGCCTTCGTTGCCCGGGCCGCGCACATCGCTGGCGGCAAAACGGTCGATGAAACCGGGGCGTGCGCAGAAGCCGTTCCAAGGGGTCTCGAGGAGGCCGTAGGTCTTCTGGTGATTGTAGTTCAGGGTGAGCAGGGCGATGCGGAGTTTGTTGAGCATCATGCCGTCGCCGCCGGAGCGCTCGTCGATGTTGGCCTCGCCGTTCTCCACGATCACGAAGATGTTCTCCTTGGAAGAGGAGTTGTCGATCTTGAAGTTGGTGAAGTAGTCGGGCTCGATGGAATAGGAACCGGCGTTGATAATTGCATCGCAGCAGCGCACGCAGTTGGTATAGAAGTCTGCGGAGTTCGAGATGGGTGTGGTGTAGGTGTTGTTCAGCTTGATGTTTTCGGGAGTGCAGTCGAACGACTCGGCATTCAGGTACAGGCGTGCAAGGAGAGAGTACGCAAGTCCCTGCGTGGCGCGGCCGTAATTAAGGGCGCGGCTGGCGTCGTCGGAAACGACGGGCAGGTTGGGAGCGTTCTTCTCCAGGCAGTCCACCAGGTGAGACCACACTTTGGCGGGCTCCATCAGCGGATCGCTGGCCTTGTCGACGAATTCCTCGAGATAAGGAATGCGGCCGAAGCAGTCGAAGAGCATGTAATAGTAGTAGCTGCGCATCACTTCGAGCTCGCCGGTGTACTGTGCGTACACCTTGTCGGACATGGAAGACTTGTAGTCGTTCAGGGTCTTGAGGAGCTTGTTGCAAAGCACCGCACCGGCGATGGTGGTGTTCCAGATATTGCGGAAGGCACCGCCCATCTCGTTCCAATTATGGGTATTGAGGTTGCGCCAGTAGCCACCGTCCGCCCAATCCTTGTCGGGCATGCGGGTAGGGCAGAGGCCTTCGTCGGCGGTAAGGGTAACCACGCCCCAGTAGCCCCAGTGGTCGTGCAGCCACTTCACTTCGGCATAGCACTGACCCACGAGAAGAGCCACGTTGGATTCATCTGTCATCAGGTCCGCGGTGGTGGGGTTGCCATAGTTCACTTCTTCCAGCATGCTGTCGCAGGAATTGAAAAGCGAGCATGCCATCACGGCGGTCAAAAGGGTAATGACTATCTTTTTCATGATTTCTCCGTTTTTAAATTAGTACAAGCTGAGGTTGAGGCCGATCAGGAAAGTAGCCACAGGCGGATAGAACGAGCAGTAGTCGATGCCGCCGTTCCATACCGAGGTGGTGTTGACCTCGGGATCCTGGCCGCTGTACTTCGTGAGAGTGAGGAGATTCTGCCCGGTGGCATAAACCCTGGCAGACTGGATGTACTTGTTCTCCTTGACGGGGAAGGTGTAGCCGACGGTGAGGTTGTCGAGCTTCATGTAGGTGCCGCTCTCCAGATAATAATCGGAGAACTGCGCTTTCTGTGTAAGGGTGGTTTTGGCGCCGTTGACGTCCTTCATGAAGACGTTCTTGTTGTTGGCGCTCATGGGGCCGTATGCCCAGCGGGTCACGTTGAGGATCTTGTTGCCCACGACGCCGCGGAGGAACATGGTGAAATCCCAGTTCTTCCAGCGCACGGAGTTGTTCCATCCGAAGGTGAACATGGGCTGGGCGCTGCCGAGCACCTGGCGGTCTCCCTCGACCGCTGTGCTCTCATCGCAGTAGCGCACCTGTCCGTCGCCCTGGTCCGGCATCAGATAGGTCCAAAGGCCGGAGTTGGGGTTCACGCCGAAGAACTTGTAGCCATAGAAGCTGCCCACGGCCTGTCCTTCTACAAGGATCTGGGTATCGGTGTTCATGATACCGTTCTCGCCCACGCCGCCGGAAGTGGTTTCGGTGTAGTTGAAGCCCTTGCTGGGGTCGGAGAGCGAGGTGATCTTGTTGCGGTTGAAGGAGAGGGTGGGAGTGGTGGTCCAGGTCAGGCCTTCCTTCTGGATGGCCACGTAGCTGACCGAGAGCTCCGCACCGAAGCTGTCCATCTTGCCCGCGTTTGCAAGCAGGGTGGTGTACTGATAGGGAGGAGTAGGAACCTCATAGTCCCAGAGCAGGTCGGTGGTGTGGCGGAAGTAGATATCCAGGCTGCCGTAGAGGCGGTCCTTCAGCAGGGCGTAGTCCACGCCGAGGTTGTACTCGTACTTCTTCTCCCAGCGGATGTCCGGGTTGACGTTCTGGCTGACGGTGTAGGTGTAGACGTATGCTCCGTTATACCAGAAGGTTCCCCCGTTGGAAAGGAGTTCGACGCTGCGGAGGTCGCTGCCGAGATCGTTACCGGTGACACCGAAACCGAGGCGGAGCTTGAGGTCGTCCACCCAGGTGATATCCTTCATGAAAGGCTCGCCGCTCACACGCCAGCCGGCGCTGAGTGCGGGGAAGAGACCCCACTTGTTGTTCGCGCCGAAGCGGGAGGAACCCTCGCGGCGCAGCGAAGCGGAAACCAGATACTTTTCGTTATAGTTATAGTTCACACGGGCGAACTGGGCGATCAGGGTGTGCGAATTGCGGTCGGACCCCATCTCCATATATTTCTTGGAAGCATCGCCGTCACCCATCTTATAGTACTTCATCACGTCCGGAGCGGCAAAGCCCTTGTTGGCCATGCTGAAGGAATCGTAGAAGAAGTTCTGGTAAGACACGCCGGAGACCACTGCCACGCTGTGGCCGTTGAAATTGCGGTTCCAGTCGGCGGTGACTTCAAAGAGCTTGTTGAGGGAGTTGTTTCCACCGCGGCCGGCCTTCTGGGAACCGGACGCATCGGTGTTGACGATACCGTTATAATAGTAATTGTTATTGTCCCCTTCCTCGACTGCAGCGAAGCCGCTCACCTTCAGGCCCTCGACGGGCTTGACGTTGACGGTGGCCTTGACGCTGCCGCGGAAGAAGTTGCCCACGCCATAGGATTCCTTCTGGTTCATGTTCTCCACCGGGTTCACGAATCCGGTTTCCTCGGAACGCCAGAAATAGCCGTTGGGGGAGGTTTCATCGTAGACGGGATAGGTAGGATTCAGCAGGGCCGCATTCTTGAAGTCGCCGCAGAAATAGTCGTTGCGGTAGCGCATGTAGCTGAGGTCGTACTGGAGGTCGACCCATCCGTCGAGAGCCTTCTGGCCGGCGGCCAGTTTGGCCATCAGCTCGCTGCGGTTGGTGGTCTTGGCGATACCCTCGGCATTCTTGAAGTTGATGGATGCGCGGTAGTTGAACTTCCTGGAGGAGCCTACGATGGCCACGTTGTGGTTGTGGGCGATCGCGGCGGGGCGGCAGACTTCCGCCATCCAGTCGGTGTTGTAGCTCTCGCCGTTGGGGCCTGTGTAGATGTTGGCCGTGGCCAGGCCGCCGGAAAGGGTTGCGAGATCCCTGAATTCCTGGGCGGTAGCCATGCCGGTGCTCGCGTTGCGGACGGAGGCGGAGGCGTATCCGGAATATTCCACCCTGGTGTTGGCCACGTCGGAGAACGCATCTCCGCGCTTGGTGGTGATGATGATGACGCCATTGGTACCGCGGGTGCCGTAGATAGCGGCGGCGGAGCCGTCCTTAAGCACGTCCATGGATGCGATTTCGTCCGGCGAGATGTTGTCGATATTGCTGACAGGAACGCCGTCCACGATGAACAGTGGGCTGGTGCCGGTTCCCTTGTCGAGGGTGGAGAAGCCGCGGATCTGGATGTTGTAACCGGTGCTGGTAGGGTCGGAAGTGGTCTTGATGATGTTGAGACCCGCGACCTTGCCCTGGAGCAGTCCCATGGGGTTGGTCTTGACACCGGCATTGAAATCCTCGTTCTTGATGGAAGCGACGGATCCGGTAACCTCTTTCTTTTTCTGGGAACCATAACCGATGACCACGACCTCGTCGAGGAAGGTGGTGTCGTCGGTAAGGTTGATGGTCTCGGGCACCTCGGTGGCCTTGAAGGTCTGGGTTGCATATCCGATGCAGCTCACCTCCACCGTGGCGTCGGGGCTGGAAACGGTGAACACGAAATCACCGTCAAAGCCGGTGGATACTCCGTTGGATGTGCCCTTTTCGAGCACGGTGGCTCCGTAGACGGGCCCCAAGGGATCCACGACGACGCCCTTGATCTGGTATCCCTGGGCGGATACCTTGGTGCAAATCAGGCTCATGGCCAGAATTGCGGTAATGGTTAGGATTTTTTTCATATCAGTCATTATGATTGATCTCGATGAATTTTACGCAGAAAGCCCCGATTACCAGGAAGATGCCGGCCACGAGCAGCATCGTGGGCTGGCTGTCCGCCAGCTTGAGCACAAGGCCGCCGGTTGCCGCCGCGATTATCTGCGGCAGGCAGATGGTGCAGTTGAAGAGCCCCAGGTAGCTGCCCATGTGGGGATTCCCCTCGAGGGCGTTGGTAAGCAGGGTGAAGGGGAGCGCCAGCATCGCCGCCCAGGCGGTTCCGATGAGGAAGTAGGCCGCGCAGGCGAGATACTTGTCGGTGATGAACATCAGCGCCGCGAATCCGACAGCACCGATGAGCAGGCTCACCACGTATGCGGTCTTGAGATTGCGGAACTTGGGCAGGATGGTGGCCCAGAGGATGGAACCGGCGGCCTGCACTGCGAATGCCACGCCCACCCAGTTGCCGGCGTCCTGATAGGCCTTGGATGCGGTGTCGGTGACCCCGCCCCAGCAATTGAACGCCAGCGTGCCGTTGGAATAGGTCCACATGTAGAGGAAGGCGGCCCAGCAGAAGAACTGCACGAGGCCCACGGTCCAGAATGTGCGGGGAGCCTTCACCAGAAGGGCCAGCAGGCCCTCTTTCCTGGACTCGTCCCCTGCCTCGGGAGTGATCCCGTGGAACTCCGCGTACTCCGCCGGAGGCATCTCCTTAACCTTCATGAAGGTGTAGAGAACGCAGATTATGAGGATGGCTGCGCCCACATAGAAGGATGTGATGACGGAATCCGGCACCACGCCCTCGGGGGCTTCGTTCGCAATCCCTATCCATGTGAAGAAGATGGGGAGGAGGTAACCCACCAGGCTGCCTGCGTTGCAGAGGAAGCTCTGGATGGAGTAGGCGCGGGCCTTCTGCTCCTCGTTAACCATGTCCCCGACCATCATCTTGAAAGGCTGCATGGCCACGTTGATGCTGGTGTCGAGGAAGATGAGGCTGAAGAGACCGAACCACATGGCGGAGTTGAGGCCGAGGAAGACGTAGGCGGTGCTGAGGTTCAGGCTGCCGGCGTTGGGCAGGAAGATCATCACCAGCACGGCCACGATGGCGCCCACCAGAAGGTAGGGCTTGCGGCGGCCCATGCGGGTCCAGGTGCGGTCGCTCCATTTACCGATGAGGGGCTGCACAAGCATGCCCATCAGCGGCGGAAGTATCCAGAAAAAGCTGAGCTGGTGCGGATCCGCGCCGAGCGTCGCGAAGATTCGGCTGATGTTGGCGCTCTGCAGGGCGTAGGCAATCTGCACCCCGAAGAACCCGAAGCTCAGGTTCCACATCTGCCAGAAAGATAAATTCGTCTTTTTACCCATGTAATCGGTCAGTTTCAGTGTTAAAAAGCGGCTCGAATTTATGTGATTTTATTGTATAAATAAAGTAAATCCGACGAAGAGATGATTTTTCAGGACGAATTGTTACTTTTGGGTGACGAAATTTTCGTATATTGCAAAACTATGAGTAAAACACGGGCCGGTTGGCTGATACATATCTTCGCCCTGCTGCACCTGATCACCGCGATCGCGTGCAAGGCATCCGGGTTGAGCGACACCCTCCTCCTCACAATGCTCACCATGACGCTCACGGTGCTCCTGTGCGCCCGTGAGCGTTTGTCGTTGGAATTCACTGCGTTGGCCATAGTGCTGGTGAACGTGGTGGGTTATTTCGCCGGGGTGGGGCTTGCGGCGCTGTTCGATTTCATATCGGCGGACGCGACCCTTCGTGCCGGGATCGCCACCTTCCTTACCACGGAGTTTATAGGATGGGCTTTGCTGCTAGCCGCCCGGTCCCGGGTTGCATCCTTCGGAAGGGGCACGGGCCTGATCGTTGAAGACAAGCAGATGACGGTGCTCATCATCGCCATCGCCATCATCTATGTGGCAAGGGTCCTGCTGGACCTCTACTCCAGCGGTGAGGGTTCCCGCGGGGAGATTATAGGCAACTCCATAGCCCTCCTGCTGTTCGTGGCGGACGTCGCGTTCATTGCACGCAGCGTACGCGAGACAAAGACGCACCCGGTATATAAAGAAAGGTTCCTGGTCCGCGTGGGCGACAAGATTATCCCCCTGCAGGCGGGCGAAATCGCATGCGTGGTTTCCGAAAACAAGGGAACGTACATCCTTTGCAAAGACGGCACCCGCTACGCCGTGAATCCTTCCCTGGACGAACTGTCCGGCAGCCTGGATCCGCTCCTCTTTTTCCGGATCTCGCGCAGCGCCATAATCTCCAAGACGGAGGTCCTGGGCGCCGAAAGGCAGCCAAGCGGCAAACTTACCCTGGAAACAAAACTGTCCGCGCCCCTGGAAGTCAGCAGGGCGCGCGTAGATGACTTCCTCTCCTGGCTCGAAAACTGATAATATGAAGACAATATTCCTTTTCCTGTTGCTAGCAGGTACCCTGTCCAGTCCGGACGGAAAGCTGCAGCTGAATTTCGATGTAAACAAGAAGGGCGTTCCCACCTATGAACTGCAATTCGACGGCCGCGAGGTGGTGAAACCCAGCAAGATGGGATTCAACTTCCGTGGCGAGAAGATACATATCGGGCAGACCGCCAAAAACACCGGCAAGCGCTACCGCAAGCCCGTGGACATGCAGCGCGGTTTCACCCTGAAGGATGTGCAGACATCCTCTTTCGATGAGACCTGGACCACCGTCTGGGGAGAGGAATCCAGCATCCGGAACAACTACAACGAGATGGCCGTAACCCTGGAGAAAGGCGGCATCGACATGATAATCCGCTTCCGACTCTACGACGATGGCCTGGGCTTCCGCTACGAGTTCCCCGAGCAGCCGAACCTGGTGGATTTCGTTGTCAAGGACGAACTCACCGAGTTCGCTATGACGGGCGACCATACCGCATTCTGGATCCCCGGGGATTACGACACCCAGGAATACAGCTACAACGTCACCCGTCTGTCCGGAATCGCCCGGACGGCGAAGAAGATGCGTGTTGGCAACGCATCCCAGCACACCTTCAGCCCCCGCGGAGTGCAGACGGCCCTCCAGCTGAAGACGGATGATGGCCTTTACATCAACATCCACGAGGCGGCGGTGGTGAACTATCC
>JAEEGK010028368.1_pt1 | contig 11230 bp, 11 predicted proteins | sample 8958771 | NCBI WGS metagenome assembly JAEEGK01 (sample SAMN16246547, study PRJNA631951) | gut metagenome | biome: gut microbiome; feature: rumen; material: SC-attached | host: Bos | place: Iran: Karaj | collected 2018-10 | reverse complement strand
TCAGGTGGCATGAACTGCCAACGCATACTTTAATATTCATTTTGGGTTAGTTTTAAAGGGTTGTTTTGTTTTTGAACGATTATTTCTTGCTTTTGTTGTAGTGTCGTTTAAAAATTAGGTAGGGTGGCCACTTTTTTTGTGGTCACCCGTAAGTTTTATTGTTATATCAACTCAAAAATTAACTTCAGTATCGTAGTAGCAGCATTTCAGCAGCTCTTCCATCTCCTTTTGTGTCGGGATGCGTGGGTTGGAGCCTGTGCAGGCGTCGCCAATAGCGTTCTTGGCGATTTCGGGTAGCCTTTCAAGGAACACATTCTCGGGCACAAAGCCTTGCTCGCAAGGGTAGGAGTCGGCACCGTAGTTCTTGATGCAGTGCGGGATGTTGAGGTCATCGTTCATCTTGCGCAGTGCGGCGATGAGCAGGGCCACCTTTTCATCATCGTTGTTTCCGCCAAGGTTCATATTGTCGGCGATGACGCCGTAGCGTTGCTTGGCCTCGGGATTCTTGGCGTTGAAGGCGATCACCTTAGGCAGATACATGGCGTTGGCGGCACCGTGGATGATGTGTGCGCCAAAGTCGGCAAATGCGGCTCCCGTCTTGTGAGCCATCGAGTGGACGATGCCTAACAGGGCGTTGGAGAAGGCCATGCCGGCAAGGCATTGGGCGTTGTGCATCTCGTTGCGGGCGGTCACGTCGCCGTTGTACGAGTTCACCAGGTCTCTTTGGATCATCTTGATGGCATGCATGGCCAGCGGATCAGTGTAGTCGCAGTGGGCGGTCGAAACGTAGGCTTCAATGGCATGCGTCATGGCATCCATACCCGTGTGGGCAACCAGTTTCTTGGGCATGGTTTGAGCCAAGGCAGGGTCAACGATGGCCACATCGGGCGTGATCTCAAAGTCGGCGATGGGATATTTGATGCCCTTGGCGTAGTCGGTGATGATGGAGAAGGCGGTTACTTCGGTGGCTGTGCCTGAGGTGGACGAAACGGCGCAGAAGTGGGCCTTGGTTCTCAGTTTGGGCAGACCGAACACTTTGCACATGTCTTCGAAAGTGGTCTCAGGGTATTCATATTTAATCCACATGGCTTTGGCTGCATCGATGGGTGAACCACCGCCGATGGCCACAATCCAGTCAGGTTGGAACTCACGCATCACGGCGGCACCGTTCATTACGGTCTCCACCGACGGGTCGGGCTCGATGCCATCGATCACTTTCACTTCCATGCCGGCTTCTTGCAGGTAGGCAATGGCCTTGTCCAAAAATCCAAAGCGTTTCATGCTTCCTCCGCCAACGCAGATGACAGCGCGTTTGCCTGTGAAGGTCTTCAATGCTTCTAAAGCGTTTTCACCATGATAAAGGTCTCTCGGTAATGTGAATCTATTCATTTTATTTTGGTTTTAATTGATTATTATTAAGGTTGTTTTGGTTTGGTTATTGGTTGTTGAAAATCCTTTTGTTTTCCGTAATAGGCTGATTTCTTCTTATTTCGATATTTTTTTATTGATTTTAATGATTAGGTTTCTTCTCTTTGGTTATAAACAATTTATTAGTTTTTGTAAATTGGAAATCGTATGGATTATTTGGCGTTGTTCAATTTATTGGCAAGCTGTTGCGACAGCACAGCGAGAGAGGAGGGGAGGTTCTCGTTTTTCACGAGGATGCCTTTTGGCACGTTGAGTAGTGTGAAGGCAAAGTTCCAGATGGCAAGGATGCCGCATTCCACCATCTGGTCGCACACACTTTGGGCTTGGTCGGCAGGCACGGTGATGATGCCGATTTTGACGCCAGTGCGTTTGATGTAGCTTTCCATCTTTTCCATAGGAAGGATATATTTACTCCCAATTTGTAGACCAACCAGGTCGGGATCTTTGTCGAATCCTACAGCAATGTCTAAACCCATGCTCGAAAACTCCGTGTTGGTCAGAATCAGTCGACCGAGGCTACCCACGCCAACCAGTATGGCTTCGTCCACTTTGTTGTAACCCAAAAACTCGCTTAAATCATTTAATAAGGTGTCGATTTCAAAGCCTGCGCGAGGCTTTCCTTCCACGCTACTCACACCCGACAGGTCTTTGCGAACCAAGACGGGGTTGAGGTTGAGGCTTTGGGCAACGGAAGCAGCCGAAACATATTTCTCGCCTTGCTGCTGCATCTTGCGGATGTGGCTATAGTAGAGCGGCAACCGACTCAAGGTCGATTTCGGGATTACCAAGGATATGTTGTGATGCGTTGCCATTCGATACAAATTTATCTATTTGTTTGATGCCGCAAAAATAGTGCATTTTCCGATTCAATGTACCAAAAAAATGCACTAATTTTGAAATTGTTTATATGTTATTGTGTTTCAGATTGATAAAGTTAAATGACAACTTCAATAATGAAAGATGCAGCAAGGTTTATTTCAGAGCAGGATAGAATTCCCGCTCAAAAATGCTGCGCTCCACAATGCGGTAATGAGGGTGATACGCCTCGTTATAGCGGCGGCTGTGGTGTACGGCTTGGTTGTTTCGGGCGGCTTCGGTCAGCAGCGGAAGGTCGGTTTCAAAATCTTCTAATTCAATCTGATTCACTTGGATGATGCTGACGATGGCATGCCATTTCTCCAACCAACTGACTGCTGGCTCCTGCCACGAATTGGCACTTTTGACGAAAGCATCCAAGAGTTGTTCGGAGGTAATCAGGCTGTCGGCGACGGCGGAGAGATACACACGGACATAATCGCCTTGGCTGCCCGTAGGCTCAAAGTATGGCGATTGGGTTTCTCCCATTTCCGAGAGTTCTTTCATCAGATAGCGTCGTGCCGAGGCAGTGTCGCTGATGATATGGCCTGGACCGAAATGTTCTTGGTAGAAACTCTTGTATATGTCCTGCAAGGTGGATTCGGGATAGGTGGCTAACTGCCTCTCAATGGCCGAGCGCACCGACAGCGTGTCGATGGTTTGGCAAAAAAGGTTGAGCGAACAAGTCAAGACAAATATCAGTAAAAACTTTTTCATTACGCCTTTATGATTGTTTCTGCCATCCTTCGGCCAGCATCAAAGGCCTTTTGCAGGTCTTCTTCCCAATGTTCCTCGCGATACCTGCGCTTGGCTTCCTCCGAGAATCCTCCCAACTCGAAATTGGCGTAGCTCTTCACTTGGTAAGTGTTGTTGGCAAACAACTTTTCCGGTTGTCCGAGTGCCCTTGCGATGCAAGGCTCCATTGTGCCGTAGCCATTGCAGTTGCTGCCTCCCACGCCACCGTTTTGCGTTTCCACCAGCACCACGGGCATCCGCTTCGGGGCGGTGATGCTGTAGTCGTTGTAGGAGAGCCAAGGGAAGGCCAAACGCTCCAAGAAAGCCCTCATCTGGCCAGTGATTTCACCGAAATAGTTGGGCGAGCCTAATACCAAACCGTCAGCTTGTGCAATCTCTTCCAAGACAGGAGTCAAGGCATCCTTGTATTTGCACACCTGTGAGGCCTTGCCTTTGATTTTGCATGCCATGCACGACATGCAGCCTTTGTAGTCGAGGGCATAGAGGCGTATGGTCTTCACCTCGATTTCGTTGCTGACGGAACTGGCTCCTTCAGCGAATTTCTTGAGCATTGAGGCCGTGTTGAATGTCGCTCGCGGGCCTCCGTCGATGATGATGATTTTTTTCATTGTTGTTGTAGTCTTTGTGAAAATGCAAAAATAGGGAATTTCGTCAAAACGCAAAAAACATATTTTTCCGTAAAAAACTTACGGCAATTAAGAAATTATGTCTATATTTGCCCCTTGATTCAAACCAAATGTGTCATGTTAGTCAAATTTGCCGTAAAAAACTTTCGAGGATTTGCCGAAAGGATTGAATGGGACTTATCGCATCCAAGCAATTATGAGTTCAACACAAATGCCATAAAAGATGGTGTTATCAAGAATGGTATTGTCTATGGTCCCAATGGGTCAGGAAAGTCAAACTTTGCTTTGGCTATCTTCGACATCGAGAATCACCTTTCCTCGAAATGGAAAAAGACCGATTATTATTCCAACTTCGTCTATGCGGGCAATCCCAAAGCTCCGGTGGAATTTGAATATGTCTTCAAGTTTGGCGATGACCTTCTGGAATACCAGTATTCAAAGAACTCGGTTGGACTGCTTGTTGCGGAATCGTTAGTGGTCAATCACAAATTGGTATTCAAGAAAGATACCGATTTTTTCGAGATTGATGACGGACAATTCAAGATTGACAGCACGGTCAAAGAGAATTTCAAGCAGAATGTGAATAGCGTTTCTGTCATCAACTTCATCACGGCTTCCTATCCTTTGCCGCAAGAGCATTATATTGTCAAGTTGATGCTGTTTGTCAATTCCATGCTGTGGTTCAAGAATTTGGACAGCCGTGAGTTTATCGGCCTTGAAACTTCCAGCTTTGGTTTGGAGGAATTTATTATTCAAAATAACTATGTCGATGACTTCTCCCAGTTCTTGGCGAAGGTGAGCGAACAGGAATTCAAGTTTGCTGCTCCCAAAGAAGGTGACAAGATTTTGTTTTGCGAAATAGGAGGCAACACAACTCCTTTTTTGTCCATTGCCTCAACGGGAACACAAGCTTTGGAATTGCTATATGTATGGATCAAGCGGATGTCGGCTGCTTCATTTGTTTTTATCGATGAATTTGACGCTTTCTATCATTTCAAGTTGTCGTTTGAAGTGTGCAAGCTGCTATTCAACATGGATTGCCAAGTCTTCACTTCATCGCACAACACTTATTTGATGACAAATGACCTTTTGCGTCCCGATTGCAATTTCATTCTGCAAAACAACAAAATCAAGCCGCTTCAGGCTTGTACCGAGAAAGAGTTGAGGTTTGGGCATAACATCGAGAAAATATATAGAGCCAATGCGTTCCATGTCGAATAACGAGTTACATCTTTTCGTGTTTGAGGGTGTTCGGGCTGAATCCAAATATGTGGACAAGCTGGAACAGCATTTCCTTGGCAAAAGGATTTCGGTGAAGTGTGTCTATGATGCCGAGATTTACCAGTTGTACAAGCAATTGAAATCCGAGGAATTTGCTTTCGATATGGTGAATCTTCTCAAAGAACGCAGCAATGAAAATGCGGAACTCTTGCGCGACTATACCCGCGACAGTTTTGCATACATCTACTTGTTCTTTGACTATGACGCACACTCCACCTTGGCCGACGATGACAAACTCATGGAGATGCTTGAATTCTTCAATAACGAAACTGAAAACGGACTGCTCTATGTCAGTTATCCTATGTTGGAGGCCATTCGCCATTACAAGGACATGGAAAGTTTCAAGAACCTTACCGTCAAATGCAAACGCTCCAATTGTCCGTACAAAGACGACTGCAAGGATGTGGAAGCCTGCATGAACGAACCGCATTACAAGACCGTTTCAGCAGCGGAATGTCTTCCACAACTGACCAACCTCAACAAATACACAAAGGAAGTTTGGCAAGAACTCATTCGTGCCCATCTGTCCAAAATGAATTATCTGGTGAATGATGTTTTCGACCAGCCCGCCAAGTTGGAAACACAAAACACCATTTTCGCGAAACAATTGGAGAAACACATCCGCCACAAATGTCCGGAAGTGGCTGTGTTAAGCGCGTTTCCTGTTTATGTGCTGGATTATTATGGGATTGAGGGGGTGAAGTGGAAATTGGAGGAATAAAGAAAACTAATGTTATAACTATGGTTTATGGCAAATGAATTAATAAAGAACATTACTACAGAAATCGCTAGTGCAGCAACAGAAGCCGGGTTCGCGTCTTTGGTAATGGCAGCGGGATACCCAGTTTTTGCTCTTGCACAGCCACTTGTCAAGGGTGCAGTGATTACTTTGATTGAAAATTGTTATAACGACTGCTCCCAAAGAACATTATCAATCAGAGAATCGAAAAAACTGGATCGTGTTTCGATGATCGCGTTGCAAACCTGTAGAGAATTAGCCGAAAAAGATGGCGTTGTCGCGTGGGAACTGGATATGAATCCTGCAAATTTCGATTATGCTTTTGAGGTCGTTGAACATGCAACTCTTGAAGCAATTCGTCAAAGTGAGCAAAGCAAGATAGACGTTTTAGGTCGTTATTATGGGAATCGGTTTTACCACGGCGCTACTGATTGGCAGGATATGCATCAAATAATCACTATGACGGGAATGCTTACCTTCCGCCAAATTGTAATGATTCGGCTAATTTCCGAAAAATTTAAAGGAATTGACAATAGGTTGTTTGTAAGTAATCCTTCTGCATGCGTAGAGTTAAATCGCTTGCTTGATTATGGTATTTGGCAGACAGAAGGAGCTTCTTTTGGAATCAATGACTCGTTGGCCATACAACTGAAAAGCATTGTTCCGACATTTTATGCTGATAAAGTTAGAAAGGACTTAATGCTTGATTATCTAACTGATAAAGACATGGATAGAACAATTGATAGCTTACATCTAACCGCGGAAGGAACACCTATGGAAGTGTTAACGAAAGAGGAATATAACAATAATAAAGGTGCTCTAAAGTGGGAAGAATTCTAATTTGTTTTCTCTTTCAAATCAAAAACAAAATGATATATATTGGCTGTACTTAACTAACTGAAAAAAGAGAACTTAATAATAATTTGCGGGAATAATGGCAAAAAAAGACACTTTAAAAATAGAATATAATGGAAATTACTATGGTATTGTTGTTAAAAACAACACAATAGTGGTTCCATTTGAATACGATGAGATAATCAGGACTTTCTCTTCGGGTCTCATCAATGTTTGCAAAAATGAAAAATGGGGGTGCCTTGATTTAGAGGGTAATGTTGTTATTCCGTTAGTTTATGATTGGATTTTTCCTTTCGGAAAAGACCCTTTGGATACAGCAGGTGCAAAACGGAATGGCAAGTGGGGAATTATTGATCGTAAAGGAACCGAAATTATTCCTTGTGTGTATGATGAAGAGATAGTTTTCAAGCATGATAGAGCAATTGCGTCTACAAATGGCAAAATGGGAATGATTGATAAAGAGGGGAATGTCATCATTCCTTTTGAGTATTATTATGTCAAGCCGTTCACCAGGTCTTTAGAGTTAATCAAAGTAGCCAAAAATAATAAATGCGGTGTAATTGACATTTTTGGGGAAATCAGAATTCCTGCAATATACGATGAAATCTGTGATATTCGAGGAGATTTCTTGATTGTAAAGCAAGATGGTCTTTGCGGGATAATTAATTCTAGAGGTAAAGTCTTTGTTCCAAATAAATATGTAAAGATTGAGTATTTTGTCCCACAAGAAGGATTGTCGATTGATGAAGATTGTCAATTTCCACAAGATGCACCTGAAGACGTTTTTGCTGTCACAACTGGTCACAAATGGAAATATATAATTGTGAATGAAGAAATTGCCAACGATCCAGAAGAATATGATTGGACATCAGGGCTGTTATCTCATAACTGTTTTCTTGTCAAGCGGAACCATAGATTTGGACTTGTTAGAAAGAATGGGCAATCGGTAATTCCTATTGAATACTCTCATATTAATCTCAACTCGGAATATATTGTTCTTACAAAAGCAGGAAGGTGTGGTTTAACTGATTGGGATGGAAATGAGATTGTTCCTGTTTGCTACAAAGACATACGTATTTTGTCTTGCAAGTCCGCAATCTTAAATGATGATTCGCTTTCTTCATTATATTTTTTCGATAAGAGTATAACCCCTCAAGTGTATGATAGTATTTCATATCTCTATGACAATTTATGTAAAGTGTCAAGAAATGGCAAATTTGGCATAATTGATGAAGATGGAAATATTGTCATTCCTTTGATATATCATTATTTAGGATGCTACAATTATATACAGAAAACAATGCCAGCAATTAAAGATGATAAATATGGTGTTATTGATATTAATGGTCATGAAGTAATACCATTGATATATGACCCGATAGAGGAGCAAGACGTTAATGTCTATTGGAACGATAATGACAAGTCGATTGAGTTTTCATTACGCAAACACATAGAAATAGTTATGGGCTCATATATTGCGATGATAATGAGATTGAAAGGTAAATGGGGAGTAATCAATTCAAAAGGAAAAGAAATAATTCCTTTCATATATGATCAAATGGATTATTTCGATAAGAAATTATTAGTTAAAACCATAAATAAAATGGGCGTTATTTCGGTTGACGGGAAGCAAATAATACCATTATCATTTGATGAAGTTATACTCAATTACGAAGAAGGTCTACTATTGGCAAGAAAAAACAATCGATGGGGATTGATGGATAAAAACGGTAAGGAAATATTGTCTTTCGAGTTTGATTCAATAGAACCTGTTTTAGGAAAAATAATCGCGTCAAAGGATGGCAAAAAAGGTGTTTTTAACAAAAAAGGAAAGTTGATTGTTCCATTAGAGTATGACGATATAAAAGCCCCAGATTTCGTATCTGGAACATATTCTGTATGCAAAGATGGTCAATGGGGAGTACTCAATAAAGATGGAAAAAGCATTACTCAACTAGAGTATGATAAGATTAATGATTATGGTTTTGCTTGTGGACGCCTTGCTGTATGTAGAAATAATAAATGGGGATTCATCAACAGAAAAGGTCGTGAGGTGATTGAATGCATTTATGATGAAGTATTTCTGTATTTTGAAGAGAATCATTGCACAGTAAAACTAAATGGAGAAAAGATTACGATTGATATATACGGCAACACAATAGGATGAATTTTGTTTACAGTTAAAACCAAGCAATAAGTCGATGAAAAGTATAGGCGCCAACGATATAATCTTTGATTTTGAATGCGATAACACGATAGCATTCTCTTATTTTGGATGGGAATTCAATAATTGTCATGCTTTTTATAACTATATGCTTGGATACAAAGCGGCAGCAGATGCCACTTATGAATCCTTTAAACATGCAGTTCTTTCTCATGATAATCAAATTGCGGATACCATTTGCTATCCACTGGTCTATTTATATAGACATATGACCGAGTTGATGTTGAAGTATTCCTATATCGAGCTGAAAAAGTACCGAAGCAAAGAAGAAATCGAGTCTTTTCTCAAAATTGGACACAATTTAAACAGGCTGTGGGAGATTGTTAAAGTAGATTTTGAAAGATTGTCAAAGAGAATAGGCTATGATGTTGATATATCTGCGATTGAACATTATATCACAGAATTATTAAATACAGATGGGTCTTCAATGGCCTATCGGTATCCAATTGACAAAAAGGAACTTAACAGATTTCATGACAAAAACATGCGTTTGAATATTCCTCTATTAAAGGAAAGAATGGATGCTTTCTACGATAATATGGTAGAATGTATTTACCAATTATCAAAGCATTTGGAAGACGACACCTATAATGCCGAATTTGATAATCGTTTTCGTGTCGCTTTAACAGATTCAATGTGCAAAGTAAAAGATGCTCTTAAAAGAATTGAACACAATATTGACCAAAATCTAGAAAGGAATAATGAGAAAGTTTGGCTAAATTTGAGTGATATTGATGATGTATTTCACGAACGAGATGAAATCCATAAGTGGATTGGCTCCTTTTCAGAAAGAGAAAAGAGTGTTATTCTATTGTTGTATTATACGGGAGATCAAATTCCACAAAACAAACTTGCCATTGACCCAATAGAAAGAAGAAAAGATGTAATGAAACTCATATTTGGGAATTCCAAGGGAGATTTAGAATTAGATTCTCCAAGGTCATTTATTAAAGACGATTCATTTGAAAAACACGTTGCATACGGGGGAACATTCTCAAAAAAATACATTGAGCTTACTTTAAATGAATTAGGGATTGTATATTCCGATGATAATAAAGAAAGCCATTGAGCATTTCAAATATCATTCTCAATCATCTTAATAACCTTCGCAGGCACGCCACCAACCAAAGTGTTATCAGGAACGTCTTTGTTGATCACAGTCCCTGCTGCCACTACCACATTGTTGCCGATGGTCACGCCGGGCAGGATGGTGACGTTGCCGCCAATCCACACGTCGTTGCCGATGCGCACGGGCTTAGCTAAAGCGTGATACTCCCTGCGACCTTTGGGCGAAAGCGGATGCCCTACGGTGGTAATCAGCGTGTTCGGGCCAATCATCACATGGTTGCCGATATAGACCTCACGGATGTCGAGGATGGTCAGGTTGTGGTTGCCGGTGAAGTCGTCGCCGATGAAGATGTTCTTGCCACGGTCACAGTTAAATGTCTTGGCAATCCACACACGCTCGCCCACGGCGCCAAGCATCTGCTGTAGGTGACGGTACTGTGCCATGTAGTCGCGCCCGTCGATGGTGTTGAAGATCTCGCACTGCCGAATGGCCTCTGTCTTGAGGGCAATCAGTTCCTCATCGGCATACGAGTACTCTATTCCTGCATTACATTTTTCTAAGTTGGTCATAGAGTCGTGTTATTTTCGTTCGCAAAATGTCACATGCACCATGTCGCCAAAAGTCTTGCCTATTTGTTTGCGGATGTCCTTCCGCAGGCCGATGATGAAGCAAGGCGTTCCCATCTTGACGATCTGGCCGTCGTATGGCACGCCGTCGAAGGTGGCATGGACCGCCAACCGACCTTTGCCGAAGAGCGCCTTGATGTCGAAAGGCACCTCGACATAAGCGGCATCCATGTCCTCGTTTTGGATGATGATGGCATCGAATTCGTATAGTGTTGCTGTGTCCATGTTATTTCTTGAGGTTTTTTTGATGCGTCTTCAACAGCTTCACCGCCTGCCCGTAGGGACTTGAGGTGACGCTCACGAAGTAGGCCGCCATGTCGGTGGTGTAGGTGTTTTTGTAGTAGCCTTTGGTGAAGAGTTCCTCTTCGGTGAAGCTCTCGGCGAGGCGGAGCATCTCCTCGTGGGTCTCTTGCAGCAGGCGTTGGGCCTCCTCCAAAGGCGTGTTTTGGTGCTTCTCTACCAGCATCTTGTCCATCTCGTGGTAGTTCTTGCGGTACTCGTCAGGCAGGTAGTCTCGCGGGTGACCTTCGCGAATGTTGTTCACGAACTCGCGCATCAGCACCTGCCATTCGTGGAGGTGAATCAGCAGGTCGCGGAGGCAGCGGTCGTATTGCCAACGCACACCGCATTTCTTCGGGTCGGCGGCGAAGTCAAAGGGAGCCGATATGGCTACCTCACTCATCTTGGCTATCTGTTCGTTGAGTTTGGCATAGCCGTCGGCCATGGCGGCTACAAGCTCTTGTTTGTTGGTGGGATTGGGCATATTATTCA
>JAEEGK010028367.1_pt1 | contig 11230 bp, 10 predicted proteins | sample 8958771 | NCBI WGS metagenome assembly JAEEGK01 (sample SAMN16246547, study PRJNA631951) | gut metagenome | biome: gut microbiome; feature: rumen; material: SC-attached | host: Bos | place: Iran: Karaj | collected 2018-10 | reverse complement strand
TGTACCTTTGTACCCAAGAAACAGCAAAGGAACGATTTCGGTACATTTTGTTTCTCGTTTGTGTCTTTTGAGCAAGCGGCTCGCGTAAGTTGTTGATTTACAAGGCACAAGAAATTCCCTAAAAACTGTCTTGCAGTAGAACTTGGATGTCTGGAACTCCTCAGACTCCTGAATATTCATGGTTCCGCCGTGGCCAGTCTTTGTCTTCACGAAGTCACGAGCCACCTGACCACATATCCAGCCAGTGGGCATGTCACTGATTTTAGAGGCTGGAACAAGGCTGTCCATATTCTCATTGAGGTTGATGGAGGTCTTGTCTCTGTCTATAGTCACGCCTTTCTTCAGCTGAACCACTTTTCCGAAGATGTCATTACTGAGCCATTCCAGCGTCTCTTTCGCTCTGGCAGAGCCGGAAACGACGTTGCCTACAGTTGTGATAATCTTCTGCATACCTGTCTTTCCGTAGTCTGCCTCCAACTGTGGCAGTTCCTGGAAGCCCAAGGCAACACTCACTTTGTTGCTTCGGGCTGTGCCAATCAATCGGTCTATCTTATGGAAATACAAGGTGGGAAGCTCATCAACGATAATACTTACAGGTATGTTCTTTCCTTGGCCGGTATTGACACGGGTGACAAGACGATTCAGAATCAGGGCATTCAGAGCACCAATGATACTCTCCATTTCTGGGTCATTGGCTATCAGCAAGTAGCTGGGGTTGGCTGGATCACTTACCTTCAGGTCGAAATCGTCGCCGTCCTTATGGAAAATCCAGTAGGACTCCTTGGTGGCAAGTCGTGAGGTATAGACACGCAGCGTACCGATCATACCTTCCAACTGTTCCATAGCCTTGTTCTTCATGGCCGTCTGGAACGGGCCGAGTAGGGGAGCAACCTCATTGTCGGTTTCAAGAACCTCGAAGATGGTCTGGTAATCGAGGTTGAGGAAGGATAGGATATGTGGCATGTCCGAGTATTTGCCAAGCCAGTAGGCTGGCTCGACCTCTTCGCCCATTTTGTTGAACACCCTGCCTGTAGGCTTTGGCCTGTGAGTCTTCGGCTCTTCTGTCATTTCCGCTATCAGCGGATGGCCGTCCTTGTCATAAGGAACTCTTTTGTAGTTCACAAAAAAGTAGATACAGGCAGCAAGAAAGTTCACGGCTGATGTCTGGAAGAACTGGTCACTGCCGCCGCCACCTTCTTTCTTGCCTTTCTGTAAGGACTCCAGCAGGGTTTCAGCCGTTTCACTGGCTGCCGCAAGGTTGCCAATATACTTCTGCTGGATAGGATTTACCCGACGTGAATACTCTACATCGACGAAGTTGATGATGTTGAACTTGCAGCCCTTAGGCAGTTTGCCCTCTTTCTGGTTCTTCTTATAGTGGTAGTAGAGCTTGGTGGCCAGAGTCGGGAACTTGTAGTCGTAAACGACCATCGCAAAGCCTTTGGCAGAGTGCTGACGGATAAACGGCTCTATGATGGAGAATGTCTTACCAGAACCAGGCGTACCTACAACCCAAGTGCCTCTGAATGGATTCACGATGTTCACCCATCCCTTACGGAACTTACCCTTATAGTAGTAGCGCATGGGGATATTGACGCTATACTTGTTATCCTGTCGTTCCTGGCACTGCTCAAAAGACTCGTTTTCAAAGTTGAAACGGTCTTTCAAAAGTCCTTCCTTCAGGAACTTTGAAATATTATCGAGGGCTACATGGATAAGGATCGTTCCAAGAATGGAAGCTGCCATATATAGCCAGATATTCAAAGTAAGGGAATAAAAACGAGTGTCCATCCGATGACCATAGAGCCATACGGACATAACAGTGATGAAGAATCCGCTGACAAGAGGATAGTACACTTGTTTACGGGCATCGAACTCCAGATGCTTCTTATTCCTGGTACCAATGCAGGTGACGCAAATGACAAGAATCGTGGCTACTTTACTCCATATCAGATTACCGTCATTATAGATGAACCACCGTTTGATACGATCGTGGATGTCACAGAGAATACCTCCCCAATAGTCAAGAAGTTCCGGGTGGATGGCATACTCGAAGAACTCTATGACAAGGGATAGATAGATGACAGCCCTGAAGATTTTATAAGCAGTCTGAAGCTCTTTTGTCTCTTCCATTTCAAGTTAAAGTAATTGTTTCTACTAATTGTATAACGTAATGATTGGTCGTGCTTTATGTGCTTGGTCTTTTGGCGTTTCTTGAAGTGCTCCACTACCTAATGAGAACAACCAGGCCTTGACGGTTTCCTGTCCTTCCACCTCTGTTGATGTCCAGTACCAGCATTCGTCTGGAGTGTCTGGAATCGGGTCACCTCCACACTTGATGATGATTGGATTTATGAGACATCGGCTTTCATAGAGTAGGCGCATCTGAGCCACTGAAGGGATATACGCACTTTGGCCATACGTCCAAACGGAAAAGACGGATTCTGCCAATGGAGAGTCCACATCCTTGGTCGTAAACATCTTGTAGGTGTTCACATTCCCGTCATAGGCAGTAATGTCTGCAGAGGTGTTCTGCTTGACGCTGATGGTGTCGGCAAACGCTGAAGGATAGAGGTCATGAAGGAACACGGCATAGCCCGTTCCTTCCATCTTCTCACTTTGATTGATGTTGAACACAACGGCAATAGGTGTTTTGCCCTGCGCCTTGCAGGTCTCATATGTCGTGACCTTGCCATCAGTACAGAGTACGTGACAGGGCTTCATGGCCGTATCAGGGAAGTCTCTGTGATCATCACAGCTGACAACGGTAGTCAGCAAGGCCATTGAAAAGATGATTGTCTTTATTGATTTCATTGTATTGTCTTATTTCGTGGGTATCTTGATTCCTATTACAACTCCAGTCCTGAACAGGTCTTCACCTCTTAATACAAGGTCTGTCTTTACCTGCCAGAAGATATTCCAGCCATGATGAAGGGCATAGTTATGCTCGTAGCCCAGATGAACGGCTCCGATGAACTTGTCGGTATCACTACCGCCAGAAGCACCAAACCTAATGTTACCATAGTTGTTCCTGCCTCTTACAACACAGGGCTTGTAGGCTATGCCGACTCCCCAGGTGTTGTAGTTATGCCAGAACGATTCAGGGCATACATGGCCACATGACTCGCATTCGTCCCATTTCAGATAGCCGTTGATGAAATATTCCCAGGCATTGTGATACTTGGTCTCATGCTCCCATGATAGTGTGGCATCGAAGCCTCTCTCATAGAGTGCGCCCATACCAAGCGAGATACGGTCACTATGGCTCTGAGCCATCATAGACATAGCACAGAATGTTATGGCCATCATCGTAAACAGTCTTTTCATAGTCCTATTCCTCCTTCAGCATAAGATGATTAAATGAATCGGCAGAGAGGACATCCTCATAATCGATGTTCAGGCTGATGGTTCTTCCACTAATCTGCTTCTCAGACAGCTCAATGGTCAGCACTTTGTCATTGGGGAAGGTCATCTTCTTCAGGACAACAACATTACGATAGCCATACTTGAACGATGTTGTGTTTTCAAGGGTCATGGCTGGTGTCAGCTCGATAACCTGTGAGTTTGTGGCTTTCGTCTGTTTCTTGTCAGCAAGCTTGAAGCGCATTTCGTCTATGTCAAACTTGATATTGGTACGGTTCTCGATGGAGAAGTCCAGGAAGAAATAGTCGCCAACAGTATAGATGTTGTTCAGACGAATGACCATCCTGTGCATTTTCGTGCTGACATTCCTGATTCTTGCAGGAGAGTTCCATATCTGACGGGCATAACGGGTCATATCTTCTGTTGACAGGCTGACAGCAGGGTTGTTATATGCAATCTTTTCTTCTGGCTGAATGGTCTTGTCTGTCACAGCTTCCTGTAATCTTGTGGTGTAGATAAGGGCATACTGAGTCCTGTATCTCTCGGTGACAATGGTGACGATAGCAAGGATTTCACCATCCTCGTGTACGTCGGCACCCTCCTTGGGCTTCAGGCGAATGGTGTTGTTAATGGGCTGGTCGCCAACCACCTTATCAGTGGAAATATCCACGAAGCGGACTGGCTCGGTAGCAGTGATTACAGTGGTGACTTGCTCATTGACAGTGAGCTGTTCCATCTCTTCATAAGTCTGCTGAGCCATAACAGGCATCGCAGATAAAGCGCACAAAAGGAGTGCGGCCATGTTTTTGAATGTCTTCATTTCTATGATGTGATTTAATTGTTCTTCTTTTCTTTTCCGTTGACAAGGTAAACGAATGTGCCATATTTCAACTTGGCACTATTCTTCTTGATGGCCTTGCCGATGGCGTTACTTGTCTTCTGGTAAGCATTTGTCAGGGCTTGCATACCCCATTGTGAAAGGCTGTTGTTGTTCGATGTGGTTCCCATGTTCATATTGCCACTCATGGCTCCAGATGCTACATCCTTGGAAGTTTCCCTGAATGCGCTTCCTGGCACATACAGGCCTTCAAGTCCGTCCGTATCGTAGATAGAGAGGCTTACCTTGATCAACTCATCGTCAACAAGGATGCTCTTGACACTTCCCTTGACACGTTGGCTTCCGAAACCGCTCATAATCGCATAGATATAAGAGCCTTTCGGTACGACAGTCTCGTTAATCTCGATGTCATCAAGTAAACGAAGCCGGACACGGGAGCCGTCAACGGCTTTCACGTTCTCGTCGATGATAGCTTTGATAAGCTTCTTCTCTGGCTCGTTCTCGCATAGTGTGTTGAAATAGTCTGATGTGACTTTGACCTTTTTCACCACCTCCTGGGCTTCCTCATCTTCATCAATGGCCTTCACGCTACGCTCGTTAATCTCTACCTTACCTTCTACCTTACCGCCGCTTGGCTGCTGGACTTGCTGAGCCTGTTGTGACTGTTGAGCCTGTTCTTCCTGTGACTGTGGAGTAGGGGAAGTGGCCGCCTGTCCCTGAAGACGAGCCTGTGCCAAAGCTCTGTTCAACTCTTCCATTGCATCCTTTTCTCTTTGCTGACTAAGGGCTACTCGCTCATCCTCAGTCATGGATGTCCCATTGTTCAGGTCTTTTCCTTTTTGGGCACTTTTTTGCAATTGCTCCTGCATTTCAGCAAGTTTCTTCGCTTCTTCTGATTCCAGTGAGGCACGCTCTTCTTCGGAATAACGGCTATTGTATTCTTCCTTTTCTTCTTCATTGTTACGGTCGATATTATCTACGGCTGAATAATCATCGATCTTACCGTATGACTTCAGCATACTCTCATATTTGCTGCCGATACCATCACCCTTCACTCTTGCATCAGGCAGTTCAGGGTTCAGGTATTCTGTTGTCTGCAGGTTCTTGTTGCCAATATCAGCTACCTCCGTGTCAAAGATGTCAAAGATAAAGTAGCCTGTTGCCAACAAAGGGATATAGATAATGAGAGGCAGCATATATTTTGGCTGCTTGAAATTGATTTTCTTGAAAATATCCATTGCCATATTATAACTGTTTATTTGTTGTTATTATCATTTTGAACAGGTGGCATACAGTGAGCGTTCTTGATGGCCTTATCCAGACGCTGATGACGTTTTTTCATCATCTCTTCTTGACGCTCAGTTGCACTTGCTGGCGTTTGGTCAGAACAGTACACTCTGGCCAGCCTGTAGAGATTAAGGGCAAAACAAGACAGAACTACCCCAAAGACGATGGCAAGAAATAGCTTGCGATGGGCATTGGCAAAGGATTGTACGCTGATAGCTATCTTGTCAATCTTTGCAGCTTTGGCAAACTTCATACCGGCATTGACCTCTTTCTCATAGCGGTCTTTATACTTCGGATCATCCTTGTCTGGCATCTTCTCTCCGAGAATGAATTTCTTGAATGAACTCATGGCTTTCAAGGATTAATAGGCGTTCTTGTTCTTTTGCTCGATATCCTTATTGAGAAGCGTTCTCCAGTTGGTGATTAGCAATCCATGAGGATTGTTGTCTGTCCTGGGAACACGTTTCAGATGACCTGCTGTGACAAGCTCACGAGTCAGGATGCTCGTCCTACGCTCGATTCTCTGCCTGCCGTAATAGGTGAACTCCATCTTCTCTTTATCGAATTTGATGCTGTCACAGAAGATGCTGAAAACGGCACTCGTTCCCATGATATTGGAATAGAAGCCTTTCTCCTTCAAAGTGTTGTACTGGGCAAGACCAGTCTCATCGATGAGATACATGGCCTTCTCCATTGTGTATTTGATATATTTGTCGTCTGGAGCCAATGTGAAGAAGAAATGATGGAACATTTCTATATGGCTCTTGGCTTCCACATCGAGGGTTTCCTCCATCGTACTGCGCTGTACCAGGATAGGCACATTACCGTCGAGGACGTAAACCTTTTGCTGTGCATCTGTAACCATGACACGGGCTGTCCAGATGCTGGAGATACTGATAATGATGCAGCCTACAAGGAACAGGCTACAGATAATCATCACCAGCTTGATCTTATTTTCGAGATTCTTTATTACCATATTACTTTATTACCGTATTACTTATAATAATGTAGCCATTTGAGAAAGGCTGGATATTCTTCTTTAATCATTTTAAGAACAAGTCTGTCCACGTATTGAACCAGCTTTTCAGACTCTTCCTTAAAACGATACTTGAACAACGGTTCATCCAACTTCAGATAATACCAAATACCCCAGATATGTTTTTTACGCTCTTCCTTATTGTCCTCCAACAGGATAAGGTTCAGGTAGAAAAACATGAAAGGGATTAGGACGTTGATGAATCGGTCATTCTCCTCCATGTTTTCTTCAATGTAATCCCATGTTTCTTTGAAAGATGGAATCATGTCGGCTCCATCCCTGGCCATGTCTCTGAACATGGACTCCTTGTAGTCAGCAACAAATTGCTTAAATGACACTGACTGATAATCTGTACGCAGATTCTTTTTTGCTTTTTTCTTCATAATTTATATGTTTTGTTTATAATACTTTCGATACCATTCCCTGAGTTGACATCTTGGCCTGTTGAGCTACACCTTCACCGAAGTTTCGGGTAGAGAAGGCTGTGTCACCTTCAGGAATCATCCATGCAGCAAGGTCTGGAACTAAGTTCAGACATTTCAATGCTACAATACTTGCAGCCATCAGATAACCTGCCGAGAAGAAGGAATTCTGCAGGTATGCCGCCATTGTCTGTTCGCTCTGTGTGATTGCAGACAGGTTATCGGCCTGAATGCAAAGTACAATGTCAAAGAGCAATAGGACATAAAAGCCCACGAAGTAGAGCATGGCTCCGTAGAAATGAACGGTCAGATAACGGATAAGCCATTTCGCCCATGCTCCTTCCCACTTAGGTAATAGGCTGAATGCCCATTGTATAGGCCCGAATATGGTAAGCATACCCAGCAGGATCTGCTGACAGTAGATGGTTGCCCACCAGCCAATACGGAAAACGATCAATGCGATGAGCATCACTATCTTGTCTATACCAACAACAGCTCCTGCCGTCAATGACGTGAACCAGAGCTTGGAAGCATCCTTCTCCATGTTGGTGACTTCATCTACACCAGCCTGTTCCATCGTGGACTCAATAAGATTGGGGTCAGAAGTGCCAGTACGTGCCACATCTGCCTGAGCCTGTAGAGCCGTGTACATCGTATCTCGCACATAAATCAGCTCCTGGATCTCTTCAAACTTGTCTTCAATCTGGGTGGCTTCTGCCTCATACAGGTCATGGGTGTAGGAACCGATACTATTGGGAATATAGGATAGATAGTCTAGGAAGCACCATGAACTGCCACTGTTAGTCATCCCCGTGTCTGCCGGTGGGTACCACCAGCATAGTATGATACTTACGACAAGGGGTTTGAAGAGTTTCATCACGTCCAGCGGCTCATGCTTGACCATCATCTTATAGGCCATGCTTGCGGCTACCACAATAGAGAAAAGTGCCGCGAGAGCCATACACATCTGGAGAATCCACCAAAACGGGCCTTGTGACCCCGTGAAGGTGGCATCACAAAGGAACTCATTAGTCTGGAAAATCACATCATCAATCTCCTCTTCAAGGATATTGATGCCAAAATCTGAGAGAATACTACTGTCTGCCATATGCTACTCATGTGTTACGATGGGAGTGCCATCACCACCGGTAGCACCTCCGTTATTATTTGTGTTTCTTGCAGTACTCAGTCCTGCATCCCTCCATCTGTTATGCGCTGCCGTGGCAAATTCGCCCCTTCTGTCAGTGCGGACAGCCGTTGCAGATAGAAGTTCCGAAGTTCTCTTTTGATTGTTTAGCTGAACAAGATAGTTGACCAGCGTTTCATTCTGCTTACAGATGTCTGCATAGATCTGGAGATACTGCTTCTTTCGCTGTGCATTGGGCATGTATGCCTCCTGAGTGGCACGGATGGCGCATTGGAACATGTTGTAATAGCTCTCCCAACGCTCTTTATCAGAGAAATTACCTCCTGCACCAACAATCCTGTTGATATTATTCTGGTAGTCCTGAAGCTTGTTGGTAACCTTTGAACCTTCAGCAACCCATGCCAAGTCAAGAGCACCGCCGCTTCGGTCTGCAACATTCAGGGCTTCTACCTTTGCCCTTTTGGTCAATGCGCTGTCAACATCCTCGGCATCACCAATCTGCTGGTATGCAGCAACGCCTGCCAGTGTTCGGTATGACAGCTTGTTTTTCGATGCAGCACTCTGTTGATAACTGTTATGAAACAGGTCATAGTACCATGATGGAGTCAGGCCACCTGCTCCAATCTCCATAACGGTAATTTGGTTCATCTTGGCTTCATCGTGGTTGTATGACACACTCACCTGTGCCTGTAGGGTACAGGGGATTAAGCCACACGCGGCAAGGATGAACATCCTAATTTGTTTTCTTCGAGTCATATCTATTCGTTTTTACTGTTAATATCCAAGTGCTCCAGCAACCCTCCATCTTCCAAAGGCATCATTGACAATCTCCTGTTTTGTCTTGGCACGATATACCTGTTTCTTCCAATAGCCGATACGTACCTGAATGTATCTCCATGTGTCGAAATATGCCTTGTTTAGGTGGGTTCGGATATTGTCTAATGAGGTGTTGATGCTATTGAGAACAAGCAGGAGATCTGATGTGGAACAGGCAGCAGCTCCAGTGGCATAGAGAATCAAATCACTGACAGAGCGATAAAGATTCTCTCCTTCAGAGGCTATTTTCTCAATGGCTTTCCGATTGATGCTTATCAGTAGCGTATCAGTACTTACGATATCACCCCGTGAGAGGCATTTCTCATTGAAGTCTTCCAGCATCTTCTTATAATCCTGAATCCTGTCAGATACGGTCTCATAGGTGGAATAGACATTCAGGCTGGTACGCAAGCCCTGATAGAGAATGTCAATGATATCAAAGGCTCGTGTATATTTGTCCAGCTCCACGTTCAAGTCCTTATACTCGACATTGGCCGTGCTGCTATAGTCATGCAACAGTTTGTTGCTGGCCTCCAAGGTGGAGCGAACCAACAACAGGCTTCGCTGTGTCTTGTGGTCTTCGATATAGGCTTCGACACTTACAAAGTCAAAGCCGTACTGTGCCTTCATAACGGTAGGGAAAAGCATCAAAATGAATAAGATGCCGTACCTGTACCTATTCTTCATTGTTTTCATCATCGTCATATTTTCCATTGTAACCTACGGAATGTGAACTGTTGGCAGCATGTCTGAGCCAACGCCTCCTGCATTGTTCAAGCAACGTGAGCCTACGGCCATCCTCATCATTGATATATGGTGCAATCTCTTTGAGCATATCTATGATGGAATGCTTATAGTGCATCATCTTTTCCAAGGAAACCAAGTCTGCATAGATCTTGGTAAGCCGTGAGTCAATCTCACGGGCTATCTCCAGTCTGTCACTCGACCAAAGAAGATGGTAGGTGTCTTCCGTGTCATCCTCTTCTGCAGGGGCGGACTTGGCATATTCCGTGGATATTTGACAGGATGGGTATTCCTGGGCAATCTCTGAAAGTCGGGCATTCACCTCGTCTGCTTTTTCCTGGTCACTCTTGGATGGGTCTAACTCTATGACATCAACAACCTGTGTGTCACTATAGCTGGTCGAAAGCGTCCAGCTAATCTGGACAATAGCCCTGTGTATCTTGATACCAAGGAAATACTTGGGTCTTCTCGCAATAGAGACCTCTGCTTTGAAGGTGACGGTTCCACGGATATTCGGCATGGTGGCTGTCCTTGTAAAGGTATAGCCATTCCATGAGCCGCCATCCTGCCATGTCAGATTATAGGCTGTCTTGCAGTCCTGCATAATGGCCGGGATGCGGTAATAGTCATCTGTGACAACGGCTTCACCATCTGCCGCCTCCTGCTGAGCCTGCTGAATATCCTTCAACTTGTTCTTCCAGCTGGTAAGCTGGGTGTTGAGCTGTGATATTTTATCCTTATTGGCATTGTACTGCCTGCGGTAGGTGACTGCTTCCTCGATGCTTGACTGAGAAATCAACTTCAGGAGTTCACTGTTCTCTGCTTCAAGAGCATCTATCTGCGACTGGAGCAGTGCAATCTCACTCTCTGCTTCCTGACACTGGGAATCAAGCTCTGAGGTGTCGATGGAGCTTTCTGTCAAGGTGGTGGCCATGGAACACTCTTTCGTATGTGCCGATGGTGAACCTCCACAGCTGTTACATTTATACTGTGTCGAACCTTCACCTAACTTGGCACCGTCATTACAGGTGATGCTGATAGTGACAGTCTCACATCCTTCGAGTTTCTTGGCATCGGTAGCCTGATAGTAGTTCTTGGCATCATGGCCCAGATAGTATCTGTAGCCTTGGTCATTATCGTTGTACTCTGCAAGACGAGCATTCATCCCGGCCTTGAAAGTATTAATATCCATTGTGTAAGAGTCAAAGACATCCTCATAGACGACTTCCTGATTGTCCCAGCTCTTGGTGACATAGATTCTGTCAGCATACGACTTGGCATATTGTCCGCTACTTGACCTGCTGATGATGTAGGCCTGGGTATAGTAGGAGAAGTTATATGTGAAACCGTCATGAGAATTATTCAGCTGGTTGACTCTTTCCCTTGACCAACCGGCATAGTTCTCCGAGTTATGGAGAATCGCCTGATATTCGGATGAAGTCGGAGTATAATTAGGGTCAGTGGTGGCAATGCGATACCATTGAGAACCATAGATGATGGAGTTGTCATCAGTAGGAGGATTGTAGTCACACAGCACCTCACTGCCGTAATCACGTCTGTAGATATACCAACGCTGA
>JAEEGK010028366.1_pt1 | contig 11231 bp, 11 predicted proteins | sample 8958771 | NCBI WGS metagenome assembly JAEEGK01 (sample SAMN16246547, study PRJNA631951) | gut metagenome | biome: gut microbiome; feature: rumen; material: SC-attached | host: Bos | place: Iran: Karaj | collected 2018-10 | reverse complement strand
TTACGGCTTCCTCGTCGTCTTCGTTGCCCTAATGTTCATCGGCTTTGCGCCCGTCACGACTTTGTTCGCACCCTACAGTGCCTACGGCCGTATCGTCAACAGTTTGTTCAAGCCGCTCTACGATTTGCTGAACAACTGGCTGGCTGGACTCGATGCCGCCAACGACCGTTACAACTTCACCGAAGTCCAAATCTGGACCCGTAGCGTGACGACTTTCGTGGTGGCCATCGCCACCTTAATAATACTAGGCGCCCTCGCCATCTGGAAAGGCCGTCTCTACTGCAACACCATCTGCCCCGTGGGCACAACCTTGAGCTTCTTCTCTCGTTTTTCCCTTTTCCGCGTGCGTTTCGACAAGGACAAATGCAAGAACTGCGGTATGTGCGAGAAGAACTGCAAGGCACAAGCCATCGACTTCAAAGAAGGGAAAGTGGACTATTCGCGTTGCGTGGTCTGCGGCGACTGCCTCAGCAAGTGCAAATTCGATGCGCTGCATTATACTGCGAAGAAAACCGCAACCACACCGAAGTCTGTTGACACGGAGCGTCGTGCCTTCCTCGTTGGTGCAGCAGTGGCTGGCACCACAGCCGCCATGGCGCAAACCCAGATGAAGGTGGATGGTGGATTGGCGGTCATCGAGGACATGGTGGCTCCCGAACGCGAGACGCCCATCACGCCTCCAGGATCGATTTCAGCCAAACACATGCAACGCCACTGCACGGCCTGCCAGCTTTGCGTGACGAGTTGCCCGAACAATGTGTTGCGTCCTTCTACCGATTTACAACACTTCATGCAGCCCACGATGTCGTTTGAACGTGGCTATTGCCGTCCCGAATGCACACGCTGTAGTGAGGTCTGCCCTACTGGAGCCATCAAGCCCATCTCAAGGGAAGAGAAGACCATGCAACATGTCGGTCACGCCGTTTGGATCAAAGACAACTGTGTCGTTTTGACCGATGGCGTAAGCTGTGGTAACTGCGCCCGCCACTGCCCGACGGGAGCCATCACGATGGTGGACTACGAAGGCCCGAACGGCACGGTGCAAGTGCCTGCCGTGGACGAGAATAAATGCATCGGCTGCGGCGCCTGCGAGAACCTCTGCCCCGCCCGACCGTTCAGCGCGATTTACGTAGAAGGAAACGAAATGCATCATATCAATTGATAATTAACTACGTTGAATCTTCGATTTGATAGTTGAAAATTGATAATTGATAATTATTATAAGTTGTCACTACAATCTTTCAACTCTAAACTCTAAACACTAAACTCTAAACTAAACAAAATGGACAGAAGAGAATTCCTAAAACATATAGGCGGCGCGGCTGTGGCGACCTCGGTGGTGCTCTCCGCCTGCAAATCTGAAGGCGACGAAACCCCCATCGCCAAAGACGTCATCGACGGCCAAGGTGAGATGACCTATCGCACCAACCCTAATACAGGCGACAAAGTGTCGCTTTTGGGTTACGGTATGATGCGTCTACCCGTCGAGGAAGGCGGCACCTTGCGCGATCACCCCGATTCCCCCATCGACCAAGAACTGGTCAACCAAGAGATTGATTACGCCCTCGACCATGGCATGAACTACTTCGACACCTCCCCTGCCTATTGCAAGGGCATGTCGGAACGCGCTACGGGCATCGCCTTGGCACGGCATCCCCGCAATTCATATTACATCGCCACAAAACTGTCGAACTTCAGTCCCTCCACATGGGACACTGAAAGTTCAAAGGCCATGTTCGAGAACTCGCTTAAGGAGCTTCAGACTGACTACATCGACTACCTGCTTTTGCACAGCATCGGAGGAAGCACCAACGAATTGGACAGCCACGGCTTGTTCAACGCCCGTTTCATCGACAACGGCATCCTCGACTGGCTCGTTGAGCAGAAAGCAGCGGGGCGCATCCGCAACCTCGGCTTCTCATACCACGGCGACATCGCCATCTTCGACATGCTGCTCCAATGGCACGACGAGGGCAAATACCATTGGGACTTCGTCCAAATCGAGCTCAACTACTTGGATTGGAACTATGCCGACGAGATGAACGAGCGCAACACCGATGCCCGATACCTTTACGACGAGTTACAGAAACGAGGCATCCCTGCCGTCATCATGGAACCATTGCTTGGCGGACGCCTAGCCTCGCTTCCCGACCACATCGTGAAGCAACTGCAAGAACGCGAGCCTGAGACACCCGTGGCCCGTTGGGCTTTCCGCTTCGCCGGCACGCCCGAAGGCATACTCACCGTCTTGAGCGGTATGACTTATATGGAGCACTTGGAACAAAATGTGGCGACCTACTCGCCTTTGCGCCCCATCAGCGCGGAAGAAGACGCCTTTTTGATGAAGATTGCCGAAGAAATCATCGAGTTGCCGACCGTGCCTTGCACCGCCTGCAACTACTGCATGCCCTGTCCCTTCGGGCTCAACATCCCCGTCATCTTCGACTATTACAACAAATGCGTCACCGAAGGCAAGGTGCCCGCAGGAAACCACGAAGCCAAGGCATACCAGGAAGCCAGAAAGCGCTTTCTCATCGGCCTTGACCGCACCGTACCTTCGCTACGCCAAGCCAACCACTGCATCGGTTGTGGTCAATGCAAAGAGCACTGTCCGCAAAACATCGACATCCCCACTGAGTTGCACCGCATCGACGACTTTGTGGAACAGCTAAAGCAGCAAGGGTAACATTAAAAAGGCCGAACCTCTTTACGAAGTTCGGCCTTTTTTTCCGATCATTAGTAATCGGAACGTCGTCTTTGCTTATTTCGGATAGAGCTCAAAGTAGGTCGCAATCTCCTCCTTGAATTGATTCGACAGTTCAACGGCTTCCTCTCTGGAATGACCCGTACTTTCTAAGTCGTCGATGAATTCCAGCCAGTCGATGGATTTGTAAAACTTGCGCTGGTTTTGAATTACTTCCTTCATAAAATCCTTAGAGCAATTGGCAAGGTCGTCAATCAGCCATTCGTCGTCGACAAACACCATCGAGAGCTCATCGGAGCCTGAATACCCGCTTTCCATAGCGACCTTGGCCTTGTTGTTGGTCACCTTAATATCCGTAACGGCCTCCAGTCTGCACATTTCTTCGGAGAAGCTAATCCACACTAAGTTATAATCCTCGTTGAAATCAGCAGGAAGAGCTAAAGCCTCTTTCAGAATGTCTCCGTATTTGGTGGTGAACACATTGTTGAAGGCATAGACATTGTAAGGGTCGCTGTTGCACAATTTGTCACCCAAGGTCATAACTCTGTCAGCTATGTATTCCTCGGTGAATTTCTCGGGATACTGGTCGCGAAGCGAATTCTTGGTCGGTTGATCTGAAGATCCGAAATTGCATTGACACATTACTAAAGCCAAAAATAGTAATGCAAATACTTTTTTCATAGCGCTTAAATATTTGTTTATGAATTATTTGGGATAATTCTCAAAGTATTCTTCGATTTGGCTCCTCAAGCCCTCAGATGCTTCAACGGCATCCTCTTTGGAATAGCCTCTCTCTTCAAGTTGATTGATCATTTCCAACCAATCGATGGATTTGTAGTATTTGCGGCTCTCTTGAATCATATCCTTCAACCACTTTTTGGAGCAGTTTCCAAGATCGTCGATCATCCATTCGTCACCAACAAACTTCATAGAAAGCTCATCTAGATCATAAGCTTCGCTATCCACCGTAACCTTGGCGTTATTGTCGGTCACTTTGACATCGGTAACGGCCAACATACTACAAAGTTCTCCGGCGAATTCAATCCAAAGTCCTGAGCTCGGCCCGTCTCCATCAATACCTTCAGGAAGTGCCAAAGCTTGTTTGAGCAGATCGCCATATTCGGTCGTAAACACATTATTAAACGAATACACATTATAGGGGTCGCAACCACAAAGCTTTACAGCCAGGTCTACGCTACGGTTAGCGATATATTCCGTGGTGAACTTCTCGGGATACTGGTCACGAAGTGACTTTTTAGCAGGCTCATTTGAAGACTTGAAGTTGCATTGGCACATCACGAGAGCCAGTAACAGTAATGGTATAATCTTTTTCATAGCTGTTTAGTTTAATTGTTTTTTATTTAGGGAAATTTTCAAAGTAAGTTGCAATTTCCTGCTTATATTCATCGGCAAGGTCAACGGCATCCTGCCTGGAAATGCCAGTACGCTCAAGATCGTTGATGAATTCCAGCCAATCGATGGACTTGTAGTATTTGCGACTCTCTTGAATCACTTCCTTCATATACTTCTTGGAGCAATTGCCAAGATTGTCGATCATCCATTCGTCATCCACAAACACAAGGTCGAGATTATCCGTGCCATAGTATTCATCGCTATCCATGGTGATCTTAGCTTTGTTGTCAGTCACTTTAACATCAGTAACGGCATTGAGGCTGCATAATTCTCCTGCAAACTCAAGCCACTGTTCAGAATGGTCTTCGTTGAAACCATCAGGAAGCGCCAGCACCTCTTTGAGCAGATCGTCGTACTCCTTTGTAAACACGTTATTAAAGGAATACACATTGTAGGGGTCGCAATTACAAAGCCTTTCAGCAAGGTCCATACTGCGCGTAGCAATGTATTCCTCGGTGAATTTTTCGGGATACTGGTCACGATACGACTTTTTGGCCGGCTCATTAGAAGATTGGAAGTTGCATTGGCACATCACAAAGGCCAATAACAGTAATGGTAATACTTTTTTCATAGTGTTGAATTTTTATTGATGTGTAATTAAATTTTATACTCTTAGATTGTACATTTAAAATGCAAAAATATGCTTTTTCTCAAACATTACCACTTATTTTCAAAAAAACATAAAAAAATCATGGGCAACGACATGGCTCATTGCTAGGAATATTCTCTATTTCACCCAAGAAATGAGGCTGTTTATCAAACATCAAGTCGAGGACAACCTTCACCTTGGCTAAGGCTTCGCGCAGATGGTTCTTAAGATAAACCCTACGGCCAGCGGTATAATCTTTTGCACAAAAAGCGATGGCATCAAGTCCATAATGCCCTGCGATGTATATGGCTCTCTCATCATGCCATTGTTGCGAGACCACGGTCACCGAATCTTGAGCGAAGACCTTTTTGGCACGTACCATGGAATCAAAGGTACGGAAGCCCGCACAGTCGAGGTAAATTGCAGAGTCGGGCACTCCCCTTTCGATGAGCGACTGCCGCATCGACTCGGGTTCGTTGTAATGACTTATGTGGTTGTCGCCGCTGAGCAACAGATACGAAACTTTGCCGGCAAAATAAAGCTCAGCGGCCGCATCCATGCGATATCTATAATACAGGTTTTGGTGATCTTGCACGATGGGCACCGTCCCCAGCACCAAACCAACCTTACGATAAGGGACCTCACTTACATCTGCAAACAACCTCCCCTCGGCATAGTGTTTCACGACTGCATTGCAGACGCCGATCAGGCCACCGCCTACCATCAGCACCAAAAGAAACCCTATGACAAAGAGTTTTCCCCAACGACGTTTTTTAACCGTCATGTTTCCTGACATTAAAGATTCTGACGGCAAAAATAGCCAATTGTTTTGACAAAACCACTACATTTGCAGCCCAAATCGCGATTCAATGGAGTGAACAGCCAATGGAAACGTCAACTAGAGAAAAGGAAATCTACAAAGTGACCCTCGTCGGTGGAGTCGTGAACGTCATCCTGCTGCTCTTCAAGTTTGTGGCAGGCATCGTGGGACACAGCTCGGCCATGATTGCCGATGCCGTTCATTCGCTTTCCGACTTTGTGACGGACATCATTGTGTTGGTCTTTGTCAAGATCAGCAACAAGCCTCAGGACAAGTCGCACGACTACGGCCATGGCAAATACGAGACCTTGGCACTGACCATCATCGGCCTAGCCTTAATGGCCGTGGCCGTCAGCATCATCGTGAAAGGTGCGATTAAGATTGCAGCCTGGGCCAATGGCGAGGCACTCGAAGCTCCTGGAAAACTAGCCTTCTGGGCCGCCATCGTATCCATCGTGCTGAAAGAGGGTGTTTACCGTTACTCCATCATCAAAGCAAAAAAGTTGAACTCGAAGGCTGTCGAAGCCAACGCCTGGCACCATCGCAGCGATGCGCTGTCGTCCATCGGCACAGCGGTGGGCATCGGCGGTGCCATCTTCCTTGGTGAGCGTTGGACCATCCTCGACCCCGTCGCCTCAGTAGCCGTGGGTGCCTTCATAGTCAAGGTAGCCTTCGACCTGCTCAAAAACGGCATCGGCGACCTGATGGAACAATCGCTGCCCGACGAAGTGGAAGAGGAAATCATGAAAATAGTGGCAGGAGTGCCTGGCGTTGAAGAGCCGCATGACCTGCGCACACGACGCATCGGCAACCACTACGCAATTGAGCTACACATCCTGATGGACGGCAACATCAGCCTAAAGGAAGCCCACGAAAAAGCCGACGAGGTGGAAAACGTACTCAAACAACGCTATGGCGTAGAGACCCACGTGGTCGTGCATGTCGAACCAAGAGAAGAATAAAGCTTATTCCTTCTTTTCCATCTTTTTCCCATTCCAGAAGAAAACTGTACGGTTGCCTTCTTCATCAAGGGCAACCAAGTCATCTTCATCGAAATAGGCTTCCTTGAAACCATTCAATTCACCCTGTAACTCACATTCAGTGAGTTTGCCATCCTTGAAGAGGTATTCCTTGATGTGATGCGACTCGTTCTGGATCTCATCGTCATAGATATGCTCATAGTTGTACACATCTAAGACCTTGAACAAGGTTCCATCAAAGAAGCTTACAATCTTACGATCGCGGTGATGGTACACGCCCAACTCATAGCTGATGTAATTAGGTTCGATGGTGAAGCTGCTGTTGGTTTCAGCCTCCTCGTCCAAAGGCATTTTCTCGATTTGGTCCCAAACCAACTGCATATCGCACACTGGCATGCTATTCTCTTTGGTTTCCTCGGGTTGAGATTTTGCCTCGGTCACTGTTTTTTCTGGAGTACTTAGAGCCATGTTCCCAATATTACCGCCACATGCAAAAAGCAGGAAGAGCGGGAGAAAAAGGACAATCAGTTGTTTCATAAATCTCTTAAAATAGTGCGTCAATTAATTCATTTGGCTTTATTTCACTCTGGGAAATGATAATAGCTAGCCGTGATGTTTCCTTCGCAAAGCGCATCGCCTTTGACCACATAATTCTGGTAATTGCAGCTTTCTTCGCCGCTGTTGGATGTGTATATTGTCAAGGTCCCATCTTCCATGGCGATTAGATTGGCCCAAAGACCATAAAACTCTCCTCCATCGTCCACGCGCCATGTCGACGTCTCGTTGTAGGTTGCCGGGAATTCCTTCACCGCCTTGATCTCGCCGTTATCAACCAAGGCTGTAACGCCCAAAGCGTCATCACCTTTGTTCTCAAACTGAACGTTGACCAGTTGGTATTCGCTGTTGTCACCAAAAACCGCCGAAGCGCAGCTAGTCATGATCTTCCTTCCGTATTTGTTTTCAAAAGCCTTTTGGAGGTCATCCGACAAGGCCACCACTTTGGTCATCCCGTTTTCCCGGTTTTTCAAATCGAGTATGGTGGTGGTGTTCTTGTAGTTCTCGTCCACCAACAGCGCGGCAACCCAAATGGCATCGTATTCATTCTCTGGATTTTCCAACAGTTTCCCTTCTTGCATCTCATAGAGCCACCCCGAAAGGTTGTCAAAATTATAATAGGTGTCACGGCCGCTGTTTTTCTCTTTGTCCCCCAACTGAACGCCTTTGAAACTCACAGTGTAGTACTTGCCGTCATAGATGATGTACTTGTAGTTTTTCAGACTATCGTTAGGTTGGGGCATTTCACCATCGTCAAAATACGTTTGCAACAGGAAACGCTCTCCATACTGATCGGAAAGCACATAGACAGGCAGCACGGGTGCCTCATGGACCTCCTCTTTAATTTCCGCCGCGTCCGTATTCGTTGTTTGCTGTTGTTGATTGTTTCCTCCGCACCCGAAAAGCATGAGTGCCGAAAGAGAAAGAACGAGTAATTGTTTTCTCATGATAATAAGTTTATGGGTTAATGGGACAAAAGTACAAAGAAAACAAACATGTTAATCATTATGGAATCGCTTTTTTTGCCCCAAAACGAACAGTATTACGCCAAAAAGCCGTACTTTTGCAGTTGAAAACAAGACAAACCAAGCATTACCAGTATTAAAGAAAACGAAATAACAACCTAATATCTAACAACTTAAATCATTACACTATGAAGAAAGTATTAGCAATCGTGGCTCTCGTAGCCGCCATGTTCGTTGCCGGAAATGTGCAGGCACAATCAACGATCTATGCAGGTTATGCTCCTGAGTCCTTCGTTTCGGGCAGCACCAGCACCAATTATCAAGGCTTCTTTGCCGGATTCACCCAGAACTTCGGCCTTTCTAAAGGCATTGGCGTTGCCGCTGGCGCCCAATTCCGTATGAACACTAAGAGCGAGTCGAACACCATTTTGGGAGTGACCACCACCACCAAGAACAGCCAATTCCTGGTCGATGTTCCGATTCTGTTCAACTATGGCATCGGCGTTAACCGCGATATTACGATCACGCCTTTCGTTGGTCCTATGGTATCATTGGCCCTGGCTGGCAACACAAAAGTCTCTGTTGGCAGCAGCACTAGCACTTCCGACTGGTATGGCGACAACAGCAGAATGAACCGCTTCAACCTCTACGCCGTGTTTGGCGCCGATGTAAAGTTCAACCAATTCAATCTGTTTGGTGGCTATCGTCTCGGCCTGCTTGACCTCAACTCCAGTGACAATGTTACTTTAAAGACCAATGGCCTTTTCGTTGGCATTGGCTTCACCTTATAATTTGAGGTTTACAGACAACAAAAAAAGCGAGCGACAAATGTCGCTCGCTTTTTTTGTCCTTCTTACGAGATGGTTTTATTCTCCCAGCAAGTGTTCAAACAAGAAGTTGTCGATCTTGTTGAAGAGGTGCATGCGGCACTCGCCGCTACCATATTCGTAACCACCGTAGATGCCGTGGTTCTTGTTGGGATAAATCATCAACTCGAACTGCTTGCCATTAGAAATCATGGCCTTGATGAGTTCCATGGCGTTCTGGTAGTGGACATTGTCGTCGCCGCTGCCATGGCAGAGCAGGTAGTTGCCCTTGATCATCGCCGTGTTGTGGACGGGTGAATTGAGGTCGTAGCCATCGGGGTTCTCCTGAGGCGTGCGCATGAAACGCTCAGTGTAGACATTGTCGTAGTAACGCCAATTGGTCACAGGAGCCACCGAAACAGCCGTGCTGATGACATCGGCGCCCTTGGTGATGCCATTGGCTGCCATGAAGCCACCGTAACTCCAGCCGTAGATACCGATACGCTCAGCATCCACGTATGGTTGCTTGGCCATGTACTTGGCCAAGGTAATCATGTCCTCGGTCTCATATTTACCCAGTTGCAGGTAAGTCATCTTCTTGAACACCTCGCCTTGTGCGCCGCTACCGCGGTTGTTGATGGACACGCTGATGATGCCGTGCTGTGCCAGCAACTGCATCCACCAATAGTCGCTGTCGGCCCATGAATTGTTGACCGTCTGATGACCGGGACCACCATACACGTAAATCAACACGGGGTATTTCTTTGCGGGATCGAAGTCGGGAGGCAAGATCTGCCAAGCGTCCACGTCGACTTGCGTTCCATCGGGAAGCACGAAAGCGGGGTCGCTGATCTTCATGAGCTTCTTCTCACCGAGGTTGAAGGTCTTCAGCTTTTCAGCGAACTCATGGTTGTCCTCAAGCACACGCACCAACTTGCCCTTGTTGGTATAAAGCTCAAATTGGCGCGGCTGACTAATGGTACTGTTTATATTAATAAGGTAGCTGAAGTCGTTGCTGAAAGTAGCACTGTTGGTGCCCGGGCGACCAATCACCTCTCGCATTTGGCCTTTCAAGTTAACGGCATAGATCTGACGGTCGACGGGAGTGTTCTTTGCGGCTTGGAAATACACTTCCTTGCCATCGAAACCGTACACCGAAGTCACATCCCAAGGACCGTCGGTGAGTTGCTTCACCAATGTACCATCCAGATTGTAAAGATAGATGTGGTTGTAGCCACTTCTCTCGGAAGTCATCAAGAAACGCTTGCCATCCTCAAGAAAATGCCAGTCGTCGGTAATGTCGATGTAGTATTTGTTGGTATCGTCGTAGAACACACGGCTCTTGCCCGTGGTGGCATCGGCGGCCAAAATCTCCAGATGATTCTGATGACGGTTGAGGCGTTGGATGGCCAGCACATTGGCATCCTTCGTCCAAGCGATGCGGGGCAGGTAGATATCGGTTTCTTTGCCCGTGTCCATCTTCACGGTCTTACCGTTTTCGAGGTTGTAGACATAAATCTCAACGATGGAGTTGTCCTCGCCAGCCTTGGGATACTTGAAGCTGTACCAATCAGGATAAAGGCATTCGAACTCTTCCATCTGGAACTCGCGCACGTTGCTCTCGTCGAACTTCATGAAGGCGATTTTCTTGCTGTCGGGCGACCAATAGAAACCTTGCGAGAAGCTGAATTCCTCCTCATAGACCCAGTCCGGAGCGCCATTGATGATATGATTGTAAAGCCCGTCGTTTGTAAACTGCTTCTCCTCCCCTGTCTTCAGGTCCTTGATGAAAAGGTTATTGTCGCGCATGAAGGCCACTTTGGTGGCATCAGGCGAGAAAGTAGCCAGACGCTGTTTGCCGTTCTGTGAAAGTGGCTGCAAAGTCTTGGTGGCGAAGTCATATACATAATAATTGGCATGGAAGGAATGACGATAGATGCTCTCCATATCGGTAAGGCACAGCATCTTATCCTCGTTTTCGCTCAACTCATAGTTCTGCAAGCCAATAGGCAGCGAATCGGGATGCATGGTGAGGTCAGTAATGCCAAACAAAGTCTTCTCCAATTTGCCCGTCTTGTAATTGTAGATGTTGAGTTGGCCTTTCTCGAATGAGGCGTAGGTCTTGCCATCCTTCATCGAGTTCATGCCACGGACGCTCTTTGCATAGAAAGTACCGCGCTGATAAAGGTCCTCCAATTCGAAATTCTTCTTCTCTTGGGCCGAGGCCGAAAGCGTTCCAAAAACAAGGAACAAACTGACTAATAAGTATTTAAACTTCATAACGAATAGATTTGATTGCACAAAGATAGAATTTTTTCAAAAAAAGGAAGAAAAAAACTTGTCAGTTTCGGAAAAAGCCGTATTTTTGCACCCGCATTTGGGACGGTAGCTCAGTTGGT
>JAEEGK010028365.1_pt1 | contig 11232 bp, 10 predicted proteins | sample 8958771 | NCBI WGS metagenome assembly JAEEGK01 (sample SAMN16246547, study PRJNA631951) | gut metagenome | biome: gut microbiome; feature: rumen; material: SC-attached | host: Bos | place: Iran: Karaj | collected 2018-10 | reverse complement strand
CAAGACTATCGCCGGTGTCAAGTGCCTGAATACCCACGGCCTTGCCCAGGATAACCTCCACTGGATAACCAACAACCGTCTCCAGGGACTGGTCAAGTTCACCTTCTGATAACCTGAATCTTTCGAGACTATGAAAAAGTCATCCTTATCGATAATTATGATCATGACCCTCTGTGCCGCCAATCTGGCGGCGCAGAGCCGTCTGGTCAATCTCCGGAACAACCTCGAGCCCTACGGATTCGTCCGCGCCTGCGCCATATTCGATTCCAGGGATTCGAAAGCCGGACCGGAGGACCTGTTCTATTTCCTCCCGTTGGATACGATGCACAATCTTGAGGGACAGGATATCTATTCCAATCCTTCTTTCAAGATGTCCGCAATCACGACCCGTCTGGGAGTCAATTTCGGCGGCTTCCAGTACGGTTCGCTGAAGGTTGACGGCAAGATAGAATCCGATTTCTACCTTATGAACGGGAGTACGGCATCCCTACGTCTCCGCGAGGCCTATGTCAATCTTCACTGGGATGCTCTCGGATATATGGAGAATCAGTTCTCCATCAAGGCCGGACAGGCCTGGCATCCGATGTCTGCCGATATGCCATACTGCGTCAACGTAGAGACTGGCTCTCCTTTCAATCCGTTCAACTGGAGCCCGCAACTGATGTTCAAGTTCGGATTCTCGGGAGGTTTCAGCCTGACAGGCGGCGCGCTCTATCCGATGCAGTTCCTCCCCACAGGGCCTCAGGGTGAGTCACAGTCATATGTCAAGTACGGACTGATACCGGAACTCTATGGTGGCATTTCCTATGAGAGTGAGGAATTCACTGCCAGGGCCGGAGTCGATTTCCTGAGCCTGAGACCGAGATGGAGGACAACGGACTTCGATTACACCGGCGAGCAGTTACACGACATGGGGTCGAGGGTAACAGACCGGCTCAACATGGTCAGCCCCTTCGTTTACCTCCAGTACAACAGTGGAATTATCAAGGTCAACGCCAAGTCAGTCCTGGCTTCCGGCGGCGACCATCTTCGCATGATGGGAGGTTATGCCCTGTATGACTGGAGGGATGTATACAATTATCAGTATACCCCTCTCCGCTCCAGCGTTTCTTTCATCTCGTTCAGTGTCGGAAGGGAACTGCAGTTCATGTGCATGGCCGGTTACATGATGTCCCTGGGCGCTAAGCACAACCTGCCGGTGAACGATAACGGTTATTGCTCGGCTTCGGATATCTATTATTTCTCCGGAGGATTCAAGAACGTCAACAGGATGTACCGTGTGACTCCGACGCTTGCATACAACATCGGAAAACTGACCCTCGCGCTTGAATACAACAACACGGGTGTCGAGTACGGCAGCCTGGGCAAGATGGACGGTTACGCACGTCCGCTGGAGGATCTCCACATGATCATCAACCACAGGATCCTCGGCGTAGTCCGCTATTCACTCTAGCGTTTGAGGAAACGGTCCGCGAAGCGGATGTATTGTTCCCAGTCGTAAAGCCTTACATTGTGTTCGCCACGGCGGATATGATGTCCCATCCTTCCTACGGTTACCGGATGCTCGACATCCGGGACCGTAGTTTCCGTTATACCGTCATATCCAAATAGCCTGTATACCGAGGCGGCGCCGACGAGGCTGAAATACTCTCCGACCGGATCGGCCCAGCTGTCTTCGCTGGCGCTGGCCACGTATACGGGCCTGGGCGCAATCATCGCAATCAGTTCGTGCTGGTCCCAGGGCATCTTTTCCTCCCTGCCGCCGTATGCCGTGTAGTTCGTGCAGAACCAGTGGGGGAAATTCCTGCAGATGACCTCCACAGTCTCGCCGTATTTCCTTCTGGCAATCGCCGCTCCTGAGCAACCGGAATCATTGGATATGACCAGGGCGAACCTCTGGTCGGTGGCTCCGGCCCAGAGTGAAGTCTTGCCCAGGCGTGAATGGCCGATGACCGCCACCCTTTTCGCATCGATGGCTTTCTCGGTCTCGAGGAAGTCGAGGCACCTGGAAAGGCCCCATGCCCAGGCGGATATCGTGGCCCAGGATTCCCCGTCACGGGGCTTGTCTCCATCTATCAGCCGGTGAATGCCGTTGTGGAAACCGTCGTGGAAATCAGGGTCTACGTCGTTGTAGCAGAAAGTGGCCACGGCGTAACCGTGCTTGAGTATGTATTCATACTCCCAACGGTGGCCGTTGGTATTCCTGTCCTCCAGCTTGTACCCGGGAGCATAGGTCGCGAGCTTCTCCGGGGTGGGAAGGAGTACGGCAGGATCGGTCGTGGTTGCGTGGTTGCCCTTGAAGTTGGGACCCAGGAATGCGGGGACCGGCCCTTTGCGGTCATTGGGTATGTACATAAGGAGTACGAGATAGTAGTTTTCCTCCTTGTCGAAACTGATCTTGACCTGTTTCCTGGTCGCCAGGCCGCCGAAGGCATCCTTGCTTTCTTCCAGGACAGTGTAATGCATGTCGGGAACCACGTCGGCTCCTGGCTCGCGTCCGAACATCTGGGAACGGAGCATCTCCATCAGTTCCGGACGGCGCTCGTTGATCCACTGGCGTTTGTTCCTTACGATCCTTCCGTCTTCCATCCTCAGCGGATCCGGAAGCTCGTATGGGTTATTCTGTGCTTCAACCGAATATGGCATTGCCGTCATGATAATGGTTGCGGCAGTTAACAACAGATGTCTCATATGAAAGGGATTATGATTATTTGTAAACAATGGAAATCGTATTTGAAACGTCGATCTTTGCCTTGGAAGCTATGCTCTTGGGAATCAACAAGTACTTGAACTGCCCGGTACCGTGTCTGTCAGGATAGACAGTGACATTCTCGAGTTGGGGGCTTTGGCTGAAATCAAGGCCACGGATCCCGTCTATGAACTGAAAATCGACACTTCTCAGATGAGGAAGCGGCTCCAACGACATCCCTTCTTCAAAAGTGGTGAGTTGGACTCTCAGGTTTTTGATATTATCGCATCCTTCGACGACCAGATGCTTCAGCGTGGAGCAATTGTCTCCGAAGTAACCGTTCACAAGGGTAAGGTCCTCAAGGCGGGGATTGTTACGGAAAACGGCCCGTTCCAATCTCTCCCCATCGTTGAAGTCGACTGACTGCAATGACGGGCAGTCTGTTATTACCATCGAAGTGAGGCAGGAAGAAAGCCAGGGACCGAATTCTATCCTTGCGACGGATGGATGGTCCTTAAGTATCAGATCCAGGTCCGTACGCTGGATATAATCCTGAAGGATCCTGAGTACTTCCATGCTTGGTATACACCCGAATCCATCCAACCGGGTTATGGGTTGCTCTAAATTCATCAACTCGACCGTGACTGTCCTGACAGATGAAAGATCCTGCTTGGTAAGGATCCCGTCCGAATCCCGGTCATAACGTTCCAGCATGTAATTATAAAGGGCGGGATCGCTGAAACCGTCTCCTTGGATAATATGTATGTCTATGGGATCGTTCTCCGGGGTCGCGAGTTGCAGGATGCCTGTCCTGTTGATAAGGGAGTCATATCTTTCAATTGAAAGCTCGACCCTTTCATCGCTGATCCTTTCCAAAGAGATCCAATCATTATGGATATCGACAACCGGGGACCTGCCGCTTCGGAAAGGAATCTCAAGATGTGTGGTCCCGCCGCTTATCCTGTATGTGTCATTCTCAATTACGACTCCTTTCCCACTGTGATTCTGAGAGACTTGTATGATGGCTTTTTCCCCACTGTCCGTAACGATTTCCAGGTAACAACGGCGTTCAAAGCCGTTATTCTCATCAAGTGTCAAAGAGAGATCCGTGCCGATGGAAGATGTGGCACTGCCGGAGGAAGGAACTATCCTGCACCAGGATTCTGAACTTGTAGCCACCCAAGAAGCAGGGGAGGAGACATTGATGGTAATATGGTTTTCAGAAGCGTCAGCCTCCACTGATACGGGATCCACGGAGAATGGTACAGAAATGACTTTCTCCGTGCAGGAGGCCAGGATCGAAATCATGACTCCAAGGATAATGCTTCTAGTCGTTATTGATTCCATTCCATGAAAATGCCAGACCTATCGATGCATTGAGGGTGGGAATCAGGATGCCTTTGGAAGGATTGTAAACCTGGTCGGCATATATGCTTGCCAGCAGGACACGCCGATGGTACAACTTACTCGGAGCAAAGGAATACTTATCCCTGAAAGTATAATCAAGCCTTACTCCCTCTATGAGGGACATCCCCGTTACCGTGTCAGGCTTGAAGAAGATGCTTTTGCTGCCGAAGCGGCCGAATAAAGACAGCCGGGTATCATCCTGTTTGAAGAAGATATATCCTGGGCCGATATTCCAGCCAAAGCAGTTCAAGGACTTTTCCTCCCTTCCTGTGCCGCTTATGCCCGGAATATCTCCTTTATATGCTCCATGGCCGAAACTGACACCGGCGTCGAGATAGAACCTGCCGTAGATGATCTCCAGATCCGTCCCTGCTGAAATGAAAGGACTTCCCAGGTGGGCCATGTCTCCTGTTGGTGCCGAGCAGGCTAGATTCAACGAAGCGCCCAACCCGAATTTTGACGGTGAGCAGGGAAAGGATGTGATGTCGAAAGAATCCTTCCCGGGAGGGATGACCGTCAAGCCTTCCTCACCGAACAGCCTTTCCCCTTCTTCCTTGAGTCTCTGGGCAGCCCTCTTGGTCAGTTCCTTCGGTGACAACGGAGAAGACAGAAGGCTGTCACGCATAGCCCTTCCGATCCATTCCGCCAGATTGAAATAGTCTTGTTGTTTCCTGAGGTTGTCATCCGTGATATTGGACTTTCCGACGTAAGAGTTGCCATATGTGGCTACGGTACTTATTTCAAGGAATTTAAAGGTGGTTTTCCTTGATTTTACGACAGAATAATCCTGGATCCAGGATACAGAAAGGTTTGGTTTGGCGTCCAAGGAGTCGGCCAGGTTGAAATCTTTCCACGTCAGCGGACCTTCTGACCAGTATCTATAGCCTTGGCCGAAGCATGTAAAACATGCCAGGATCCCCGTCAGTATGACTAATATCACGCGCCTCATCTTGATGCCTTTTTCCAGACAAAGTAGAAGTGTATATTCCTTTCCTGGAAATGGCCGTCGACAAGCTCTTCGATGGGATCGCAGGCTGAAATCGTGACAGCGCCGTCCTTGATATATGCTTCAGTGACCGTCTTCGGGATCGATCCGTTGCTAAAGTCGAACTGATATATCCCCAGCGCTGTATTCCAATCCAGCGGGATGATGCCGCGGCGGTATTCGACATTGCCTTCAAAGTCCATCTCAGGCAGAGAGAAGTCGAAGAACCATCGGTTGTCTGACTGATATATCTCAGCAGACAGGACATCGGAAGGAGACAGGCTGGAGGTTGGGATGACCTCATTGTCCCATAAGAAGGATGTCAGCACATATTTCCCCTGGATGAGTTCCAAGTGGTCTTCCCTCATCCGCTCAGCCACGCACCCGCTGACGAATACGCAGAGGGCGAGGGCTGCAAGGAAATTAGCTGTCTTTCCCATTCTTAAGCAGTAGCTATTCCCACTCGATCGTTCCCGTAGGTTTCGGCGTGAGGTCATAAAGGACGCGGTTCACGCCGGGAACTTCAGTCACGATACGCTTTGTGATATGATGAAGCAATTCGTAGGGAATCTCCTCGATGGTGGCGGTCATAGCGTCGCGGGTATTGACGGCACGGATGATTACCGGCCAGTCCCAGCTGCGCTTGTTGTCCTTGACACCCGTAGACTTATAGTCGGGGACCACCGTGAAGTACTGCCAAACCTTGCCTTCGAGACCGTTCCTGGCAAATTCCTCGCGCAGGATCGCATCGCTTTCGCGAAGGGCCTCCAGACGGTCGCGTGTAATGGCTCCGGTGCAGCGTACGCCAAGACCCGGGCCGGGGAACGGCTGGCGGAATACCATGCTGTCGGGTAGTCCAAGTTCCTTGCCGACTACCCGGACTTCGTCCTTGAAGAGAAGCTTGATCGGCTCTACGAGTTCGAACTGCAGGTCCTCAGGAAGACCGCCCACGTTGTGGTGGGATTTGACTGGGCCGGATTCGATGATGTCAGGATAGATGGTTCCCTGGGCAAGGAAGCTTATGCCATCCAGCTTGCGGGCCTCCTCTTCGAACACGCGGATGAATTCCGCACCGATGATCTTGCGCTTCTGCTCGGGGTCCGCAACTCCGGCAAGCTTGTCAAGGAAGCGGTCCACGGCGTCGACATACACCAGGTTGGCTCCGAGTTCATCGCGGAATACGCGCACCACCTGTTCGGGTTCGCCTTTGCGAAGGAGTCCGTGGTTGACATGGACTGATACCAGTTGCTGTCCGACGGCCTTGATGAGCAGGGCTGCGACAACCGAAGAGTCGACACCGCCGGAAAGGGCGAGCAGAACCTTCTTGTCGCCGATCTGGGCGCGCAGTTCCTTAATCTGTTCTTCAATGAATTTTTGCGCCAATGCGGCTGTAGTGATCCGCTCCATGTCAGCGGGACGAACATTGCTTATACTCATATTGATGATGGATTGATTATTATTCCCATTCGATTGTTGCCGGGGGTTTGGAAGAGATGTCGTAGACCACCCGGTTGACGCCTTTCACCTTGTTGATGATGTCGTTGCTCACCTGGGCGAGGAAGTCATAAGGCAGATGGAACCAGTCAGCCGTCATGGCGTCGGTCGAAACCACCGCCCTCAGGGCGACAGGGTTCTCGTAAGTCCTCTCATCGCCCATAACCCCGACGCTCTTCACGGGGAGAAGGATCACTCCGGCCTGCCAGATAGCGTCGTAGAGGTTTTTGGCCTCCACCCTCGGATCCGATGCGGACGGGAAGTGGAGCGATGAGCAGTCATAACTGCGGAGACCTTTTATGAATATGTCATCCGCTTCCCTCAGCACGTCCAGTTTCTCCCTGGTGACGTCGCCTATGATCCTTACACCGAGCGACGGCCCGGGGAATGGATGCCTTCCGACCAGTTCCTCCTTGATTCCGAGAGCCCTTCCTACACGGCGGACTTCGTCCTTGAACAGCATACGGAGGGGTTCTACAATCCTGATATTCATTCTTTCAGGAAGGCCGCCCACGTTGTGATGCGACTTGATCTTTGAGGCTATGCCTTCTATGCCGGCGGATTCTATAACATCCGGATAGATGGTTCCCTGGGCAAGCCAGCGGACACCTTCTATCTGTCTGGCGTACTTCTCGAAAGTTTCAACGAAGAGCCGGCCAATGATCTTGCGCTTTGCTTCCGGCTCGGTTACCCCGGCCAGTTCCCTTAGGAAATCCTCGGAAGCGTCCGCTCCGATAACGTTGAGGTTCATGTCCTTGTAGGAGGCGAGGACGTCTTCATATTCATTCTTCCGGAGAAGGCCGTTGTTGACGAAGATGCAAGTGAGGTTGTGGCCGATGGCCTTGTTGAGCAGTACTCCAGCAACGGTGGAATCCACTCCTCCGCTGAGTCCGAGGATGACTTTGTCATCACCAAGCTGCTCTTTAAGGGCAGTGACAGTGGTTTCTATGAAGGAATCGGGAGTCCAGTCGCCCTTGCAGCCGCAGATCCAGTGCGCAAAGTTGCCAAGGATCCTTGAACCCTCGGTAGTGTGGAAGACCTCGGGATGGAACTGGACTGCGAAAGTCTTTTCACCCTCGAATGAATATGCGGCATTGGCTACACTGTCCGTGGAGGCGATGACCCTGGCTCCTTCCGGAAGACGGGAAATGGTGTCGCCATGTGACATCCAGACCTGGGAACGGGAAGACACTCCGGTCAGCAGGGGAGAGGAGGGATCCTTGATGTCAAGCATCGCCCTGCCATATTCCCTGGCTAATGATCCTTCCACTTCGCCCCCGTACTTGTAGGCGAGATACTGGGCGCCATAGCATATTCCCAGAAGGGGAAGATTGCCCTTGATGCCATCAAGGTTGATCTGGGGGGCGTTTGCATCCCTGACCGAACATGGACTCCCGGAGAGGATCACTCCCTTGACGGTCTCGTCGAGGACCGGAACCTTGTTGAAAGGATAGATCTCGCAGAAAACATTCAGTTCGCGGAGACGTCTACCGATGAGCTGGGTGACCTGGGAACCGAAGTCGAGGATTATGATTTTTTCCGTCATTTATTGATGAGATGTTTCCAGTCACAAATTTACTACAAAAAGAGTATGAAAAAAATACATGAATAATGAATATTATTTGAAAAAATATTCGTATATTTGCAGAAAATCATGAATAATAATTCTTATGGCGAAGGATAAGCTCGAGAGACATGGGATCATACGCGAATTGATCCGGGAAAAAAGGATAGCCAATCAGGAAGAGTTGGCTTCCATGCTTCACGAGAGGGGACTGGCGGTTGCCCAGGCCACCCTTTCCCGTGACATCAAAGAGATGGGAATCTCCAAGCTTCACGACGAGTCCGGCTACTATTACAGTCTTTCTTCGAATGGTCCTGCTGCCAGACCGGGTGCAACTGGTTTCAATTCTTCTGACAGCATCGTCAGTGTCGAGTTTTCCAGGCCGGTGGCCGTCATCAAGACACATCCTGGACATGCCAACATGGTTGCAGCAATGATAGATTCCAGAGCCATGAAAGAGATTGCAGGAACAATTGCAGGAGATGACACAATACTCCTTGTCATAAGGGACGGATTCAGCGGAGACGACCTCTTGAAGGCTCTTGGTAAACTGTTCAGGCAAATTGAGAGGAAAAGATTGAATTAAACTTAATTACGAACTATACAATGAGATTGGAAGACATTACCGTCGAGGTAGCTTCGGAAGAGCATCTCGTGTACGTCGGGGAAATCCTGGAGGCTATAGAGAACGCCGCCAAGGTAAGGGGAACCGGTATCGCCAGAAGGAAACCGGAGTACCTTGCACAGAAAATCAAGGAGGCTAAGGCAGTGATCGCCCTTTACGAGGGCAGGTTCGCCGGCTTCAGCTACATCGAAACTTGGGAGCACAAGCGCTATGTGACCACCTCCGGACTGATTGTCCATCCGGACTTCAGAGGGCTCAGCTTGGCAAAGAAGATAAAGGACCTGACCTTCTCCCTTGCCCGAACGCGCTGGCCGAATGCTAAGATATTCAGTCTTACCAGCGGAGCGGCCGTCATGGTGATGAACACCCAGCTGGGGTACAAGCCTGTCACTTTCGCAGAACTGACCACTGACGATGCTTTCTGGAAAGGATGCGAGGGCTGCATCAATGTTGATGTCCTCAAGAGGACTGACAGGCAGTTTTGCATCTGCACAGGCATGCTCTTCGATCCTGAGGAGCATCTCCCGGCAAAGATCCCTCAGGAAGTCCTTGACAGGATCGCCATTCTGGAATCAAAAGAACAATAATAAATTGACGATATGGATAAGAAAAAAGTCGTGGTCGCCTACAGCGGCGGGCTGGACACCTCATTCACAGTGATGTATCTGGCAAAAGAAAAGGGGTATGAAGTCTATGCCGCCTGTGCTGACACTGGTGGTTTCAGCCACGAACAGCTAAAGGACAACGAGAAGAGGGCCTATGAACTTGGCGCCAAGGAATATGTGACCCTGGACGTTACCAAGGAATACTATGACAAGAGCCTGAAGTACATGATCTTCGGTAATGTGCTCCGTAACGGGACCTATCCTGTGTCGGTTTCTTCAGAAAGGATCTTCCAGGCTATGGCCATAGCCCGTTATGCCAAGAAGGTCGGGGCAGATGCGATAGCCCACGGCTCGACCGGAGCCGGGAACGACCAGGTCCGATTCGACATGACCTTCCTGGTGATGGCCCCCGGAATCGAGATTATCACCCTTACCCGTGACATGGCTCTAACCCGCCAGTTCGAGGTTGATTATTTAAACGAACACGGTTTCAAGGCCGATTTCAAGAAGTTGAAATATTCCTACAACGTCGGTCTCTGGGGGACTTCCATCTGCGGAGGCGAGATCCTGGATTCCAGGCAGGGACTTCCAGAGAGTGCCTATCTGAAACAGGTGACCAAGGACGGTTCGGAGATCATAGAAATCGAGTTTGAAAAAGGCGAGATCGTCGGGGTCAACGGAGAGAAGTTCGCTGACAAGGTAGCTGCCATCCAAAAGATTGAGTCGATCGCTGCCCCTTATGGTATCGGCCGCGACATGCATGTCGGCGACACTATTATAGGAATAAAGGGACGTGTCGGTTTCGAGGCGGCAGCTCCGATGCTGATAATGGCGGCCCACAAGTTCCTGGAGAAGTTCACCCTGAGCAAGTGGCAGCAGTACTGGAAAGACCAGGTTGCGAATTGGTACGGTATGTTCCTTCATGAGAGCCAGTACCTTGAGCCGGTTATGAGGGACATCGAGGCCATGCTTACAGAAAGCCAGAGGAACGTGACCGGAAAGGTCACGATGGAACTCCGTCCGTGGTCGTTCTCTACTGTCGGAGTGGATTCACCCTGCGACCGTGTCAAGACCAAGTTCGGTGAATATGGTGAAATGCAGAAGGGCTGGACCAGTGAGGATGCCAAGGGCTTCATAAAGGTCAGTTCAACCCCGCTGAGGGTCTATTACACTGCCCATAAGGACGAGGAAGAGAAACTAGAAAAGGAATTGTAGATGACTTTCGACGGTAAGATAAAGGTTGGGATCATAGGGGCGGCCGGCTACACTGCCGGCGAGCTCCTGAGGATTCTGGTAAACCATCCCTGCGCTGAAATCCTTTTCGCGCAGAGCGGCAGCCATGCAGGCGAACCAGTCTGGTCAGCCCATTCTGATTTGCTAGGGGAGACGGATCTGCGCTTCACCGCGGTCCCTGATTTCATTGCGGTCCCTGATTTCCCTGCGGTCCCTGAGCTTGTCGAAGGGCCTGATGTCCTTTTCCTTTGTGCCGGCCATGGTAAGGCAAAGCCGTTCGTGAAATCACTGCCGGAAAGTTACAAAGGCGCCATAATCGACCTGGGTAATGACTATAGGCTTGCGGCGGATGCCGAAGATTTCGTCTATGGTCTTCCGGAGGCCTTCCGCCCTGAGATAAAGGCAGCGAAGCACATTGCGAATCCAGGCTGTTTTGCGACGTCGATCCAGCTGGCCCTGCTTCCGGTAGCCAAGGCAGACATCCTTCCGGAGATCCATGTGACCGGAATCACAGGCTCAACCGGAGCCGGCCAGGCTCCCTCGGAGACCACTCATTTCAGCTGGAGGAGCGATAACCTCTCGGTCTATAAGGCTTTCACCCACCAGCACCTTGCCGAGATCAACGAAACT
>JAEEGK010028360.1_pt1 | contig 11233 bp, 11 predicted proteins | sample 8958771 | NCBI WGS metagenome assembly JAEEGK01 (sample SAMN16246547, study PRJNA631951) | gut metagenome | biome: gut microbiome; feature: rumen; material: SC-attached | host: Bos | place: Iran: Karaj | collected 2018-10 | reverse complement strand
CTTCTGCTATCCGGAGGGCAACCCCATGCCGCACGGCACCGAGGAGGAGATGGTGAAGGCCGCGCAGGAGATGTACCGCGAGCTGAGCCCCGAGACCGGCGAGTTCTTCGACTTCATGGTCGAGCATCAGCTGTTCGATCTGACCTCGCGTCCCGGCAAGCACATGGGCGGCTACTGCACCGATCTTATGAGCCTCAAGGCGCCGTTCATCTTCTCGAACTTCAACGGCACCTCAGCCGACGTCGACGTGCTGACCCACGAGGCGGGGCACGCGTTCCAGGCGTACGTTGCGGCGCGCGCGATCAAACTGTCCGAGCTGTGGCAGGCGCCGATCGAGATCTGCGAAGTCCACTCCATGTCCATGGAACATTTCACCTATCCGTGGATGGACAAGTTCTTCGGCGACGACGCGCCCAGATACCGCGAAGCGCATCTTTCCGCCGCGCTCGAGGTCATTCCGTATCTCACGATGGTCGACGAGTTCCAGCACCGCGTCTATGCAAAGCCGGAGATGGACCGCGACGAGCGCTATGCCGTCTGGCACGAGCTCGAAACCGTCTACCTCCCGTGGCGCGACTACGACGGCGACCCGTTCCTCGAAAAGGGCGGCTTCTGGATGCAGAAACAGCACATCTTCCTGTATCCGTTCTACTACATCGACTATGCGCTGGCGCAGATGGGCGCGTTCGACTTCTATCTGCGCATGCGCGAGAACCGCGAGCAGGCGTGGAACGACTACCTTGCGCTGTGCAAGGCGGGCGGCACGGTCGGCTACTTCGACCTGCTCAGGATCGGCAACCTCCGCAACCCGTTCGACGCGAACACCGTGAAGGACATCGCGCAGGCGATCGAAGCGCTGCTGTAAACGACCCGGTCCGTTGAAACGCGTTTCAACGGACCTTTATTTGCATATAACTATAACGATATACATATATCAAATATAAAATTATTGACATAGCTGTGCGGGCTGTGCTACAATCTGCGTATCACGCAAAAGGAAGGAATCCCTATGAAAACACATGATGCGATCCGCCGCATGGTACAGGCGTCGCTGCTGACCGCGCTTGCGGTGATCCTCTCGATCTGGCCGAAGTTCCCGATCTTTCCGGCGGTCAACTGGATGAAGTTTGAATTTTCCGATATTCCGGTGCTGCTCGGCGGGTTTGCGCTCGGTCCGTGGTTCGGACTCGGGATCGCCGTCGTGAAGGCGGGGCTGAACGCCGTGTTCACCGGAGACTGGAACTATATCGGCCTGATCATGAATATCGTCTCCACGGGCGTTCCGACGGTTGCCGCGGCGCTGCTGTATCAGGCGAAAAAGACGCGCACGCGTGCATATATCGCGCTCGGTCTGTTCCTTGTGACGCAGGTCGTCTTGATGATCCCCATGAACTATTTTGTCGGCAGTCTGAACTTCATGCTGTTCTTCGGCGTGCCGACGTATGCGGCTTCGCGCGCGGCGATGGCGGAGCTTTTGGGCTGGGTCGCCCTGTTCAACCTGATCAAGGGCAGCGCGACCGTGCTGGTCACGGCGTTCGTCTACAAGCCGCTGTCGCGCACGGTGCTGAGCAAGGAGCTTTTGATGCCGAAAAAACCGATCGAAGCGGCAAATTCCGAAGAATCTATTGATAATCCCATGTAATTTTGTTATAATACCTTTACCTTTGAACGATCGACGAAGGAACGCCGCATGAACCTCGCCTATTATGCAAACTATGTGACCATCGTGGAGGAGGGCAGTTTAACCGCCGCCTCCCGCAAGCTGCGCATTGCACAGCCCGCGCTGAGTAACCAGATCAAGGCGCTCGAAACGGCGTACGGCGCGCGGCTGTTTTTTCGCGGCGCGCGAAAGCTGGAGCTGACCGACGCGGGGCAGATCCTGTATCAGCGGGCGAAGCGGATGCTTGCGATCGAAACGGCCGCGCGCAATGAGATCGCGTCCGGTTTCGGCGGCACGACGGGCACGCTTAAGATCGGCATCAGCTCATCGTTTGAAAACACGCGGCTGCTTGACGCGTTCGCTGCGTTCTCGGATCGCTTTCCGGAGACCGGCGTGCGCGTGTACGAGGCCGAGCTGGACGAGCTTTTGAAAAAGCTGCAGAACGGCAAGGTCGAGGCGATCTTCGTCCGTCCGGTCAAGAGCGACGTCGAAGGCCCGGAGGTGCTGTACACGCAGCCGGATACGCTCGTCGCGGCGTACAGGCCCGGCGCGTTTTTCAAGGACGAACCGGCGGACGGGGTCACGCTCGAACGGCTCGCATCGCTGCCGCTGTCGCTTCTGGAGCGCAGCCTGCCCGCATTTTCAAACGCGTTCCGGGAAAAGGGCCTTGTGCTTACGCCGAAGTACGTCAGCACGCGCATGCAGGTCGCGCTGCACTGGGCGCGGGCGGGCAAGGCGATCGCGCTGGTTCCAAAGAGCGCGACGGAGGCGCTGGGCTTTACCGATCTTGCCGAAAAGACCGTGTCGGACAGCGATCTGCTCGTTCCGGCTATGACGATCATCGCGCAAAAGCGCAAATACCGTTCCCGCATCGTCAACAACTTCTTAGAGCTTTTGTCGGAACGGTACGGATACACATACCGCGAGCCGATCGAGGAATCGGACCGCGCGAAAGGAGAATAACATGAAACGATTTTGGATCATCCTGACGGCGGCGCTGCTGCTCTTTGCGGCGATCGGCTGCAAGAGCACGGCGACATATTCGACCGCGTCGGACAAGACCGCAGCGGCCGAAGAGCCCAAGGCGACCGAAGAACCCAAGCAAACGGAGGAGGAACCGACTGTGAAGAACCCCATCGCAACGATCACCATGAAGGACGGCGGCGTGATGAAGCTGGAGCTTTATCCCGACGTCGCGCCGAACACCGTGAAGAACTTTATTTCGCTCGCCAATTCCGGCTTCTATGACGGGCTGACCTTCCACCGCATCTATGCGGGCTTTATGATCCAGGGCGGCGATCCCGACGGCAACGGCGGCGGCGGTCCCGGCTATTCGATCAAGGGCGAATTCACGGCAAACGGCGTGAAGAACAACCTGTCGCACAAGCGCGGCGTGATCTCGATGGCGCGCGCGACGCCCTTCGACTCCGCAGGCAGCCAGTTTTTCATCATGCACGCGGACTATACGGGTCTTGACGGACAGTACGCCGCGTTCGGCATGCTGATTGAGGGCTTCGATACGCTCGATGCGATCGCTGCGACCGAGACCGGCTACAACGACTGGGGCGAGAAGTCCGTGCCGCTAAAGGACGTCGTGATCGATACGATCCGCGTCGACACGTTCGGCGTCGACTACGGCGAGCCGGAAAAGATCCAATAATTTCGGAGGAACCATGCTGGTACTGGATGAATACAAAATGCAGCTCGGCGCGCTGAATGAAACGCTTGCGCTGGCGCATAAGCAAATGAACGCCGACGCGCTCAAGGACGAGCTCAAGACTCTGGAAGCGCAGATGGGCGAAACCGATTTCTGGAACGACGTCGAGAACGCGAATAAGGTCACGACGCGCGTCAAGGGAATCAAGAGCAAGCTCGAACGCCTTGCAAAGCTTGACGGACAGAGCGAGGACATCGAGACGCTGATCGAGATGGCAGAGGAAGAGGACGACGAGAGCCTTGTTGAGGAGCTCAAAACGGAGCTGAAGGCCTTCGACGGAAAGATGACCGCGCTGCGGCTCGAAATGCTCTTAAAAGGCCCGTACGACAACTCCAACGCCATTCTGTCGCTGCACGCGGGCGCGGGCGGCACGGAGGCGCAGGACTGGACCGAGATGCTCTATCGCATGTACACGCGCTACTGCGAAAAGCGCGGCTGGACGGTCAGGGAGCTCGATCTTTTGGACGGCGACGAGGCGGGCATCAAGTCCGTTACGTTTGAGGTCGAGGGCGAAAACGCCTACGGGTATCTCAAGGCCGAAAAGGGCGTGCACCGGCTCGTGCGCATCTCGCCGTTCGACGCAAGCGCGCGGCGGCACACCTCGTTCTCGTCGCTCGACGTCACGCCGATCTTTGAGGACGACGACACGAGCATCAAGATCGAGCCGGACGAGATCCGCGTCGACACCTACCGTTCCGGCGGCGCAGGCGGCCAGAACGTCAACAAGGTCAGTTCCGCGATCCGCATCACGCACCTTGCGACCGGCATCGTCGTGCAGTGCCAGAACGAGCGAAGCCAACTTCAGAACAAGGAGATGGCGATGCGCATTCTGAAAGGTAAGCTTTTGGAGCTGCAGGAGCGCGAGCGCGAACAGCAGATGCAGGAGATCAAGGGCGAGATGAAGAAGATCGAATGGGGCAGTCAGATCCGCTCCTACGTCTTTCAGCCGTATACGCTGGTCAAGGACCACCGCACCGGCGCCGAAAACGGCAACATCCAGGCGGTCATGGACGGCGACCTCGACCTGTTCATCTCGGCGTATCTGACCATGTCGTAACCATCGGGCGTTTCGAAAGGGACGCCTTTTTGAAATGTACAAGTGGCAGAGCTTTCGTTACGCAAATCATAGTTTTTGGAGAGAAAAATGAGGAAAGCTGTTGTGATTCTTTTGGCTCTTTTCTTTATGTTGTCAGTTGTCGCCTGTGTCAGGGGGAATCTCGTCCGCAGCGTGGAAAAAGAGACGACAATCGTAGGCACATGGAAAATGATCGATAGTAGCGGTTCGGACGATACAATCAACGAGTATTTAAAAGATATCGATATTTTGTTCGCTTTTTATGAAAACGGTACGTGGGTGATGACTGTGGGACAAAGTATTTGCGCCGGCAATTATGTTGTTGAAGGTAATCATATTTATTTGGGTGATGCGGATAAGACAGGAGCCGAGTTTTCGATTGAAGGGGATACGTTAATCTTACTGAAAGATGGCGAGATCGCAACCTTCAGACGTCAGCAATCAGATGATTCCTTTGACGGCGTTTCATAAAACTTTGCGCATGAATTGTTCTTTGCACTTGAATTGCGGCAGAGCCGCATGGAGGAAGTATGCAAAAACCGCTGATCGGCGTGACGCCGCTTTTCGATCGGGCGCGGGATTCCTATTGGATGCTGCCCGGCTATTTTCAGGCGCTTGAAAACGCGGGCGCGGTGCCCGTGATGCTGCCGCTCACCGACGACGAAGCGGCGCTTGCCTGTGCCGTCGATCGGCTTGACGGCTTTCTGATGACGGGCGGCCCGGACGCCGATCCCGCGTTTTACGGCGCAGCGCCGTCGCCCGCCTGCGGGGAGATCTGTCCCGAGCGCGACGCAGCGGAGCTGACGCTTTTAAGGCTCCTTTGGGACGCGGACAAGCCGGTGTTCGGCATCTGCCGGGGCTTGCAGATGATGAATGTGCAGCGCGGCGGAACGCTGTATCAGGATCTTCCGACGGAGCATCCCTCGGACACGGAGCATCGCATGCAGGCGCCGTATGACCGCACGGTGCATACGGTTTCGATCCTGCCCGACTCGCCGCTGTACACACTGTTCGGCACGGATTCGGTCGGCGTCAACAGCAGCCACCATCAGGCGGTGCTTGCGCTTGCGCCGGACTTACGCCTCATGGCGCTTTCGCCGGACGGTCTCACCGAGGCGATCTATGCGCCCGGAAAGCGCTTTTACTGGGCGGTGCAGTGGCATCCGGAACGGCTTTGGGAAAAGGACGAATACAGCCGCAGACTCTTTGCGGCGTTTGTGAACGCGGCGCGCGGATAGGAGGAATTCCATGCGAAACTTCGGGTATTCCATGCTGTGGTTCTGGCTGGCGTACATCATCGTCACGGTGATCGGTATTCTCCACACGATCTTCAACATCACCGTGCTGCACATGAAGTCCATGAAGGACGGCCCCGGCATGGGCGAGGGGTACGAAAAGACGAAGCCGTGGCATCCGCTGTACAACATTGTGATCTTCTCGCTGTTCGGCTGGCTGTACATGCGCGGGCTCACGGATCCGACGATTGCCGACGCGCTGATTTGCGGTGCGGTCTGGGCAGGGATCTGCATTGTGTTTGACGTCGTGGGCTGGGTGCTTATCAAGCATCCGTGGAGTCTCAGCTTCCGTGCATTCTACGTCGAGTATCAGCCATGGATCACGCTGATCTATCTTGCGATCTTTCTCGGCCCGCTGATCGGCTGGCGGCTGTGCGGAGAATAAACAGCGTTCAGTACATAAAAAAGGAGCCCCGTGCGGGGCTCCTTTTTTCGGGTGAAACTCAAAGCGGCTCGATCAGACCGAAGTTGCCGTCCTTGCGCTTATAAAGAACGTTGATCTCGTTGGAATCCATGTTGCGGAATACGTAAAACGCATGTCCCAAGAGCTCAAGCTGCAGCATGGCTTCCTCCTCGCTCATCGGCTTGACGGAGAACTGCTTCACGCGGACGATCCGCGGGCCGTCGTCTTCGTCGTCATCGTCCTCGAAGGGAAGATCGCGGAAGGCGTCCTGGCGAAGCCCTTTTGCAAGGCGCGTGCGGTTGTGCACGATCTGCTTTTCCAGCTTTTCCACGATGTTGTCAAGCGATGCATACATATCGCCCGACACTTCCTCGCCGCGGATGATGCGCCCTTCATGCGGGATCGTCACCTCGACGATGTGGCGGTTCTTTTCGACGGAGAGAGTGACCTGTGCTTCTGTGTCCTGCGGGAAGTACCGATCCAGTTTGGAGAGCTTCTTTTCAGCGGTTTCCCGCATGTACTCGGAGACCTCCAGATTCTTACCGGAAAAAGAAATACGCATATGTTCCACTCCTTCTGACACGCGTATGGTTTTCGTGTCATCTATATCTTACCATACTTTTCCGGAAAATGCCGTACTTTTTTGAAAAAAACTTAATTTTTTCATAATTATGCGATAATCGGGCAGGTTTCGCCGGAGAAAAAAAGAGATTCCGCAAAAATGTTGCATTTCATTCACACATTGTACGCGTTTATGACGCATTGACGGGGTATACTATGCATGCAGAGAGCAAGAAAGGTGCTCTGCATCAAGAACCATCTTGATAAACTCCCCCCCACGAGATCACGCGCCGCCCCCTCGGCGCGTGATTTCATATGCCGCCGAAAAACAGGTTTTTCGGCGAGGTCGCTCACGCGGGTTTTTCAGGACCGCCTGAATTGCTCCGCAATTCCGGGCGGCGATCCTGCAAGGAGTAAAATCCGCCGCGCATGTCGCCGTATTTTACGGTATTCGCCGAAAACCAGGTTTTTCGGCGAGGTCGCTCACGCGGGTTTTTCAGGACCGCCTGAAATGCTCCGCAATTCCGGGCGGCAGTCCTGCAAGGAGTAAATCCGCCGCGCATGTCGCCGGATTTTACGGATTTGTGTGATGCTTGTTTCGCGTGCTGCCGCGCCGAACGGCGACGCCGTTCTTTATCCGGCAATGCAACGCGCTTTGCCGTGTCATTCTGCGCGTCAGCGAAGGATCCTTTGCGGCGATCACTGTCCGCAGGGCTTCGGCCGCAGCTGTTCCATGAGCCGCATCATCTGAAAGAGCTTCTCCATGTCCGGCTGGGGCTTCGACGGCGGGGGCGGCGGCGGTGCGGGCGGCGGGCACGGCGCGGGGACGGGGACGTTCAGCCGGTAGGCAAGCTGATCGATCAGAGACGGCGGCAGAAGCGGCGCGAGCGCCTTTACATACGCTTCGACGCCTGCGCGGCCGTGCTCGTCGCGCACGGCTTCGCCTAAGATAACGGCGCAGGACAGCGGGGACGGGCCGTTTCGTTGCGGTTGCGGATTCATAGCGATTTCCTCCATGCACCATGGTATGCCGCCGGTACAAAATGCGTGCGGCGCGCATACAATACAGCGAGGTGATGACCATGGATCTGAACAAGCAGTACGAGCAGTACAAAAACCGGACGAGCGACGAGCTGATGGAAACGCTTTTGAAGCTGACGGCGGAGCAGAAGCAGACCGGTGAACTGTCCGAGAGCAAGATGGAGGAGATCTACCGCATGCTCTCTCCGATGCTCTCCGAATCGCAGCGCGCCCGCATGCGCGAGATCATCGACCGGCTGAATACGCCGATCTGACGATCGCCGAAAAACAGGTTTTTCGGCGCAGCGTGTCAAAAACCCTTTTGACACGCCGGCAGGCTGCCAAGGAGGAGGGCGCAATCCGCGTTCTTTGTCCGGCGGAGGGCATGACGCGCGTTCGATCGTTTCGGCACACAATCCGCAAAATCGTTGCACAGCGTTCACAATCGCCCCCTTTGCAGACGGGCGATTGTGTGTTATACTGTAAAAGATATCGTTCAAGGAGAATCATATGGGATTTTTGGACAAGCTGCTCGGAACGTCGAGCGAAAGCAAACTGAAAAAACTCAAGCCGAAGGTGGCGGCGATCAACGCGCTGGAGCCCGAGATGCAAAAGCTCTCGGACGAGCAGCTTCGGCATAAGACGGTCGAATTCAGAGAACGCCTGAAAAACGGCGAAACGCTCGACGATCTTTTGGTCGAGGCGTTTGCGGTCGTGCGCGAGGCGGGCGTGCGCACCGTCGGCATGCGGCACTTTGACGTGCAGCTATTGGGCGGCATGGTGCTGCATCAGGGCCGCATCGCGGAGATGAAGACCGGCGAGGGCAAGACGCTCGTTGCGACGCTTCCGGCGTACCTGAACGCGCTGGAGGGCGAGGGCGTGCACATCGTGACGGTCAACGACTACCTTGCCAAGCGCGACGCGCAGTGGATGGGCAAGATCTACCGCTTCCTGGGCCTTTCGGTCGGCTGCATCGTGCATGATCTGGACAGCGACGAGCGGCGCGAGGCGTACAATTCCGACATCACCTACGGCACGAACAACGAGTTCGGCTTCGATTATCTGCGCGACAACATGTGCGTCTACAAGGAGCGCATGGTCCAGCGTTCGCTGCATTACGCGATCGTCGACGAGGTCGACTCGATCCTGATCGACGAGGCGAGAACGCCGCTCATCATCAGCGGCCGCGGCGAGGAAAGCTCCGAAATGTACGTGGCGGCGGACCGCTTCGTGAAGAGCCTGACCCGCGGCGAGGATGTCAAGGAGATTTCAAAATCCGATCAGCTGCAGGGCATCGAGCAGCCGGAAAGCGGCGACTTCATGGTCGACGTCAAGCACCGGCAGGTCTCGCTGACCGCCGAGGGCATCAAGAAGGCCGAAAAGCACTTCAACGTGGCGTCGCTTGCGGACACCGAGAACACCGAGCTGAACCACTACATCAAGCAGGCGCTGCGGGCGCGTTCGCTGTTCGAGCGCGACAAGGACTACGTCGTGCAGAACGGACAGGTCATCATCGTCGACGAGTTCACGGGACGATTGATGATCGGCCGCCGCTACAACGAGGGCCTGCATCAGGCGCTGGAGGCGAAGGAGGGCGTCAAGGTCGAGCGCGAAAACAAGACGCTTGCCACGATCACGTTCCAGAACTATTTTCGCATGTTCAAAAAGCTTGCCGGCATGACCGGTACGGCCAAGACCGAGGAGGATGAGTTCTCCGCGATCTATGACCTCGACGTCGTCGAGATCCCGACGAACCGTCCGAACATCCGTATCGACAACAAGGACTGCGTCTACATGACCGAGGAGGGCAAGTTCCGCGCGGTCGTCGCCGAGATCGAGAAGGTCCACGCAACGGGCCAGCCGATCCTGGTCGGTACGATCTCGGTCGAGCGCAGCGAATATCTGTCCGGGCTCTTAAAACGCAAGGGCATCCCGCACGAGGTATTGAACGCGAAGTACCACGCCAAGGAGGCGGAGATCGTCGCGCAGGCGGGCAAGCTCAACCAGATCACGATCGCCACGAACATGGCGGGCCGCGGCACGGACATTCTGCTCGGCGGCAACCCGGACTTTCTGGCGCGCCGCGCGATGCGGCAGGAGGGCATGGAAGAGGAGCTGATCGACGAGGCGACCGGACATGCCGAAACCGAGGACGAGGCGATCCTTGCCGCGCGCGAACAGTACGCAAAGCTGTACGCGGACTTCAAGAAGGAAACCGACCGCGAGCACGAGGAAGTCGTGAAGCTCGGCGGCTTGCACATCATCGGCACGGAGCGGCACGAAAGCCGCCGCATCGACAATCAGCTTCGCGGCCGCGCCGGTCGTCAGGGCGACCCGGGCAGCACGCGCTTCTACGTGTCCTTAAAGGACGAGCTGATGCGCCGGTTCGGCATGGACCGCATGGAGGGCATGATGACGCGCCTTTCGCCCGACGACGCCTATCCGATCGAAAACAGCTTCATCACGAAGCAGATCGAGAACGCGCAGAAGCGCGTGGAAGCTGCGAACTTCGATACGCGCAAGAGCGTTCTGCGTTACGACGACGTTATGAACAAGCAGCGCGAGGTCATTTACGGCGAGCGCCGCAAGGTGCTGATGGGCGAGGACCTCAAGGATCAGTTCACCAGGATGATCGAGGACACGACCGAGAACATCGTCAACGCCTATGCAAGCGAGCATTCGAAGCCCGAGGAATGGGACATCTCCGCAATCGAGAAGGAGATAAGCGACCTGTGCAGCGCGGACGCAACGGGGATTCTGCACAGCACGGACATCAAGCGCAGGAGCGATCTCATCGACCGCTGCAAGTCGTTTGCCGCGTACCGGCGCGATAAGAAGGAAGCGGAGCTCAATGAGCAGAAGGTCGATGTGCGCGAGGTCGAGCGCATCGTGCTTTTGAGGGCGGTCGACACGAACTGGATGGACCAGATCGACGCGATGGACGAATTGAAGCAGGGCATCGGGCTTCGCGCCTATGCGCACCCCGATCCCGCCAACGCCTATGCGAACGAGGGCGCCGATCTGTTCGACGCCATGATCGAGCGCATCCGCGAGGAAGCCGTGAAAAACCTCTTCCGCGTACAGGTGCGCCGCGCGCCGGTCGAGCGCAAGCAGGTTGCAAAGCCGGTCGACACGCCTTCTTTGGACGGCGCCAAGCCGAAGGTTCTGAAGCGCTCTATGAAGATCGGCAGAAACGATCCCTGTCCCTGCGGCAGCGGCAAGAAGTACAAAAACTGCTGCGGCAGAAACAGTTAACAGGACTATGCAAAGGGACTGCAAAGGCAGTCCCTTTTTCCGGGATTCCATCCAAAATAATATATTATTAAAAAGGGAACTTTTGATCAGCTTTCTGCATCTAACGTTACAAGAATGATCATTCATTGAACATACAGGGAGAGGAAAAAACGATGGCAGTCATACAGGATGACGTGTTTGTCGAGGAAGTGCGCAACGTTAAGCAAACGGCGTTCGGCGTGGCGTATCTGATCTTGAAAAACACGTA
>JAEEGK010028359.1_pt1 | contig 11234 bp, 9 predicted proteins | sample 8958771 | NCBI WGS metagenome assembly JAEEGK01 (sample SAMN16246547, study PRJNA631951) | gut metagenome | biome: gut microbiome; feature: rumen; material: SC-attached | host: Bos | place: Iran: Karaj | collected 2018-10 | reverse complement strand
GGAACATCGAGGTGGCTCCTCTGGCTTAGATGCGAGGCCGGACGCTGGACGACAGCTTCATTATTCTGGACGAGGCTCAGAACACGACACGCGAACAGATGAAAATGTTCCTCACCCGCCTGGGCTTCGGCTCAAAGATCGTCATTACCGGCGACGTGACGCAGATCGACCTGCCCGCCGACAAGACCAGCGGTCTCAAGGAGGCGCTGCACGTTCTGGAGGACGTCAAGGACATTGAGATCTGCAGGCTGACGGCCTCCGACGTCGTGCGTCACGCCTTGGTCCAGAGCATCGTTGCGGCCTATGAAAAGTACGAACAGAAGAAAAACCCTCAGCCGACGAAACCCATGCCGAATCGGAACTACAGGAGGAAGTAAGCACCCATGAAACACCGTATCGTCATCTCCTGCCGCACGGAAGAATCGTTCCGCAAGATCCCCGTGATGATGCATCTGAAAAAGTGCATCGAGGCCACCCTTTCCGCCGAACGGGTCAGCGTTCCCTGCGAGATCAACGTCATGGTCACAGACGACAAGACCATCCAAGCCCTCAACCGGGCCGCGCGCGGCATTGACCGGCCCACCGACGTGCTCTCCTTCCCCGCCTTTTCCTTTGAGCCGGGCAAGCTGCCTGCCGATCTTTCGCCCTATCTCGACCCCGAAACCGGACTTTTGCCGCTGGGAGATATGGCCATCTCCTATGAGCGGGCCGCGGAGCAGGCCAAGGAATTCGGCCATTCGACCAAGCGGGAGCTGGGCTATCTGACCATCCACTCCGTTCTGCATCTGCTTGGCTACGACCACGTGGACGAGGGCCCGATGAAGAAGCAGATGCGCGGGCGCGAGGACGCGATCTGCGCGATGATCGACCTGCAGAGATAAAAAAGGAGAAGCCTATGAATACCAAATCCGTTATGATCGCCATTTGCGGACGGCCCAACGTGGGCAAGTCCACCCTGACCAACACCGTCGTCGGGGAGAAGGTGGCTATCGTTTCCAACAAGCCTCAGACGACGCGCAACCGCATCTGCGGGATCCGGGATCGGGGCGATACCCAGCTCGTCTTTCTGGATACCCCCGGCTTCCACCGCCCGCGCACCAAGCTGGGCGACTACATGGTGAACGTCGTGGAGCAGTCCGTGGCGAACGTGGATCTGGCTCTGCTGCTGGTTGAGCCGATCGACAACCTCGGCCCTCAGGAGGAGGCGCTGATTGAGCAGTTTCGTCAGCGGGACGTGCCTGCGATCCTGGTCATCAACAAGACCGATACGGTGGAGGACAAGGAAAGCCTCCTGCCCGTGATCGCCCGCTATAACCACGCTTTTCCGTTTGCGGCAACCGTTCCCATCTCCGCCAAAACGAACGACGGCGTGGACGAGCTGCTGGACCTCTGCGAGCAATACGCCGTCGAAAGCCCCTGGTTCTTCCCGGAGGGCATGACCTCTGACCAGCCGGAGCGCCAGGTGATCGCAGAGATCATCCGCGAAAAGATGCTCTGGAATTTAGACAAGGAGATCCCGCACGGCACCGCCGTGGAGATCACCCGCTTCTCTGAGCGCGATACCGGTGTGATCGACGTGGAGGCGACGATCTACTGCGAAAAGGCCAGCCACAAGGGCATTATCATCGGCAAGGGAGGACAGATGCTGAAAAAAATCAGCTCTCAGGCCCGAGCCGACTGCGAGCGCTTCATGGGCGCAAAGGTCTATCTGCAAACCTGGATCAAGGTCAAGGAGAATTGGCGCGACAGTGATTTCCTGATCCGTAATTTCGGTTACCGGAACGACGATTAACGCTCTGTCGGTATATCCGGCGTTCGCCTGCGTATCCTAATGGTATCCTATCATCGGGAGGCAAGCGCATGGAAGAACCGACAAAGCTCTGGAATCTGTTTCTGCAAACCGGCGACCCCGAAACCTGGCTGCGCTATCGCAGCGCGGTCGATCTGAACGAACGGAGCGTCCCATGTTTATCAAAACCGCCGGTCTCGTCCTCCGGGAGGTCGAGATCAACGAAGCCGACAAGCTTCTGGATATCCTGACCCGGGATCACGGGCTGGTCACGGCGAAGGCCAGAGGCGTCCGTCGCAGCCGCTCGCCCATCAAGAGCGCCTGCCAGCTTCTGGCCTACTCTGAATTGAATCTGTTTGAGTACCGGGACAAGCTGACCGTCCAGGAGGCGGAGCCGATCGAGCAATTCCGTGAGCTCCGCGACGAGCTGGAGCTCTTTGCCCTCGGCTCCTATCTGGCTCAGACCGTTTCGCTGGTTGCCCAGGAGGACGCTCCGAACCCGGAGCTTCTCTCGCTGATCCTCAACGCCCTATACGCGCTGGCAAAGCTGCGCAAGCCGCAGACGCTCGTGAAAGCGGCCTATGAGCTGCGGCTTGCCTGCCTGGCCGGCTTCGAGCCGGAGCTGGAGTCCTGTCCGATTTGCGGGTCTGCGGGCCCAGACCGCTTCGACCTCTCCCGCGGCGCTGCTGTCTGCGCCGGTTGTCACCCGGACGACGCGGGTCTGCGTCTGCCCATCACGCCCGGCGTACTCGACGCCATGCGCTATATCTGTTGGTGCGACGGGAAAAAGCTGTTTTCCTTCCGCCTGGAGGGGGAGAATCTGAAGACGCTCAGCTCCGTGACCGAGGCCTATCTGATGATGCAGCTCGAGCACAGCTTTTCCACCCTTGATTTTTATAAATCGCTTCTGCAATATGGAGATATAATATGACTGAACTATATGAAAAATCCCTGCGCAAGCTGGAGCTCGACCGCGTGCTGGAGCTGCTCCGCGACTGTGCAGTCAGCGGCGAGGCAAAGGACCGCTGTATGGCTCTGGTTCCGAATTCCGACCGGGAGGACGTGATCGGCCTGCAGCTTCAGACCTCCGACGCCTGCCATCTGATCAACCTCCGCTCCAGCCCTGCCTTTCAGGACGTGAAAGACGTCCGCGCCTCCCTGGACCGCGCAGACCGCGGCGGCAGTCTGACCCCGAAGGAGCTGCTTGCCATTGCCGGCGTCCTGCGCGCCGCGCGGAGCGCCAAGGACTACTATGACGGGGCTGCCGCGAACACCTCTCTGGACTGGATGTTTGCTTCCCTGACCCCGAACCGCTACTTAGAAGAACGGATCACCGGCGCGATCCTGAGCGAGGAAGAGATTGCGGACGCCGCCAGCTCCGAGCTTTCCGACATTCGCCGTCACATGCGCATTCAGAGCGCGAAGATCAAGGAGAGCCTGCAAAAGCTCATCACCTCTCCGTCCTATGCAAAATTTCTCCGCGACCCGATCATCACGCTGCGCCAGGATCGGTACGTGGTACCGGTCAAGGCTGAGTTCAAAAACGAGATCCCAGGCTTGATCCACGACGTCAGCTCCACCGGCTCCACCTTCTTTATTGAGCCTATGTCCTCGGTCAACGCAAATAATGCCCTTCGCGAGCTTCTGCTGCGTGAGAAAAAGGAGATCGAACGCATTCTGGCCGAGCTTTCCGCAGAGGCGGCGGCCCACCGGGAGACGATTTCCCAGAACTATACGATGCTGGTAGAGCTGGACGTGATCTTTGCCCGCGCCAAGCTGTCCTTCCGTATGAACGCCACCGCGCCGGAAATCCGTGACGACGGCGCTCTGCGCCTGGATCAGGCCCGCCACCCGCTGATCGACGCCAAGGCCGTCGTTCCGATCTCGGTCGCCCTCGGCGTGGACTATGATACTTTGATCATTACCGGCCCGAACACCGGCGGCAAGACCGTCACGCTGAAAACCGTTGGCCTTCTGACGCTGATGGCGGAATGCGGCCTGCACATTCCTGCCCGGAGCGGCAGCTTCATCTCTACCTTCGATCAGGTTCTTGCCGATATCGGCGATGAGCAGAGCATCGAGCAGAGCCTGTCCACCTTCTCGGCCCACATGCGGAACATCGTTCAGGTCGTGAACCAGTGCGACGAACGCTCCCTCGTTCTCTTTGATGAGCTTGGCGCGGGCACTGACCCCGCCGAGGGCGCTGCTCTGGCAATCGCCCTGATCGAGCACTGCCGCCAGCAGGGGAGCCGCGTCGCCGCCACCACGCACTATGCTGAGCTGAAGGTCTACGCCATGCGCAGCAAGGGCGTCACGAACGCTGCCTGCGAATTTGACGTTGAGACCTTGAAGCCCACCTATAAGCTGTTGATCGGCGTGCCCGGCAAATCGAACGCCTTTGCTATTTCCCGCCGTCTCGGCCTGCCCGAGGAGATCATCGAGTCCGCCCGGTCCACAGTCAGCGAGAACGACACGAACTTTGAAGACGTCCTCGACCAGTTGGAGCAGCAGCGCCAGCAAATGGAGGCCGCCCGCGAGGAGGCCGAGCGTTTACGCAAGGAGACGGAACAGACGAAGCAGAAGTCCGATGAATATTACGCCGAGATGAAGAAGCAGAAAGAACGCGCCGAGGCGCAGGCCAGGAAGGAGGCCCAGCGAATCCTTGACGAGGCGCGCCGCACGGCAAATTCCGTCTACGAGGAGCTCAAGGCGCTGCGGAAGCAGATGAAGGACGCCGCAGACGCCCAGGGCGTCAACGCCCGCCAGGCGGAGCTTCGCCGCCAGCTCAACGAGGCGGAGGAAAAGCTTGCGCCCAAGCAGGATCGGCCCGAACGGCCGAAGCCCAGCCGCGAAATTCGCGTGGGCGACACCGTGGAGCTGTTGAAGCTCGGCACGCACGCCACGGTACTTGCGCTCAATAAGGACGGAACCTATCAGCTCCAGGCCGGCATTTTGAAGGTCAACGTCAAGCCGGACGAGGTCTATCTGCTGGAAAATGAACCGCAGGAGGTCAAAAAGTACATTGAAAAGACTCGCCGTGAGTTCAAGAATCAGGCGCAGTCACCGGAGCTGGATCTGCGCGGCATGGACGCGCTCGAGGCAGGCGCCGTTCTGACGATCTTCCTGGATAACGCCTATATGGCAAACCTGACCCAGGTTCGTATCATCCACGGAAAGGGCACCGGCGTCCTGCGCAAGACGGTGCACGACGAACTGAAAAAGAATAAACACGTGAAAAAATACCGCCTCGGCGTCTATGGAGAAGGCGAAGACGGCGTGACGATTGCGGAGCTGGCTTAGCTCCCAACCAAGGATCGATTCAAAACTGAATATCCAGCCGAATCAATCATTATTCCAAGAGGAGAGAATTGGAAGCATGACACTCAAGCAACTTGAGATCGGTCAGACTGCCGTGGTCACGGAGGTCGGCGGAGAAGGAGCCCTGCGCCAGCATTTTCTGGACATGGGCCTGATCCCCGGCGTTCCGGTCACGGTCGTCAAGTATGCCCCGATGGGAGACCCGATGGAGCTGATGCTTCACGGGTACGAGCTCACACTGCGCCTGGATGACGCAGACAAAATCCAAATCCGACCCAGCAAGCCGCTCAAGGATGAGCGGATCGACGACCGCCACCGGCCCGCTGAGCATCCGGGTCTCGGCGAGGGCGGACGCTTTCATCCCAAGGGAAGCGGCGACCCGCTCCCGGAGGGGACGACCCTGACCTTTGCCCTCGTGGGCAATCAGAACAGCGGCAAGACCACCCTGTTCAACCAGCTCACCGGCTCCAACCAACACGTCGGCAATTTCCCCGGCGTTACAGTGGACCGAAAGGACGGAGCGATCCGTAAGCACCCCGATACCCTCGTCACCGATTTGCCCGGTATCTATTCGATGTCGCCCTATTCGAGCGAGGAGATCGTCTCCCGGAATTTCGTCCTGCAGGATAAGCCGAAGGCGATCATCAACATTGTGGACGCCACGAACATTGAACGCAACCTCTATCTGACCATGCAGCTTTTGGAGATGAACGTTCCGATGGTCGTAGCCCTGAATATGATGGATGAGGTCACGGCCAACGGCGGCAGCGTGGACATTAACCGCATGGAGGCGGAGCTTGGCGTTCCCGTCGTTGCAATCTCCGCCGCCAAGAATTCCGGCGTGGACGAGCTGATCGATCACGTGATCCACGTCGCCAAATACCAGGAGCGCCCCCTGCGTCAGGACTTCTGCGACCAGAGCGCCAACGGCGGCGCCGTGCACCGCTGTCTGCACGGCATCTCCCATCTGATCGAGGATCACGCCGCGGCAGCCGGCGTTCCGCCCCGTTTTGCCGCGAGCAAGCTGATCGAGGGCGACCGTCTGATCGCCGAACAGCTCAAGCTGGATCAGAACGAGCGCGAGATGGTGGAGCATATCATCCTGCAAATGGAAAAGGAGCGCAAGCTCGACCGCAGCGCCGCCATTGCCGATATGCGCTTCTCCTTCATCAACCGCGTCTGCGCGCAGACCGTCCGCAAGCCACGCGAGAGCCGGGAACGTATTCGCAGCGAGCGGATCGACCGTATTCTGACCGGGAAATACACTGCCATCCCTTCGTTCATTGCGATCATGGCCCTCGTCTTTTTCCTGACCTTCCACGTGATCGGCTTGTTCCTGCAGAATACTCTTGACGCCGGCATCACCGCCCTGTCCGGCGTGGTGGAGCGGGCGCTGATCTCTGCCAACGTAAACGCTGCGCTGCGCAGTCTGGTGATCGACGGCATCTTCACGGGCGTCGGCTCCGTTTTGAGCTTCCTGCCCATCATCGTCACTCTATTTTTCTTCCTTTCTATCCTCGAAGACAGCGGCTATATCGCCCGCGTCGCCTTTGTGATGGACAAGCTCCTGCGCAAGCTCGGCCTGTCCGGGCGCAGCATCGTTCCGATGCTGATCGGCTTTGGATGTACGGTTCCCGCCGTCATGGCAACGCGGACCCTGCCCTCGGAGCGAGACCGCAAAATGACCATCCTGCTCACGCCCTTTATGAGCTGCTCTGCGAAGGTGCCGATCTACGCCTTCTTTTCGGGCGTTTTCTTCCCCCGATACGCCGCCCTTGTGATGATCGGCCTTTACGTGATGGGTATCGTGATCGGCATTCTTGCGGCGCTGCTCTATCGCGGAACGATCTTTAAAGGGGACGCCGTTCCCTTCGTGATGGAGCTGCCCAATTACCGCCTGCCCGGGGCAAAGAACGTTCTGCGTCTGCTCTGGGAGAAGGCCAAGGACTTCCTGACCCGCGCCTTTACGATCATCCTGCTGGCGACGATCGTGATCTGGTTCCTGCAGAGCTTCGACCTGCGTCTGAACCTGGTTGAGGATTCCTCCGCCAGCATCCTTGCTCTGGTCGCGGGCTGGATGGCTCCGATCCTGCGGCCGATCGGTCTGGCCGACTGGCGGATCTGCACCTCGCTCATCACCGGCTTCACGGCAAAGGAAAGCGTCGTCGCCACGATGGAGATCCTGTTTGCAGACAAGCTGACCGCCGTCCTGACCCCGCTTTCCGCCGCCAGCATGCTCGTTTTCTCCCTGCTCTATACGCCCTGCGTTGCAGCCGTTGCTTCGGTCAAGCGGGAAATGGGTTGGCGCTGGGCTGTCGGCGTCGTCCTCTGGCAATGCGCCGTTGCATGGCTGGCCGCGCTTGTCATCTATCGCGTCGGGATGCTCCTGCCGGTGTTCTGAACCGGATTCCACATATTATATATACAGATGGAGGACCACATATGAATCAGAAGCTGTACGACTGTTACGTTTCTATCCTCAAGCGAGAGCTTGTTCCCGCCATGGGCTGCACCGAGCCGATCGCCATTGCCTATGCCGGAGCGCTGGCCCGAAAGACGCTTGGTAAAATGCCCGAACACGTCGAGCTTATCGTCAGCGGCAATATCATTAAAAACGTCAAGAGCGTTATCGTCCCGCATACCGGCGGCCGCAAGGGCCTTCGGACCGCTGTCTGCGCCGGGATTGCCGTCGGCAATGCCGATCAGAAGCTGGAGGTGCTCTCCGCCGTGGGGGAGGAGGAGCTTTTGACCCTGAGCCGCTATCTGGAAACCGCCGACGTAAAGATCGGCAAGTCTGACGCACAGTCGCCCTTCGATCTGCGGGTGACGCTCACGGCAGGGGAGGAGTCCGCCAGCGTTCGCATCATCGGCTCGCATACCAACGTGGTCCTGATCCGGAAGAACGGCGAGACTTTGTTTTCCAAGCCCTTCGAGGACACCGTCCAGCCGCCCTCCGAGGATTATCTTTCCCTGACCATCCACGACATCGTGGACTTTGCAAACGAGGTCAGGATCGAGGACGTCTGCGACGTTCTCCAGCGCCAGATCGACTACAATATGGCGATCGCCCGCCGCGGCCTGTCTGACCGCTACGGCGCGGGGATCGGAAAGATTCTGCTCCGCTCCTATGGCAACAGCGTCCAGAACCGGGCGAAGGCGTGGGCAGCAGCCGGCTCCGACGCACGGATGAACGGCTGCGAGCTGCCGGTGGTCATCAATTCCGGCAGCGGAAATCAGGGCATGACGGCCTCGATCCCCGTCATCATCTACGCCCGTGAGACCGGCGTCAGCGAGGAACAGCTCTACCGCTCCCTGGTCGTCTCCAATCTGGTCACGATCCGGCTCAAGACCGGAATCGGCAGCCTTTCGGCCTATTGCGGCGCAACCAGCGCGGGCGCAGGCGCAGGCGCAGGCATCGCCTATCTTTACGGAGGCGGAGAGGACGAGGTCGCCCATAGCGTCGTCAATGCCCTTGCCATCAACTCCGGCATGATCTGTGACGGCGCAAAGTCCTCCTGCGCGGCCAAGATCGCCTCCGCCGTGGAGGCCGGTCTGCTCGGCCTGCAGATGAACTTCCATGACAGCGAGTTTGTCGGCGGAGACGGCATTGTGATCAAGGGCGTGGAGAACACCATCGACGCCGTCAGCGCCCTGGCCCGGATCGGCATGCGCAGCACCGACGAGGAGATCCTGGAGATCATGATGCGCTGAAGCAAATAGGCCGGGAAATCAGAGGCGCGGGAAGCGGCTGCAACAGAAACCGGCTTCCCGCGCCCCGACCGAAAAGCGCAAAGAGCGGACCAAATTAGAAATCCGCAAAAATTATGCTTGATTTTTGAAAAAAATATGGTATAATACCCTGCGTATGGAGGCTTAGCTCAGCTGGTTAGAGCGCATGCTTCACACGCATGAGGTCACTGGTTCGAGTCCAGCAGTCTCCACCATCAAAGAAACCTCTTTTGTCTACCGGGACAAGAGAGGTTTTTTTCTTGTTGCTTCATAGAATTGAATATGGTATAATCATCTTATCGAATCGGGATTTGTGGAGGAAAAATATGACAGGATATATGGCAGAAATGCGTAAGCTGGTTGGACACAAAACGATTATTCAGTGTGCCGCCAGCATTATTTGTGTTGATGAAAACGGACGTGTTTTACTGGGGAAACGTTCGGACAATCACATGTGGGGATATTCAGGCGGTGCAATAGAAATTGACGAATATGTCGAAGAGTGTGCAAAAAGAGAATTGTTCGAAGAGATGGGGCTGGTTGCAGAAGAACTTGAATTCTTTTGCGTGAATTCGGGACCGGAAGCTCATTATATCTATCCAAATGGAGACGAAGTTTCAAATTTTGAAATCGTCTATATTTGCAGAAAATGGCATGGCGAACCGAAATCTCAAGATGGTGAAATGGAAGATTTGCGTTTTCTGTCAGTCAGTGAAATCGTTCTTTCCGAAATCTCTCCACCAATCCGTTCCGTCGTTGAGAAGTATATATCACAGGCAGACGCGTAAATTCCAGTTTGTCGGGATGAGGGCATAGCCTTTTATCTCGAAATATAACTTAGTAAGGGATGTGGCTGATTTATTGGTTTGATATATAACAAAGAACGCTTACACGAAGTAAGCGTTCTTTTTGTGTCCGAAACAGGAATTATGAACAATCTGTTAATAGTTAACAAAACTGCCCTCATATGGGCGCGTCAGCCAACCATCTTACAAGATCCTTTATTGTGATCCCTTTGTAGTCATAGTCCTCATGTCGGGTTCTGGCGATGATAAGTTTCGGATATGCGTCGGGTATAGCGAGCAGGGATCTGGTTTCCCGTTCAAATGTCTTTTCGGATGAAATATCATCACTTACTTGGATGTAGAGCAGTTCGCCCTGTTTGCTTGCAACGAAATCCACTTCGTTTTTATAGAGTTTGCCAACATATACGTCATAGCCCCTGCGGAGTAATTCTATATAGACTATGTTTTCGTACATGTGACCGAAATCCATGTTTCTTGTCCCGAGTATGGCATAACGTATGCTGGGATCTGAAAGATAGTATTTTTCGCCGGATTTTAAATACTTTTTGCCTTTCAGGTCATATCTTATCGCATTGTAAAGAAGGAAAGCGTTTTCGAGATATGATATATACTTTGAAACGGTTTTGACCGTTATAGTGCTTCCGTCCTTGTTTAGAGCATCACATATGTTGTTGACTGAAAGCAGGTTGGAAATGTTGTCCTGCATAAAATCGGCAATTCTTATAAATTCTGCCTTGTTTCGGATCTTATATTTTTGTACCAGATCTCGAACCAGTATTGTTTCGTATACTTCCGAAACATAGTCGTGACGTTGGTTTTCAGACTTATATACATATGCGCCCGGTAGACCTCCGATTCGTACAAACTCGTCGAAAGCTTTGTCAAGATCGTCCCTGCTCTCAAAATAGGAGAGGTATTCCGCAAAAGAGAAAGGAAAGACTTTAATCTCCATCGTTCTTCCGGTAAACAATGTGGCGAGATCGCTGCTTAACAGAAATGCGTTTGAACCTGTAATATAGATGTCAAATAGGCCCTTTGAATGCAGGCTGTTTATGGCAAGTTCAAACCGGTCACATAACTGCACTTCATCTATTATGAGGACGTTTGGACTATTTTTTATGCATCTTTCCATGCAATAGTCATGCAGGCCCTGATATTGCTTCAGTCCGGAATAATCCAGATCCTGCAGGTTGATGTTTATTATGTTTGTATCGGGCTCTGTTTTATTTAAATATTCAACAAAATCCTGAAGCAGGAACGATTTTCCGCATCGCCTGATGCCGGTGATCACTTTTATGTCTGGTGTTCCGACAAGAGATATAAGGGTGTCGAGATAATGCTTGCGTTCTATCAGTTTCATTATATGCAGCCTCCGTTCGTTGAGATCATTGTATCACTATTCCAAAAAAATGAAAAGTTTTCAAAAAAATGGAATAGAATCCCTCGAACCGGAGATTTATGAACAAACTGTTAATGCCCGCATAACTGAATCCGATTGTACAGCGCGGTCGGTACGAATGACGGGATCGCTTCGTACCGCACGATGGAACGCCGGATCAATGCGATTCGGGAAAACGGTACGGATGCAGAGA
>JAEEGK010028355.1_pt1 | contig 11234 bp, 7 predicted proteins | sample 8958771 | NCBI WGS metagenome assembly JAEEGK01 (sample SAMN16246547, study PRJNA631951) | gut metagenome | biome: gut microbiome; feature: rumen; material: SC-attached | host: Bos | place: Iran: Karaj | collected 2018-10 | reverse complement strand
ATTATTATCATCATCATCATTATCATCAAAATAATTATTATTATTATTATATTTATTATTATTAATAGGATTCATTCCATTAAACATTAAATTATTCTGTTGTAATAAAGTAGTTTGATATAAATTATTATTATTATTACTATAATTTGAATTTTTTAAATTATTATTATTATTAGTTTCATACATTGAATAAGATGATAATAAATTAGGATCAGATTGATATAAATTTTTATCAAATATTTCTGACGGATTTATATGTTTTTTTAAATTGTTCATTTTAAATGAAGATATGCTATTCACTTCTTTTATAATTCGAGGTTTATCTACAAATCTTTCTGGAAGATTTGCTATTTTATTCATTGAACGAAAATTTATGTTATAATTTATTGGATCGTATAAATTTGTATGAATAAATTCATTATTATTTCCTGAAATATTTATATTATTATTATTATTGGAATTTAAATTCATTGAATTTATTATTTATATAAACTTATTAATATTATAATTAATATTAATTATTAAATCAGTTTTATTATTTCTAATTTGTTTTTAAAATAAATTATCAAATTTATTTAATTAAATTTTCTTTATTTTATGAAAAAAGTTTTTTAATATAAATAATTAATTATTAATTTAAAATTAAAGTTATTTTTAGTATTATTTCTTAATATTTTTAATATATTTAAATAATAGTTTTTTAACGAATAAACTTTAAATTAAATAATATTTTTTTAATATAATTTTTCTATAATAATGTCAAAAAAAGAACTTTCAGAAATAGAAATTTCCTTATTAGAAACAATAAATTTTTTAAGATTACATCCTCATATGTATACAAAAATAATAGAAAATTCAACAATTTTAAATACAGATGAAAAAGTATTATTAAATAATAAATTATTAAAATTAGATAATCATTACAAACCTTTAAAAAATTTAGAAATTTTAAATATATGTGCTCAATCTATGTTATATTATTGTATATTACATGATAAAGGAATAAATGAATTAAATATTAGTCCTATTGAAATGGATGAATATTTTATTAAAAATCGTTTAATTAAATTTAAAATAAGTAATCCTGGAAAATATCATGAATTTATAGTTTTTAATGAAGATAATTGTAAAGAAATAATAAATAGTTTATTAATTTATGATAATATAAAATTAAGACTTTTAAATCCAAAATATAATTATATTGGAGTTGCTTGTGGATTTTTACCTTCAAATAGAATTGCTTGTGTTATTGATATTATTGAAAATTTAAGTAATAAAAAAATAAATCCTAATGATAAAATATTATTAAATAATGAAAAATATTTAAATAATATTTATAATTATGATAATGATTTTCAAACAATTCCAAACAAAAAAAAATATTCATTAAATACTTATAGTAGTGTAATTAATTATAATCATCCTTTTAATTTACTTAATACTCCTGAATCAAAATATAAAAATGATATTTATAATTCTCCTTCTGAAAAAATATTTTCAAAAAGCGAAAAAAATAAAATTTTACCTTATAGTAGTTCAACTGTAAATGTTACTAGAACTCCTTTGAAAAAAATATATGAAGAATGTTTTTTTACTGATGAAATGGGAAAAAAAATAAAAGTTATGGAAAAAACAACATTAAAATATGATGATCATGTTAAAGTTGATTTTAAAGATAATTTTGATGTATAAAATTTAATAATATTTTTTTATAAATATTAATTTTTCAATAATATTATTTTACATAATTTATTTATAATTTTTTGTTTAAAAAATTTTTATTTTTATAATAAAATAATATTAAAAATGTACTTATAATTTATATATTATTTATTTAAATGGAAGTATTTAATTTAGAACAAATTGGAATATTATATATAAATATTTATCTTCCTAATAATATTGATTATACAAAATTAAAAATTTTAAACAAAAATGATGATGGAAATTTTGAATTATTAATTAAATCTCCAACATTTACAAATAAATATAATTTTTATATTAAAAATTTAATAATAGAAAATATTTCAAAAGTTATTGGTAGAATAAGTTCATATAATAATTCTAAAATTTTAATATTAAAATATAATACAAAAAGAAATAATAATTTTTTAGAAAAAATAAATAATAATTTATTTGGAATTAATGTGTTTCAAAATTATATTGAAGATTTTAATGATTATAAAATATTAGAAATTAAATGTAATAATTGTTCAAATATTATTGAAACTTTAAATAATAAAATAATATTTGATATAGATGAAAATAAATTCGAAGAAGTGATTAGTAATTTATTTGTTTGTTATGATGAAGATGTTGATAAAGAAACTTATCAAAAAATGTATAATAATTATGTGAATAAAATAAATATTGATAATTATAATATTTATATTAAAAATGAAAATAAAATTAATAATATAAATATTAATATTAAAGATAATAATATTTATTGCAATAATTGTAAAGAAAAAATTGGTTCTATTTTAAAAAATAAATTAAATTATAATATTTTAAATTTAATTATTCATCTTCAAAATAAAAATAATATTGATTTATATATTAATAATATATTTGATGAAAATTATTTAAATATTTTAATATTTAATTCATTTAAAAAAAATATAGATTTTTGCTTATATAATCTTGAATTTAATAAGTATATATATTTTAATTGTTCTATGAATTTTTTTGAAAATATTAATGATAAAAATTTAAATAATAATAATAAATCAATATTATCAATTATTTCAATTAATATATCAAATATAAAAATTTCATCCAAAATAGAAAATATTTATATCGAATTATCTAAAAATAATTATTTTAATTTTCTTAAAATACTCGAAATAAATAATGATAAATATTCATCATTATTAAATATGTATCTATTAGATATTAATGATAATACAAATACAAATATTAATAATAATAATAATAATACTATTATTAATAAATATTATATATATTGTATTTACATATAATTTGTATAGTTATATTTTATATAATATAATTTAATTTACAAAAATAATTACCTTTTCCATTCCAAAAAAATTACAACTAAAGTAATATCTTCAACACATCTACATTTTTTTTTCCATCTTTCTCTAGCAACTTCTTCTAATTCCAAACAAGCTCCATATGTATTATTATTCTTACTATATTTTCTAACTATTAATCCAACTTCTTCATAAGTCATAAATTTCCATAAAGAATTAGTCCCTAAAACCATAAATTTCCCTCTTGATTCTTTTAAATCAATTTCTATAATTTCAGGAGAATTTATAATTCCTATACTTTTAGTACAAAAAATTCCTAAACATCGAGTAATATCTAATTTTTTAAAATTTTTAATAAAATTTTCTTTGAATTTTTCTTTAATTTCTTTTAATTGTTGTTCTTTAATAATATTTAATGTAATTCCATTAAAAATTTTATTATCTTTATCTTCAAGTTTTTGTTTTAAAATATCCATATTTTCATTTAATTTTGTGAATTTTTCAATTCGATCTCTTTCACAAGGTCTTTTCCAATTATGAGTATAGCAACATTTAATATAATTAGAATTAGTATATAAAATACATTGACAATCTCCAATATTAGCAATGAATAATTTATTTTTATTATTATTTGGATAAACTACAATACATGTTGTAACTCCATTAAAATCTAAATCAACATAATTTTTATTAAGAGGATTATTAATAATAATATTATTTTTTAAATAAATTTCCGCATCATTAAATGCTTTTATTAAAATTGAATAAAAATTATCTTTTTCACTTGTTGTTTTTATAGTTAAATTATTTTCAAAATAATCCATAAAAAATTCTTTTAATATTTTACTTATTTTATTTCCATCTTTTCCTATGCCATTAAAAACTCCAAAAGTACTCATTTGGCCTAATTTTTTGGAAATAAAATTTGTTTTTGAAAAACATGTATCCATATTTTTTTTCTTTTGATAGTTTTTTGCTTTTATTGTTAAAGGATTAATTGAACCTTTTACACTTCTATTATAAGCTCCTCTGATTTTCATTGAAGATATGAAATTAGTAAAAACAGATTTTTTTGGATTTGAATATGAAAAATCACTTGCGGATTTTATTTGATAATTATAATTAAAATTGGGTGTTAATCTTGTTGTTTTTGGATGAAAGTTTTTTTTTATTAATGGTAAATAATTTAGACTATGATTTTTATTAATTGTTAATTCGTTATTTTTTTCATTATTATTGTTATAATTATTATTTATAAAAGAATTTTTAATTGAGAGATTTGATTTTAAATTTTGTAATGAATAATTTTTTTTTAATGTTGTTGAATTTGATGGAATTGATTTATTTCTTTTAAAATTTAATATTATTTTTTTAATATAATTATTATTTAATATTTGGAAATTTTTTTTCTTTAAAAAATAATTTAAAGTAAAACATTCATTATTAATTGGAGTTTTTTTATGAAAAGGTGTGTATTTTATTTCTTTTCGTTCTGTATATGGATAATTAAATTTATTATTTTCGTTATTTATCTTCTCAAAATTCAATTTTTTTATATTAATCATAATAATATTATATATTTAATTTAAATAATTTTTTATTTTAAATATATATTTTTTTTAAAGAAAATTATTTAATAAATAATAATATAATTATTAATCATATCATATTTAATTATAATTTTTTATTTATTTGGATTATAATATTGTTGTTGACCATACATGTTATTATTATTTTGACCATACATTGGTTGTTGACCATATTGTTGTTGTTGATATTGTTGTTGTCCATACATATTTGGATTTGGTTGTTGGCCATACATTCCTTGTTGTTGCCCATACATATTATTATTATTTTGTTGTCCATATTGACCATACATGTTATTATTATTTGGTTGTCCATACATATTATTATTATTAGGTTGTCCATACATATTATTATTATTTGGTTGTCCATACGGATTATTATTATTTGGTTTTCCATACATATTATTATTATTTTGACCATACATATTATTATTATTTTGACCATACATATTATTATTATTATTTTGTCCATATTGACCATACATATTATTATTGTTATTATTTTGACCATACATATTATTATTATTTGGTTGTCCATATTGACCATACATGTTATTATTATTTTGTTGTCCATATTGACCATACATATTATTATTATTATTTGATTGTTCATTTTTGTTATCATTTTCATTTTTGTTACCACCTCCGAAAAATTTATTTTGAACTTGTTGAACTTTTTCTCCTAAATAATTTAAACCTTTTTTAGTAAAATCCCAATAATTTCCCCCTGAATTATCATCATCTTTTTTTTCATTATAATTACTACCCATAGTAATAGAAGAAATCAATTGATTTTTATCTATATCTCTAGCCATTAAGAAATCAGTAACATTTCTATTTAATTCATCTAATTTTCCATTAAAAGTTTTATAAAAATTTAAAGCTTGTTGTAATTGAATTTCTTTTTGTCTAAATAATTGGCAATAATTATCTAAATTTTTAAAGAAATTTTCATTATCCATATCTGGTTTAAATTTTTCGCTTTTAACTTTTAAGAAAATTTCATTTTTTTGTTGAATAACAGGTTTTAATGCATTAATTTGAGAAGAAATATTTTGTAATTCATTAAAACTTGTCATATATTTTGCTTTATTTTGGTCAAAAACTGCATTTTCAGTAGTTTTTTTAGATAGAACTTGAATAAATTGTGGAGCTACATTGTCATCATTTAATGAATTAAATAATTGATTTATAATTTCCATTGCTCTATTTTTTAAATTTTCTAAATTATCTAATTCTTTTCTTAAATCAACAGCTTCAGGACAATTTTTAATAACATTTTGATCTACTTTATGAGGTATTTTATTATCTAATTGTTCTTTTGACATCATTAAATATTCAAAATATTTATAATTATCAGTTATTCCTGATTTTGTTTGTTGATCACATTGTCTTGCTTGACCTAATTTATTTCTATATGAATTTAAAGTTGCTACATAATTACCATTTAAATCTGAACTTTCTCTTCTATTCCATTTTGTTCCATATTGTTGTCGCAATCTTTTATCTTCATTTTCTTCATTCATTAATATAGTTAATAACCCATTTATTCTATTATCAATTTCATTGGGAATATTATCTAAAGTTTGCAAAGAATTATTTAAAAACATACTTCCCCCTTTTTCTTGAACTTCAGATATTTTTTTCCATAATGATTCACTTATACTAGATTGACTTAAAATTGTTTCTAAACTTGCAGGTAAACCTAAATTATTTAAGAAATTTGTGACTGTGTCTTCATTTTCGTTATTTTCTAAATTTTGAGTTATAAATTCATTCATTTTATTTTTATATTCACTTATCATTGCTTTAACTTCCCTTGGTATTAAAGCATCTAATTCATTATTATTTTCAACATCTGTTTTAAATTCAGGTGGCATTTGAGGAGAGCACATTATTTTTTTTTGAACAACAGGCATTTGATCTATTTCTTTTATAAGTTCATTATAAACTCTTTGATTTTTTTCATACATTTCTTGTCCTCTTTGAGTTTCTTTATCTAAAAATAGCATATCTTTTTCTTTAATTAAATTTTTAATTTTATTTTGTTCTTTTGTATTATTTTTATTTAAACATTGAACAATTCCTCCTTGATATGTTACAGCTACTCCAAAATTTTCTCCAGTTTTATCAAAATCAGCTAAAGCTTTATCACGTAATTTACTATAACAAAGAGCTTCATAATAATTTTTTCTATTATATACTATTAATTTAGTATTATCATCTAAATTTTTTTTCAAGCTTTCATTTGAAAGTAAATAAGCACTATTTAACATTTCAACAATTCCTTTTAATAATTGACTTTGAAGATCAAAATTGGTTTTTTTTTTCATTGCTACTTTTACTAAATTAATTTGACCAAATGCAGTACATATATAACTACAATATGACATATAACTATATCCTAAATCAGGTGGAAGTTCTTTTGCTGGAATTCCATTTGATGCATCATTTTTAATTGTATCGAAAAGTCCACTTGCGTATCTAAAATATTTTACTGATTCTTTTAGTCTCTCTTCATCATCTCCACATTCGTTTGTTATTAATATTCCCATTATACAATATATCATAGCTAAATTAAACATTACATTATAATATTCAAAATTAATTGAATATGATGAATATGATTTATTTTTAAAAATATCTTTCCATTGAAATTCTATTTGAACGCAAAAATTTTCTTGCCCAAATGTCATTTTGCCTTTTATTGTGTTTAATTGATTTAAGTATTGAAGAAGAATTTCTTTATTTGTTTTTAATGTATCTAAATTTTGAGTTATGGTTGCCATTGTTGAAACTACATTTCTGTTTTGTTGGACTTCAGATAAAAATGTTTCTACTTTTTGGTCAAAACTTGAAGCATCATAATTTTTCATAATATATGCTTTAATAGTTGAAATTAAATCTAATGGTTTAGCATCTTTAAGTTTATTTGGAATCATATTTATTATTATATAAATTATTTTTAAATAAATTGATTAAATATAAATTAAATTTATAATTAATATTAATTATTATAATTAGATTATAGATAAAATTAAAATTAAATTTTTATATTCAAATAAAATTATTTTAATAATATTCAAAATTTATTTTAATATTTTTATTTTAATAATATCAATTTTATTAATCATAAAAAAAATTTTAATTTTTATTTTATATAAATAAAATATTATATAACTTATTTAAATAAAATAATAAATTTTAATTCATAATATAATAAATTCAATATGCAAAAACCATTTATCGTAAATCGACATTTAAATGAGCGATGGCGAATGGAAAGTAATCAATATATGGTAGATAAACTTCGTAATATGAAATCAAAAATAAACACAAAATGTCCAGAAAGTTTTGATTTTTATAAAAACATTTTTAATCGAACTAAATCTCGAGAAAACAAGCGTAAGATTAAAAAATAATATATAATAATAAAATTAATATAGTTCGTCAATATGAAATAGATTATAATAATAATATACTATACAACAGAAAATTAGGAGAAATATATTTACGTCAAAATAAACGTAAACCAGCTTTTGAAATAAAAAGAAATTTTATGAACGCAAACAAAAAATATGAAATAATAAAAATGGCTCAAGAAAATCAATTAATGTTAAAACGTATAAACGAAAGAGGTTCATATTATTCAAAAGATAAATGGCAAAAAGATTATGAACAGAGTCAAGCATATAAAAGAAATCATTGCATATATCCTTCAATTGATTTTTATAATACTCAAAGAAATGGAAATCAAAATATGTTTAAACAAGCTAATGATGTGAATAGAAAGGGTTATAAAACATTTAGTGATTTTAATTATAAAGATTTTAAGGGTGTGAAAAATATAGAAAATGAGAAACAAAAAGAAGAAGAAAAAAAGAAAAAAAAAGTTTTGTATAAAAGTGAATGTGATATTCAAAATTTAGGTCCAACTGATTGTGAAGTTAGTATAAAATTACAAAACTTTATTATTAAATTGGAAAATAAAGATGATTTGAATAAAAATTATGAAATTATTTTTGATAATAGAGAAAGTATTGAAAATATTCAAAAAAATTATAAAAAATATGATGAAATGATTAATGATTTTGAATATGATCAAGAAAATGATACAATTAAATTAAAAAATGAAAATGAGGAACTTAAATTTAAAGTTAATAAATTGCCTCCAAGAAAAGAGAAAAAAAAAGCTAAAAAAGAAGAAGAAGAAAAAGAAGAAGTTTTTTTAGATGAAGAAGAAAAAGAAGAAAATATGGAAGGAAAAGATAAAGATTTTGGAAATGAAGAAGATATGGAAAAACATTTAGAAAATGAACAAAATGAAGAAGAGAAAAAAAAAGAAGAAGAAGAATTGGAAAAACAAAAAAAAGAATTAGAAGAGAAAATAAAACAAGAAAAAGAAGAAGAAGAAAGGAAAAAACAAGAAGAAGAAGAAGAAAAAAAGAGACAAGAAGAAGAAGAAGAAAGAAAGAGACAAGAAGAAGAAGAAGAAAAAAAGAGACAAGAAGAAGAAGAGGAAAGAAAGAGACAAGAAGAAGAAGAGGAAAAAAAGAGACAAGAAGAAGAAGAGGAAAAAAAGAGACAAGAAGAGGAAGAACAAAAGAATGAAAATCAAGAAGAAGAAGAAAAGAATGAAAATCAAGAAGAAGAAGAACAAAAAAATGAAAATCAAGAAGAAGAAGAAAAGAATGAAAATCAAGAAGAAAAAGAAGAAAATGAAAGTGATAAAGATAAAAAAAAAAGTGAAAAAAATGAAGAATATTTAGAAAATGAAGAAGTACAACATTCAAAAGTTCTATCAGAAAAAGCTTCCTCAGAAAAACATTCAGATAATCAACCAAAAGAAGAAGAACAACAAGATAATAATGAGCAAAATGAGCAAAACGAAAACAACGAAGAAATAGAAAAAAATGAAGAAAAAGAAGAAAAATCCGAAAAAAATCAAGAAAATGAAGAAGAAAATCCCAAACAAAACCAAAACGAAGAAGAAGAAGAATATCATGAAGAAAAAGAAGAAAAACACTCAAAAGTAGATGAATTAGTGAATGATAGCAATAGTAATCAAGAAAAAGAATCAGGATATAAACAAGATAATGAAGAAGGACATGAAAACATTGAAAATGAAGATGAAAAAAAAGATAATGAAAATAATAAAGAAGAAAATTATGTAGAAAAAGAAGATGTTGAAGATGATATTTTAAAAAAAGATGATAATCAAAATGAAAATGAAGATGAACAAAATTTGGAAGAAGATAATATAAATTATGTTCAAAATTAATGAAAAAATTAGTTTCAAGTTAATTTTACTATTTTAAAAATTATAATATTAATTTTTAAATATATTTTATAAAATAATAACAAATAAATAAAAAAATTATATTTAAATAAATATTAAATAAATAAATATAATAATAATTATAATAAAATTAAATTACATTAATTTATAAATATAATTTTCGTTATAATTTTAATCATTTTTATCTTCATCATAAATTTTTTTTAATATTATATGATATAAATTTTTATATCCTCCTTGTTTAAACGGATTTAACCAACTAAAACCAAATTGTCCTCCAAAAATTTCACATAACGTATCATAAAAAGTTCTTCTTTCTAACAATTTTAATTTCCTAAAATCACAACTCATTAAATTTTCATCAATATTTTCAAATTGTTCTTTAATCATAACGAAATTAAAAATAATAAATATCAAACAAACAATAATTTGAATAATAAAAAAAACAATTTTTTTTGTATTTTCTAATAAATCATAATAATTTTTATATAAAACATAAAAACCACAAATAAACAAAGCAAGAAAATTTCCTATTAATGAATAAAAATTTAATAAAATAAAATATTTTTTATTAAATATTCCAACACAATTATTAATCCACGGACAATGATGATCCATTCCTAATACACATCCTTTACAAATAGAACAATGATGAGATCTATTTGGTCTGACAACATAACATTGTAAACATCTACTTAATTTCATTTTATATTTACTTTGTATTTTATCTACTATTTCATCTGGAATTGAAGTTACTTTTTCATATTCTTTTTCATCTTTATCTGAATAACTATCTGAATATTCATTTTCTTCATTGACTTTCATTATTTTTTTTTTTATTTTTTCTTCGCCTTGAATTTGATATATTTTTTGGGCGTTTTTTATTGCTTCTAAATGAGTTTCGTAATAATATTCGATTACGCCAAAATTATTTTCATGTGTTATTAAACATGGGTCTGTTAATGCGGATTTTAATAAGGAAATAAAAGTTAATAATGATAATAAATAATAAATTGTTTTAAATATGTATAAATATGTTATTATTTGTATATCTTTTAGTGAATTAAAATGTTTTTCTGAATAAGGATCATCAATGTTATAAATTAAAAATGTTTGTAATAATATAAAAAAATTTGAAATGCAAAAAAAGAAAAAACTAAAAAAATTTTTATAAAATGACATAAAAATAATAATATTAAATATTAAATGTATATTAATTATTATTTATTTTAATTAATATTATTATAATTTAATATTTATTTTTGTTGTGTGAATAATTTTATGATAAAATTTTTATTTTTATAAATGGGGGATTGGGGATTGGGGATTGGGGATTGGGGATTGGGGATTGGG
>JAEEGK010028351.1_pt1 | contig 11235 bp, 9 predicted proteins | sample 8958771 | NCBI WGS metagenome assembly JAEEGK01 (sample SAMN16246547, study PRJNA631951) | gut metagenome | biome: gut microbiome; feature: rumen; material: SC-attached | host: Bos | place: Iran: Karaj | collected 2018-10 | reverse complement strand
CCAATGAGAAGACCGTGTTCTCCTCGTTCCGTATGTTCTTCGCCTATGGCGGTTCATTCATCTCGTTGTTCCTCTGGGAACCGCTTACCAATATGATGGGCGGCTACAACACTCCTGAGGGATGGTTCTGGGCTATGGTCGTTATTGCTGCTGCCTGTTTCGTCATGTTCCTGATTTGTTTCAGCATGACGCGTGAACATCTGAAAACCATTTCTACCGTCAGCGTGGGTAGCGACTTCAAGGCACTTCTCTCCAACAAGCCTTGGTGGCTGCTTATCGGTGCCGCCCTGTGCTTCAACCTGTTCAATACTGTGCGTGGTGCTACGGTGGCTTACTTCTTCCAGGACATCATTGGTGCTAATGTTAGTCTGGTGTTCTTCGGACTGATGTTTGCCTTCTATGCTGGCCTGTTCCTGGGAGTCGGTGAAGTGTCGAACATGGTGGGTGTGGCCTCGTGCGTACCTATTTCTAATAAGTTGGGCAAGAAATCGACCTTCATCATGGTTAACGCCTCGCTGGTAGTGCTGAGCATCCTGTTCTATTTTATTCCCTGTACATCTACCGGTTATTGGACTATGCTGATATTCCAGATACTCATCAGCATTCTGACGGGAATCATGTCACCGTTGGTATGGTCGATGTATGCCGACGTCAGCGACTATGCTGAACTGGAGTTCAATACCGCTTCGACGGGACTTATCTTCTCGTCGTCGTCAATGGCCCAGAAGTTTGGCGGTGCCATCGGTGGTGCTGCTGTTCTGTGGCTGCTCGACAGCTTCGGCTATATTACCGATGCTACCCAGCTGGCTGCAGGTGTGGTACAGCCAGATGATGCCCTGATGTGCCTGCGCTGGCTCATGAGCTTCATTCCTGCTTGTGTAGCTTTAGTTTCCATGTGTGTGGTGTGGTTCTATCCGCTGACTACCGAGCGTATCAAGAGTATTAATGCTCAACTGAAGGAGATACGTTCCATTGAGGATTAACGATTAAGGATAAAGATGTTTTCAGTAGAAACACTGAGAAAAGAAATGCAGGATGTTGTGGTAAACAACATCCTGCGCTTTTGGCTGGATAAGATGCAGGACCGTGAGAACGGAGGCTTCTACGGCCGTGTTGATGCTAATGAGGTGTTGCACCCCGAGGCAGAGAAAGGTGCCATTCTGAACGCACGCATCCTCTGGTCGTTCTCTGCGGCCTACCGAGTGCTTTCCAGTCTAGAAACTCTAGAGAATCTAGATAATCTAGAACCTCTAGAAGATTATTTAGCTGCAGCCACCCGTGCCAAGGAATACTTCATCGACCACTTCATCGACCATGAGTATGGAGGCGTTTATTGGAGTCTCGACTACAAGGGAAACCCGTTGGATACCAAGAAGCAGTTCTATGCCATCGGTTTTGCTATCTACGGTCTGTCGGAATATGCACGGGCTACAGGTGACCATGAGGCCCTTGACTATGCCCTTCAGCTGTATGACTGCATTGAGGAACATGCACTTGACCATGAGCACAACGGCTATATCGAGGCCTGTACACGTGATTGGCAACCCATAGCCGACATGCGTCTCTCGGAATATGATGCCAACTATCCCAAGTCGCAGAATACCCACCTGCACATTATTGAGCCATACGCAAACCTCTTTCGCTGTTTGAAGGAATTCCGTGCACAGGAATCGTGTGACTATGTACCGGCTATCGGTTCGGTGTTACCTGTTGGTATTAGTGTGCCGATGGAAACCTTCATGAGCGTGGAAGCATCGCTCCGTAACATCATCGACATCTTTACTGACCGCATCCTGAATCCAGAAACCCACCACCTTGACCTCTTTTTCGATATGGACTGGACGCGTGGGGCAGGACACTTGGAAAGCTATGGTCACGATATCGAGTGTTCATGGCTGATGCATGAGGCAGCATTGGTGCTGGGCGACCAAAAAGTGCTGGCAAAGGTAGAACCTATCGTGCGTGAAGTGGCCAAAGCTTCTGAAAAGGGACTTCGTGCTGACGGTTCTATGATACATGAAGCCAATCTCGACACGGGTCATGTCGATGACGACTTGCATTGGTGGGTACAGGCTGAGAACGTGGTCGGATGGTTTAATCTGTGGCAGCACTTTGGTGACAAGGATGCTCTGCAAAGGGCGCTATGCTGTTGGGACTATATCAAGCAGAACATTATCGACTATGAGCATGGTGAATGGCATTGGAGCCGTCATGCCGACGGTACACTCAATACCGTCGACGACAAGGCCGGCTTCTGGAAGTGTCCTTACCATAACAGTCGCATGTGCCTGGAAATCATAGAAAGAACGGAAGCACTGTAAAGGCTTCCGTTCTTCCTACATCTATAACATCAATCATATACCTTGGCTTCTCGTTTGCCCCTCAGTACGTCAAGGGCATTAAGTGCCAGCGCTTCCATCTCGTCCTCACCAGGGAAGACGTAGACTGGGGCCAGAAAACCTATGCGTTGGCGCAACTTCTCAATCAGATAGTCGCTATGTGCCATACCACCTGTGATGAGGATGGCGTCGACTTTGCCGCAGAGTACGGCCCCCTCGGCAGCAATGTTCTTGGCAATATGGTAAATCATGGCGTCGACAATCAGTTCAGCATGTTTGTCGCCCTGCTTGATGCGCTCCAGAATCTCCCGCATGTTGTTCGTTCCCAAATGAGCGTTCAGACCTGCTTTTCCGGCAATACGCTTCAACAACTGTTGCTCGTTGTATTTGCCGCTGAAGCACAGACGGATGAGGTCGGCAGCAGGCAGCGAGCCGGCACGCTCGGGCGAGAAGGGTCCCTCGCCGTCCAACGCATTGTTGGCATCGACGGCCCGGCCGTGGTCGTGGGCCGCCACGCTGATGCCTCCGCCCAGATGACAGATGATGAGATTGAGATCCTCGTACTGCTTGCCTATCTCCTGTGCAAAGCGTCGGGCTATGGCCCGCTGGTTGAGGGCGTGCCAGATGCAGATGCGTCCCATGAGTGGCGACCCGCTGATGCGGGCATAGTCGTTGAGCTCGTCGACGACGCCCGGGTCGGCTATGAACGAGCGGCATCCGGGGATGGCGCTGGCAATGTCGTGGGCGATGAGGCAGCCCAGGTTGCAGGCGTGGTTGTGCATGGCGATGCCCGAGTGGGTGTCGTCGAGCATCTTCTGATTGATCTCATAGACACCGCCGGCGATGGGTTTCACCAGACCGCCACGGCCGATGACCGCATCGAAGGCGAGCGGCATGCCTACGCGCTCCAGCTCGTCGAGCACCAGCTGGCGGCGGTAGGCGAACTGCTCGATGACATCGTCAAACTGTGCCAGATCCTCGTTGCTGTGGGTAATGCTGCGCAACACCAATGGCTTCTCGTCCTCATAGACGGCCATCTTCGTCGATGTCGAGCCAGGATTGATGACAAGTATCAACATTTGTTTTCAGGAGTTAAAGGAGTCAAAGGAGTCAAAGGAGTTAAAGACAAACGACTCTCCATGAAAAGCCTTTGTCTCTGGGTTAAAAACCATAGCAAAGCTATCGTCTCTGGGGTGAAAGCCATAGCAAAACTATTGTCTTTAACTCCTTTAACTCCCTTAACTCCTTTAACTCCAAAACTTACAGCAGCCTTAAGCATTAATACAAGCCAAGGCTAAGGAATAGAACTTCGAGTCGGCATCGTCGGCACGGCTGGTGAGGACGACGGGCACGTCGGGGCCGGCCAGGACTGCGGCTGTGGTGGCACGGCAGAAGAGGGTGATGGTCTTGTAGAACACGTTGCCCGACTGGATGTCGGGGAAGATGAGGGCATCGGCATGACCGCGCAGCGGCGAGCGCAGGCCCTTCTTCCTCAAGGCCTTGCCCGAGAGCGACGTCTTCAGGTCGAGCGGGCCGTCGATGATACATTCGCCATACTTGCCCTTGCCGACCTCATCGATCAAGCGCTTGTACTCCACGGTGTGGGGGAAGTGCTTCTCATCCACCTTCTCCGAGCAGTTGACGAGGGCCACGCCGGGCTCCTTGATGCCGAACTGGCGGCAGAGGCGCAGCAGGTATTTCAGTTGCTGCTTGCGCTGCTCTTCGGTGGGCTTTGGAATGACGGCCACGTCAGTCATAAAGAGCAGCTTGTCGTACTCAGGCAGCTCGGCACAGGTGAGGTGTGTGACGATGCGCCCCTCCTGCAGGATGCCCGTCTGCTTGTTGAGCACGGCACGCAGCAGGTCGTCGGTGTTGAGCAGACCTTTCATCAGCACGTCGGCCATGCCTTCATGCACCAGCTGCACGGCCTTGGCAGCAGCATCCACCTCGTCGGCGGCCTTCAGGCGCGTCACCTCTTTCATAGCCGGTCCTATCAGCTTGGGGTCGCCAACGAAGATGGGCTTGATGAAGCCGGCATCCATGGCACGCTGGACAGCTTCCTGAGTGCCATCGTCATAAGGACAAACAACAGCCACACGCTTCGGCTCGAAACCGCCGGAGAGGTAGGCAATCAACTCTTCAAAATTCTCAATTGCTTTCATGATAATGGGGTTTTCAGTTCACTGCGTGCAAAGTTAAGCAAAAGTTTTCATACTGCCTCATGTTTTCCGATGAAAGTTGAACAAAACTTGAAAAAAAACTTTGCCGTTTCATTTCCTTTTCGTACCTTTGCCGACACTTAGTAACTTTTCAGCAATTACTTAGTACAAATGTTTGGAAACAGCTATGCGCGGTGCACCGTCCGAGAATAATCCTGGATGACTTTGCCTAATCACCTAACACACAATATATGGAAACATACACGGCTAACACTGCACGCTACGATAGTGGTATGCAATATAACAGATGTGGCACGAGCGGCGTGCTGCTGCCCAAGGTGTCGCTGGGCTTCTGGCACAACTTCGGCAGCGTGGACCCCTTTGAGCGCTCAAGAGAGATAACACGCTATGCCCTGGACCACGGTGTGGTGCACTGGGACCTGGCCAACAACTACGGCCCCGTCTACGGCTCGGCCGAGGAGACGCTGGGACGGCTCATGGACAGCGACTTCCGCCCCTACCGCGACGAGCTGTTCATCGCCACGAAGGCGGGCTACGACATGTGGCCGGGACCTTACGGCAACTGGGGCTCGCGAAAGTATCTCTTCGCCAGCCTCGACCAGTCGCTGCGCAGGATGCACTTAGACTATGTCGACCTCTTCTATTCGCACCGCTACGACCCCGCAACGCCGCTCACCGAGACGCTGCAGGCACTGGTCGACATTGTGCGGGCGGGCAAGGCGCTCTACGTAGGCATCAGCCGCTGGCCGCTGGAGGCTACACGCTTCGCCTACTCCTACCTGAGCCAGCGCGACGTGCCACTGCTCATCTACCAAGGCCGGCTGAACATGCTCGACCGTGAGCCACAGGACGAGGGCATCCTCGACTTCTGTGCCGACAACGGCGTGGGCTTCATCTCGTTCTCGCCTCTGGCACAGGGGCTGCTCACCGACCGCTATCTCAACGGCATACCCGAGGACTCGCGCATGTCGAAGGGCAAGTTCCTCAAGGAGAGCATGCTCACACCCGAGCTGCTGGCCCAGCTGCGCCAATGGAACGACGAGGCTGTGGCTCAGGGTCAGACGTTGGCCGAGCACGCCCTCCGCTGGATTCTCGAGCAGAAGGGTGTCACCAGCGTCCTCGTGGGCGCCAGCTCGACACAACAGCTGGAAAAGAACCTCCGCTGCATAGCATGAAACAGATACTCCTCATCAACGACATTGCCGGCTATGGCAAGGTGGGCATGGCGGCGATGCTGCCAGTGCTGTCGTACATGGGCATACCGGCATTCTGCATGCCCACGGCGCTGGTGTCGAACACGCTGAACTACGGCGAGTTCACGCAGATGGACACCACGGCCTACATGCGCGACACGTTCCCTATATGGAAGCATCTGGGCTTTCACTTCGACGCCATCAGCACAGGTCTGATGTTCAGCCGCGAGCAGGCAGAGCTGGTGGAGGCCTACTGCCGCGAACAGGCGGCACAGGGATGCACCATCTTCGTAGACCCCGTGATGGGCGACGGCGGCGAGCTCTACAACGGCATCGACCAACGACAGGTACAGCTGATGCGCAGCATGGTGAGCGTGGCACATCTGGCAAAGCCCAACTACACCGAGGCCTGCTTCCTGGCAGGAGTGCCGTGCAGCAAAAACGGCATCACGGCCGATGTGGCGCGGCGACTCTTGGACAGCATCCTGCTCCTGGGTGCACGCTCAGCCATCATCACCAGCTGCATCATAGACGGAAAGAACCAGGTGTGCGGCTACGATGCAGAACAGAAAAGCTATTTCTTCCACGAATATGAGGAGATACCCGGACAGTTCCACGGCACAGGCGACATCTTCTCAGCAGTGCTCATAGGCAGCCTGCTGGGGCAGCAGCTGCCACTGCCATTGGCCACACGCAAAGCCATGGACGTGGTCAGCCAGATGATAGACCGCAACCGCGACGTCACAGACCACAACTGCGGCATATTCATAGAGCGGTGCCTCGACTTATTATAATTAAGCATTAAGCATTAAGAATTGGTAAACATGCAAGAAACAAGACAAAACAAAATTGCAAGGCTGCTGCAGAAAGAGCTCAGCCAGATATTTCAGGAACAGACACGCTCCATGCACGGCGTGATGGTCAGCGTCACACAGGTGCGCATCAGCCCCGACCTCGGAGTCTGCACTGCACACCTCAGCATCTTCCCCTCGGAGAAGGGCGAGGAGCTGTTGGCCAACATCAACCGCAACAACGCACAGATACGCTACACACTGGGGCAGCGCGTGCGCCATCAGTTACGCATCATCCCAGAATTGCGCTTCTTCATCGACGACTCGCTCGACTACATCGACCGTATCGACGAACTCCTGAAATCTTGACATGAGCTTTCCCTTCTACATTGCCCGTCGCTACCTCTTCTCGAAGAAGTCGACGAATGTCATCAACATCATCAGCGGCATCTCGATGCTCGGCGTCGCAGTGGCATCGATGGCTATGGTGGTGACGCTGAGTGTGTTCAATGGCTTCAGCGACCTCGTGGCATCGCTCTTCACCAACTTCGACCCACAGATAGAAATCACCCCTACCGAAGGCAAGACAGCACCCGCCGACGACCCTGTGCTGACCAGCATCCGACAGCTGCCTGAGATTGAGGTGGCCACGGAGTGTGTCGAGGATCAGGCGCTCGCAGTCTATAAAGACCGGCAGGCCATGGTGACGGTGAAGGGTGTGGAGGACAACTTCGAACAGCTCACACACATCAACGACATCCTGCAGGGCAACGGACGATTCGAGCTGCATGCCGCCGAACTGCAGTATGGCATACCAGGCGTCCGCCTGGCAGAGGCGCTGGGCATGGGCTATAAGTACGACACACTCTTTATCTATGCACCACGACGCGTGGGACAGATTGACGTGAACGACCCGGAAGAGGGATTCGTCAGAGAGTCGGACGGCAACGCGCCTTACCTCTACTCGCCAGGCGTCGTCTTCAACGTGCAGCAGTCGAAATACGACAGCCGCTACATCCTCACCAGCATCGGCTTCGCAAGGCGCATCTTCGACCAACAGGGATTTCTTTCCTCACTGGAGCTGAGACTGAAGCCCGGCAGCAACTTCGAGGCAGTGAAAAGCCGCATCAAGCAGTTGGCTGGTAATAAATATAATGTACGCGACCGCTTCGAGCAGCAGGACGACACCTTCAGCATCATGAAGATAGAGAAACTGGTGGCCTACATCTTCCTCACGTTCATCCTCATCGTGGCCTGCTTCAACGTCATCGGCTCGCTGTCGATGCTCATCATCGACAAACGCGACGACGTCGGCACGCTGCGTGCACTGGGCGCCAACGACAAACAGATATCAAACATCTTCCTCTTCGAAGGCTGGCTCATCGCCATGTTCGGCGCCATCATCGGCATCCTCATCGGCCTCCTGCTCTGCTGGCTGCAGCAGCAGTATGGTCTCATCGCGCTGGGGCGGTCGGAAGGGTCCTTCGTCGTCAACGCCTATCCGGTCAGCGTGCATCCCTGGGACATCGTCATCGTCTTCATCACCGTCATGGCCGTCAGCTTCCTTGCTGCCTGGTATCCCGTGCACCATTTCTCCCGCCGGCTGCTGTCATAACGCCGGGAAAAGTTAAAAAAATAATACGTAGCAGAAAAAACTCCTCACTCCTCACTCCTAATTCCCAACTTTTCTGTACCTTTGCACCCGCAACGGCAAACATCCTTTGCCGTCATGCTGATGCCCTGATAGTTAAATGGATATAACAAGGCTCTCCTAAAGCTTAGTTCCGAGTTCGATTCTCGGTCGGGGTACAAGGGCACGCTCATTGAGCGTGCCTTTTTGTTGCCGCCAACTACCGCAAAGATTGTCCGAGCTTTTTATAAATTATTGAAAAACAACTGTTTGTTTCTTTCGCAAAACTTGAACCCTAACAATCGGAGAGGATATGGAAATATATTCATTTTCTTCTTATGTTAGCATTATTTACCTTTATTTGGCAAGATTTTGCGAAAAACTTGAGACACGATTTGAAAGCAAAAGAAAATGATTCACAAGCTTTTCACCTTGACACCGTCTCACATTGAATTGTAAAAGTCTTACTTTTTCTATACAATTTACGAATTTAGCCAACGTTTGACGGCGGCTACTTTGTCCTTGCTCACAATGATTTCCTCGTCAGGAGCGGCAGTCATGTGGATGCGCATTTTTCCTAAGAAGTAGGTGGAGAGCTTCTGGACGGCGGCAGCGCTGATGATGAACTGACGATTTACCCGCATGAAGCGTTGCGGGTCGAGCTGGCCTTACCCTCAACAACGATATCACCATTTTGGGCACCAGCTGCTATGAGACGCTTCAAGGTGGCATCGCTACCCTCGAAGGCTGTACCCTTTGCTATCTCATCGCGCGAAGACAGCGGATGATAGTGCAAAAACTGCAGAATCTCTCTTGATATATCCATGCATTTGAGAGTTAAATCGGAGCAAAAATAGTGATTATTTTGCAATTATCGGCTCATGATGAGCTTAAAAAAGCATAATTTATATAAATTTTGAGCCAATTCGATAAAAATGACATTCTTGAGAAGACGTTTATTACTGTTCTTCACTTTTCATCACCATCCGCCGCCCCAGTCGCCGAAGTCACCCCAGTCGCCGTTCCATTCCTCGTGGCCTTCCTTGTTCTTGAGATTTGCGTTTTCAAAATGGAGCACCCCAAAAAAGTCCGAAGGCTTCGGACAAACAGTCCGAAATGTAAAGAAAAATTACGGACAACTTTGCAGAAGTAAAAAATTGTGAGTTTTAGGTAAAAAAATGTCCTGTTTTTTTTGTTTTGGTGGGAAAAGTATATAATTTTGCAGCCGATTTAAGGTAAAAAGAAAAAGGAACAACATGTCAGAAAGACTTTACATTTTCGACACGACACTTCGTGACGGTGAGCAGGTGCCGGGATGTCAGCTGAACACTGTAGAGAAAATCCAGGTGGCGAAAGCCCTGGAGCAGTTGGGTGTGGATGTCATCGAAGCCGGGTTTCCCATCAGTTCTCCCGGCGACTTTCATTCCGTCATCGAGATTTCAAAGGCCGTGACGTGGCCTACCGTCTGTGCGCTGACACGTGCCGTGCAGAAGGACATCGACGTGGCTGTCGAGGCGTTGCAGTATGCCAAGCGCAAACGCATCCATACGGGCATAGGCACCAGCGACTCACACATCAGATACAAGTTCAACAGCAACCGCGAAGACATCATTGAGCGTGCCGTATGGGCAGTGAAGTATGCCCGTCAGTTTGTTGACGACGTAGAATTTTATGCTGAGGATGCCGGGCGCACTGACAATGAGTATCTGGCACAGGTGGTTGAGGCGGTGATCAAGGCGGGAGCCACGGTGGTGAACATCCCTGACACCACGGGCTATTGTCTGCCCATAGAGTTTGGCCAGAAAATAAAATACCTGATGGAGCATGTAGACAACATCGACAAGGCTATCATATCGACACACTGCCACAACGACCTGGGCATGGCCACGGCCAACACCTTGGAGGGCATACTGAACGGAGCGCGCCAAGTGGAGGTGACCATCAATGGCATTGGCGAGCGGGCCGGCAACACGTCGCTGGAGGAGATAGCCATGATACTGAAGTGCCACAAGGGAATAGGAATTGACACCAATATCAACACCATGAAGATTTATCCCACGAGCCGTATGGTTTCCTCGCTCATGAATATGCCTGTGCAACCCAACAAGGCCATCGTGGGTCGCAATGCCTTTGCACACAGCAGCGGCATACACCAGGACGGCGTACTGAAAAACGCGAATACCTATGAGATTATTGACCCCAAGGATGTGGGTATAGACATTGACAGCATTGTGCTCACCGCACGTAGCGGACGAGCCGCATTGAAGCACCGCCTGCATACGTATGGCGTGGACGTGAGCGACGAGAAGAAGGTGGACAAGATCTACCAGAAGTTCCTGCAGCTGGCCGACCTGAAGAAGGAGGTCTCGGATGCCGACGTGCTGATGCTGGCTGGCGCTGACACGGCCGAGCAGCATGCTGTGAAGCTCGACTTCCTGCAGGTCACCACCGGCAAGGGCGTGAAGAGCGTCGCCTCCATCGGTTTGGATATCAGTGGACAGAAGTTTGAAGCCGCCAGTAGCGGCAACGGCCCTGTAGATGCTGCCATCAAGGCCCTGAAGCGCATCATCATGAAGCAGATGACCCTGAAAGAGTTTACCATCCAGGCCATATCCAAAGGCTCGGACGACGTTGGCAAGGTGCACATGCAGGTGGAGTACGATGGTCAGCTCTACTACGGATTTGGTGCCAACACCGACATCGTGACTGCAAGTGTTGAGGCATACATAGACTGTATTAACAAATTCAAAAAATAGATAATGAATACGCTTTTCGACAAGATATGGGACAGTCATGTGGTACAAAACATTGACGATGGCCCAACACAATTGTATATCGACCGGCTTTATTGCCATGAGGTCACCTCGCCCCAGGCTTTTGAAGGCATGAGACTGCGTGGGCTTAAGTGCTTCAGGCCAGAGCGAATATGCTGTATGCCTGACCACAACACCCCAACGCACGACCAGGACAAGCCGATTGCCGATCCCGTGTCGCGCAAGCAAGTGGATGCACTAGAGCAAAATGCGCGTGAATTCGGCCTGAAGCACTTCGGCATGTATTCGAAAGACAATGGCATCATACACGTCGTTGGGCCGGAAAAAG
>JAEEGK010028346.1_pt1 | contig 11237 bp, 9 predicted proteins | sample 8958771 | NCBI WGS metagenome assembly JAEEGK01 (sample SAMN16246547, study PRJNA631951) | gut metagenome | biome: gut microbiome; feature: rumen; material: SC-attached | host: Bos | place: Iran: Karaj | collected 2018-10 | reverse complement strand
GCGGAGGCGAAAAAGGAAGCGGAAACCGCAAATCATATTGCCGAGTTAGAGGCCAAACATGCAAAGGCTGAACAGGAACGGGCCGAAGCGGCAGAAGCCAAACGCAGGCTGGAAGAGGAATTTACGGAGCGTACTATCCTGACAATTTCAAACACCATTGACGCGAAGGACAGATCTACGAACGGTCATTCCCGCAGGGTAGCGCAGTACACGGTAGAAATCGGGAGAATGGAAAAACTTTCAGCGGATGAGCTGAGGGAATTGTATTATGCGGCCCTGCTGCATGACATTGGCAAGATTGCCATTCCCGATAATATTTTGAACAAACCCAGCAAGCTGACGGACGAAGAATATGGCGTCATAAAAAGCCATACCAGCAGGGGCGCGAACATCCTGAACCAGATAAAGAATCAGCGGCTGGCGGACGGAGCCCATTACCATCATGAACGGTATGATGGCAAGGGCTATCCGGAACAACTGGCCGGCGAAGCGATTCCCGCATATGGACGTATGATCGCTGTTGCCGACGTAGTTGATGCTATGTATTCCAAGCGGGTATACAAAGCTGGCATCACTATGGATGTTGTCATTGCAGAACTGAAACGTTGTGCCGGGACCCAGCTGGATCCGCAATATGCGGAGGATATGATTTATGTACTGGAGCGCGGATTTGTGGCAGATGAGAACCGTGAGACCGTTTTTGACACGGAAGAGTGATTGTTTTTACGCAAATGTGTTACAATAATAGTATAATACAAATAGTAGCAGTCATTATGACGGCGTCCAGGGTATATAAATTTTAGAGAATGCATATATTATATTATATATTATAATAAGTTTTATGAGTTTTTGTTTTATGCAGAGGAAGGAAAATGATGAGTCATTATAAATTGTTTTGCTGGATTAGGGTACTATGCTGCATTTTGCTGAGTTTTTGCGTTGCAGGAAAAGTGTTGGGTGCGGAAAGTCAACGGTCCATCTTCGCGTCCTACAAGCAGACGCTGTACAACTCTTCCAACGGGATGCTGTCGGATGAAGCAAATACGATCCTCCAGACAAGAGACGGTTATTTGTGGATTGGCAGCTATTCCGGTCTGATGCGTTTTAACGGTCAGGTCTTTCAGGAGATGAAAGATGTAGATGATTATGCTATCAGGCGTGTCCGCTGTTTGTATCAGGATTCAAAACACCGTTTATGGATCGGTACTGCCGGCGATGGCGCCTATTGTTACGAAAACGGTCTTATCCATCGGACCGACAGTATCCATGCTACCGGTCAGCGTTCTATGGCGGAAGATAAAGAAGGCCGGATTTTTATCGCTGCCGCGGAAGGCGTTGCCGTTTACGATGAAAGGCAGAAAGAACCGTTATCCTGGATTGACGACCCCCACCTGAAAAATCACATGGCAGTTTCCCTGGCATCGGATCTTGACGGCAGGATCTGGGGCGTTACCTATGATGGCAATGTCTTTTTGCTGGAAGGCACGAAAATCGTGGCATACTTTCCCGGAAATACGTTTAAGGGTCAGTCTCCCAAGTGTATACTCTGTGATAGCAGCGGTACCGTGTTCCTGGGAACTTCAGGCAAGGCAGTGATTCGGATTGACAGTCGTGTCGGATCGGGATTTTCGCCGGAAAACCTGAAATACACGGAGTTCCCTACCGAAGGTATTGAAAATCACAATTCCCTGTACATGGATCATGAAATGAAACTGATGGTCTGCGCAAATAACGGATTCGGTTTCTTTGATAAGAATATGCAGTTCCATGAAGCGGAAGGTGGTCTGTTTAGTTCTTCTGTTGAAAGAATTACAGAGGACTATCACGGTAATTTCTGGCTGGCATCTTCCCGTGTCGGTGTGCTGAACATTGCCCGCAGCCGTTTTACGGATGTATCCGGCATTGCCATGGCGCCGGAAGACGTGTATAACGCGGTCGTCAAATACCACGGTGACCTCTATATGGGAGCGGATAATGGGCTGTATGTTATGGACAGCCAGCAGAAGCTGATATCCAATCCGCTGACCGAGTTGCTGAAGGGCATCCGTATCCGCTACTTTGCGAAAGATAAACAGGATAACCTGTGGATCGCTGCATATAACAAATATGGCCTTATCCGTTATAAAGACGGAAACTGGCAAAACTGGACGGACAAGAACGGCCTGCCCTCCATTAAAGTACGATCGTTGCTGGCCTGCCGCAACGGTGATGTAGCTGTGGGAACAGGTAACGGATTGGTTATCATGCGTGATAACGAAATTTATAAGGTCTACTCACGCTCGACTCACCGTGTTGTGACCAACGGCGTCATCCTGTGCCTGTGTGAAGATCCGGCGGGCAATCTTTACGCCGGCAGTGACGGGGACGGCATTTATAAGATCAGGCCGGATGGTACAATCAAGGCATTGCGTCTGGCTAAGAACGGCGATAACCTGGGTGTCATACTTTCCATGGAATGGGATCAGAAACGCAACGGCATGTGGATCAGTAACGGAAACTACGTATTCTTCATGCAGGATGAAGACGCGGTAAAAATCAATACCGGCAAGCTGAATTCCTTAAACCTGTTTAAAGTTGTGCCTGACGGTGACAGGTTGTCTCTTTTCTCTTCCCAGATGATTCAAAGCATGGACATCGCGGAATTGCTGGATCCCAAAGTGGAAAAGACGGAACGGATGAAATCATACCGGTCCACCCGGTACGACAATACACTGAACTCTACTCTCACTGTCAATGCGTGCCATTACTACTCTCCGGAGGAGAGGAAGGTGTATCTTGCCTGTTCCCGCAATGTGCTGGCGCTGGACCTTAATTTCATGAGAAGAAATTATATGGTCCCCTATGCCGTAATTGACAGCATACAGATCCATAGGCCTGACGGCAGCGCTGTCTATTATCCTACCAACGCAGACGTTGAGATTCCCCAGGATTTTGCCCAGCTGGATATCAAGTTCAGTATACTTTCATTTACCAGTTCCCCATCTGAAATGTACTATTACCTGGAAGGGTATAACAAAAAGCCTATCCTGAATGAGGGGGGGAATTCTCACATTACCCGTTATTCCACGCTCCCTGGCGGTGATTATACGTTTCATGTAATTTCCCAGAGCAAGAACAATCGGGACCTGCGGCACGAAGCAACGGTAAAGCTTCACAAAAAGAAGAAGCTTTCGGAAGAAACCTGGGCACAGGTGGCAGCGGCAATACTTTCCCCTGTTCTTGTAGGCGGTATAGTCTACCTGGTTATGAAGAGACGAGCCGCTAAGAAACTGGCGGAAGAGGAAGCAAAACGGAAACTGGAAGAAGAGTTTACGGAGCGGACCATTCTTACGATTTCCAATACCATCGACGCCAAAGACGAATATACCAACGGTCATTCCCGCCGGGTGGCGCAGTACGCACTGGAAATCGGCAGGATGGAAGGGCTGAATCCGGAAGAACAGCGGGAGCTTTACTATGCGGGTCTGCTCCATGACATCGGCAAGATAGCGATTCCGGACAGTATTCTGAAAGGAAAAACCAAGCTTACGGATGAGGAATATGCCACCATAAAGAGTCACACCAGCCGCGGTGCAGAGATTTTGGCGGAAATGAAGAATCAGAGACTGGCAGACGGCGCTCATTATCATCATGAGCGGTATGACGGCAAGGGCTATCCGGATCATCTGAACGGTGACAAGATACCAACCTATGGACGGATGATTGCTGTCGGTGATGTGGTGGATGCCATGAATTCCAAGCGTACTTATAAGGATAGTATAGATATGAGTACCGTAATTGCGGAGCTGAAGCGGTGTGCCGGCACACAGCTTGATCCGCAATATGCTGCGGACATGGTGAAAATACTGGAAAGCGGGTTTGTGGCTGATGCAGACCGTGATGTAGATTTTGACGAAGAGTAATCTTCCCGTAAGTATTCCCAAAAGCAGATGGTACTCTGGTCACTACATGGTGTGGTGCCTGCACACCGGAAACAAAAACGGCGAAACGTTTCTGAATTGTTCAGAGCGTTTCGCCGTTTTGTTGTTTACTGTAAGAAAAATGAACGTGCTATATATCTTGCGGCAGGGAAAGACATGAGCAAAACATCGGGAACGATTGTGATATTCCATGAGATGAAATGTGCCGTCATGGCGAGACTGTTTGAGGGGCGCAGCCCCGAGTTTCGAAGCCACAGGCACATGAGTCCATGGAATAGCAATAGTGGACGGTTTTGCGAGGTCTTTTCCTGACAGCATGTGATATATGCAGGCAAATTTCTTTAGTCGTTTACTTTCTCGTCAATATCCTTCTGCATGCGGGCGATGAAGTCTTTCAGGCTCATGGCGCCAAGATCGCCGCCGTGGCGCTGACGTACCGCAACGGTGCCTGATTCTGCTTCTTTTTCACCGATGATCAGCATGAACGGTACTTTCTGTACCTGGGCTTCCCGGATCTTCTTGCCGATTTTTTCATTGCGGTCATCCAGCTGGGTGCGGTAACCCAGTGCAAACAGCTTGTCATTGACTTCTTTTGCATAAGCCTGCTGTTTGTCGGTGATGGGCATTACGCGAACCTGGTTCGGTGCCATCCATACGGGGAAAGAGCCGGCATAGTGTTCGATCAGGATGCCGATGAAGCGTTCAATGGAACCGTAAACAACGCGATGGATCATAACAGGACGGTGTTTCAGCCCGTCTTCTCCGGTATATTCGCAGTTGAATTTTTCCGGGAGCTGCATGTCCAGCTGAATGGTGCCGCACTGCCAAGTACGGCCGATGGAGTCCTGCAGGTGGAAGTCGATCTTCGGACCATAGAAAGCGCCATCGCCTTCGTTGACGATGTAATCCAGATGATTGGCTTCCAGCGCTTTGCGCAGGCCTTCCGTGGCCAGTTCCCAGGAAGCGTCATCACCCATGGAATTTTCCGGACGGGTGGACAGTTCGGCATGGTATTTCAGACCGAAGGTAGAGTACACTTCGTTAAACAGTTTGATTACGTTGGTAATTTCCGGCTGGATCTGTTCCGGGGTCATGAAGATATGGGCATCGTCCTGGGTGAAGCAGCGGACACGGAACAGACCGTGCAGCGCGCCGGACAACTCATGGCGGTGAACCAGGCCCAGTTCCGCGTAACGCAGCGGCAATTCTTTGTAGGAGTGGGGGCGGGTATTATAGACCAGCATACCGCCGGGGCAGTTCATGGGTTTGATGGCGTAATCCATATCGTCGATCTTGGTGAAATACATGTTTTCCCGGTAATGATCCCAGTGACCGGAACGGATCCACAGATCACGGTTCATGATCATGGGGGTCATGACCTGTTCATACAGGTATTTGCGGTGTACCTGGTGCCAGTATTCCAGAATGGCATTGCGAAGGCGCATGCCATTGGGATGGAAGAAGGGGAAGCCGGGGCCTTCGTCATGCATACTGAAAATATCCAATTCTTTGCCCAGCTTGCGGTGATCACGCTTCTCGGCTTCTTCCAGCATGTGCAGGTATTCGTCCAATTCTTCCTTACTGGGGAAGGCGGTACCGTAGATACGCTGCAGCATTTTGTTCTTTTCGTTGCCGCGCCAGTAAGCGCCTGCCAGGCTCATAAGCTTAAAGGCTTTTACCCGTCCGGTAGAGGGGCAATGGGGACCGGCGCACAAATCCGTGAAATCACCCTGGGTGTACAGGCTGATGACCGCGTCTTCCGGCAGGTCGTTGATTAGTTCCACTTTATAGATTTCTTTTTCCGCTGCAAAACGGGCCAGGGCGTCCTTCCGGGGAACTTCGCTGCGTACCAGCGGAAGATTCTGTTTTACAATTTTAGCCATTTCCTTTTCAATGGCGGTCAGGTCTTCCGGCGTGAAGACATGATCGCTGTCGATGTCATAATAGAACCCGGTGTCGATGGCGGGACCGATAGCGAACTTCACTCCGGGGAACAGGTGCTGGATAGCCTGGGCCATCACATGGGACGCGGTATGGCGGATGGCATGCAGGCCTTCTTTGGTGTCGGGTGTAACAAATTCAACGACAGCATCTTTTTCAACGGTATCGCTGAGGTCTTTGTTTACTCCGTCCACTACGGCTAACAATGCCTGCTTGCCTAATTTCTGATTCAAGCTTTTGGCGATTTCCAGATAGCTGGTGCCGGCAGCAAATTCTTTTACACTGCCGTCTTTTAAGGTTACTTTTACATTTGACATTTCCATTTTCCTCCTAAAATAACGAATGCTTCATTGGTAACGCAGGATTTCAAACAAAACCGGAAAACTGTTCCAAACGGATTTTTTGAAAGAATCACAGACATTATTCCGGAAAATAAAAAATCCCCGTTCCCAACACACAGGGACGAGGTTAATCGCGGTTCCACCCTCATTGACTGCACAGGCAGCCCACTCAAGAACCGGTAACGCAGTTTACGCGGCGCTTGCTAATCAGAAGAAACTTTTCACAAGGCAGTTTGAAGGTGGTTCCGTTTTACGCTTGCGCTGCCGCTCTCAGCAATTACGGCATTTTCTGTAAGGCAGTATGCAAAACATGGTCCTTCGCATTACTTTTAAGGTTATTTTGTTTATGCGTAAATTATAGCACTTTAAATTTACGTGTCAAGCGTGAAAAATATCATAATGTAATTAAAATTAAGAAAGTGCACTTTCCTTTTAAATCAGCTTGCGTTATAATTATATAATATAAAACTAAAATGGTGTATTATGCTTTCCAATTAAGGGAGAAGAGAATTCTGAGTTTTATCATGAACAGACGGTATTTGTTTAAGAGTTTTATAACATTGTTCAGTTTCATATTGTGCGTGCTTTCCGGAGCGGCAGCGCTGGCGAAAGAAAAAACGGCGCTTCTGTTTATTCCGCTGGATAACCGCCCGGTCTGTTTTTCGTATCCGGTGAAGGTTATGGAAGCGGCAGGCTTCAAGATTTATACGCCGCCGGAAAATCTGCTGGCGACCCGTACGGCTCCGGCCGATACGGAGAAACTGTGGAAATGGCTGGAGAGCAGGGCGGAGAAGGTAGATGCTGCCGTAATTTCCACTGATGCCCTGATTTATGGGGGTCTGGTGGCATCCCGCACGCATTCTATGTCCATGCCCGAGTTAGAGGCGAAGGTCAAACGGCTGCAGAACCTGCGTATGGATAAAGATACCCGTTTTTACGGATTCAGCACCCTGATGCGGACACCCCGGGAAAGCTATGGCAATGTGGAACCGGCTTATTATTCCAATGTAGGTCCTGCCATTTACCGGTACTCCCAGCTTTCCGACAAGTCGGATCTGCATGCGGAAACACTGCTGGAAGATTTTGAGGTTGGCGCGTTTGAACGGAACCTGGCAAAGGATCATCTGAAAGACTGGCTGGACCGCCGCAATAAGAACATGGCAATCAACCATGAACTGGCGATGCTGACGCGGGTGGGGCGGTTTGATTATTTTGCCATCGGCAAGGATGACAACGCACCCCTGTCCCACACTCATATGGAAGCGCGGAAAATTTCCCTTAATAACGCATATCTTTCCGATGAATCTTTTCAGATCCTGCCCGGTGTAGACCAACTGGGCCTTTTACTGTTAACGCGGGCAGTAAACGATCTGACCAGCCGGACTCCGGCTATTTGTCCGCTGTATGTGGAAGGCGTAGGTCCCAAAACCATTCCGCAATATTCTGATATGCCACTGGGGAAATCGGTTCCGGAGCAAATCGTTGCGGCAGGCGGTAAAATTGTGTACAGTCCCGATGCGGCGGATGTTGTTCTGGCCATCAATACGCCGGCGGACGGAACGATGTACGACTCCACCAACCTTTCAAACCAGTATTATGCTTCCCCGGCCAATAAACGATACATTGTGAATCTGGGAAAAATGCTGGAAAACGGCGCAAATATTTCACTGGCCGACGTAGCCTTTTCCAACGGCGGCGACAACGGCTTTATGAATGAAATGTCGCTGCGGGGCTTTACGGATAAATTATCCGCCTACAACGGATGGAATACGGCAGACAATACCATCGGATTTGCGATTGCCCAGGGAATGCTGGCGCCCCGGATTGCGAAAGAGAAACAGCTGATGCTGATGCGGGAACGCATTTTGGACGACTGGTATTATCAGTCTAATGCCAGACGTCTTATTACGGATGAACTGGAAAAGAATAAAAAGCCGGCATACAAATATACATTGAATGAAATGATGCCGAAAATTAAAAAGCAGGCTCTGGACATTATCAGCCGGTTAGCGGTTAATTATGATATAACGGCAGGGACGAAATTTGACGTGGTATTCCCCTGGAACCGGCTGTTTGAAGTGGATATCGTGAAACTGCAGCAGGATAAAAACAAATTCCGGTCCCGCAGCCGTTCTGCCAAAGGGATGCTGCCGGATGTGCCGGTGTATTCGAAATGAACAGGATACGGCGCAGGAGTGTATCAGAAGGAGAGCAGGATTATGCTGGATTCTATTTTTGAGCCGGGCGTAACGGGCATCAGCCCTTTCGCTATCATAATATCCCTGTACCTTGCCTACTATGTCCATAACGACGCGCGCAACCAAAATAACCCGCGGGCGTTGTTGTGGGCGATCGGGACTTTTATGGCATGGATCATATTCTTTCCCCTGTACTGGTTTAAGAATATGCGGGGACGAAAGTAATAAGCATAAACAACGATGTCAATGCATCCGGAGGAGTTATGGACGAGACCAGAGTTACGGAAGAAAAGCTGGAAAAAGCGGTTTTTAAAGAACCGTTCAGCTACAGCAGGTTATTTATTTCCACTTTTATTATCAGCGCCTTTACCGTGGGCGGCGGTTTTGTGCTGATCCCGCTGATGAAGGCGAAATATGTGGATGAATACGGATGGATGAAGGAAAACGAATCCCTCGACCTGGTATCCATTGCCCAAAGCGCCCCGGGAGCGGTGGCGGTCAATGCATCCATTATCATGGGATACCGCCTGGGCGGTATTTTAGGAACATTTACGGCACTGCTGGCAACCGTGCTTCCGCCGCTGATTACCCTGACAGTGGTTTCCTACTGTTATGACGCGTTTGCGACCAATCCTTATGTACGCATGTTCCTGAAAGGGATGCAGTGCGGTGTAACCGCGATCCTGCTGGATGTGGTGCTGGGTCTGCTGGTGAAACAGGTAAAGAAAAAGCTGGCATTACCGCTTCTGATTATGGCAGGAACCTTTATTGCCTCGTATTTCCTGAAGATTGATATTATGCATATCATTTTGGTGGACGCTGTCATCGGTTTTTTCCTGATGCGCGATTCCCAGTATAATTAAGGGGGCTGATGAATATGGATATATTGCTGCAGTTATTTATCAGCTTCGCTACGGTAGGCGTTTTCTGTGTGGGCGGCGGCTATGCTTCCATGCCTCTGATCCAGGTCGAGGTCATCGAAAAATACGGCTGGATGTCCATGAACGAGTTCGTGGATATTTTTACGATATCCCAGATGACGCCGGGCCCCATCGGTATCAATGCCGCTACTTTTGTAGGCAGCAAAGTGGCGGGGATTCCCGGTTCCATTGCGGCTACAGCCGGCTTCGTTTTTCCTTCGGTGGTGATCGTCCTGTTGCTGGCTTACCTGTATTACAAATATGGTAATGTGGGCCCGATCCGGGGCATCCTTAACGGCCTGCGCCCCGCCGTGGTCGCCCTGATTGCCAGAGCCGGCCTGGATATCATGCTGCTGGCTTTCTGGAATAAGGAAAAGCTTCCCGTTGATGTGATGCAGACGGATAAAATCGCAGTCCTGATTTTTATCCTGACATATATCATGCTGAAGAAGAAGATGGGCACGATCAAGCTCCTGTTTTCTTCCGGCATAGCCGGGCTGGTGTTCTATCTGGCAACCGGAACCCACCCGTAAAAAGTTTTTTATTTGAAAAGTACGTTCCGCACTTGACATGGAAGACGTTCCGTGCTAACATATTCTGGTAACAAAGAAGAAGCCATCCGCTTCTCACCTTGCGGCTACGCTCGACAGGGTTGAATACAGCGATTCGCGCGGGTGGATTTTGTTCCGCCCGCGTTTTCATTTTTGTTACATATCCTGTTTTGGAGGTGAACCGCTATTAGCAAGGCAGACTTACGCATTAACGATGATATCCGCTGGCGCGAGGTACGCGTAATTGACGAGAACGGGCAGCAGCTGGGCATTATGTCCAGCCGCGAGGCGAATGCCATTGCCCAGGAACGTCATCTGGACCTGGTGGAAATTTCCCCGCAGGCCCGTCCCCCCGTGTGCAAGATATTGGATTATGGCAAATATCGTTATGAGCAGCAGAAACGGGAAAAAGAAGCCCGTAAGAAACAAAAAGTCTTTGAAATTAAAGAAGTAAAGCTGCGCCCCGGTATTGAAGACCATGACTTTGGCGTTAAGTTTAAAAATGCGGCGCGTTTCCTGGAAGAAGGCAACAAGGTCAAGGTCACGATTATGTTCCGTGGCCGTGAAATGAGCCATCCGGAACTGGGCGAGGCGCTGCTGGTCAGAATGGCTGAGGAACTGGGTCCCGCAGCCGTCGTAGAAAAGAAACCGAAATTGGAAGGACGCAACATGACCATGATCGTTGCGCCTAAAAGTAAATGAAGGAGGATGTAAATTATGCCTAAGATGAAAACCCGCAGAAGCGCGGCAAAACGCTTCAAAGTAACCGGTACCGGTGAATTCAAACGCGCGAAAGCATTTCGCAGCCACATTCTGGAACATAAATCTCCTGCCCGTAAGAGAAATCTGCGTAAAGCGGGTCTCGTTCACAAAACCGATCATGAACGCGTAGCAAAAATGCTGCCGTACGCATAAGAGTTTGAGGATACAGGAGGAGAACAATCATGGCAAGAATTAAAGTTGGCGTAACTGCCCATCGTCGTCATAAACACATTCTGAAACTGGCAAAAGGTTATCGCGGAGCAAAGCATCTGTTATTCAGAAAAGCTAATGAAACCGTAATGAAAGCGCTGATGTACGCACGTCGTGACCGTCGCGCCAAGAAACGCGAGTTCCGCCGTCTGTGGATTGCCCGTATCAACGCTGCAACCCGTGCTAACGGCCTGTCCTACAGCCGTTTCATCTGCGGCCTGACCAAAGCCGGCATCGCTCTGGACCGCAAGGTGCTGGCTGATATGGCAATCAACGACGCTGCCGCATTTGCAAAGCTGGTTGAAACCGCAAAAGGCGCGCTGTAATTTGTTAAAAATATACAAGAAGAAAGAACCTGAATTCATTCAGGTTCTTTTTTTATATGTTATAATTA
>JAEEGK010028345.1_pt1 | contig 11238 bp, 8 predicted proteins | sample 8958771 | NCBI WGS metagenome assembly JAEEGK01 (sample SAMN16246547, study PRJNA631951) | gut metagenome | biome: gut microbiome; feature: rumen; material: SC-attached | host: Bos | place: Iran: Karaj | collected 2018-10 | reverse complement strand
GTGAATATGGTGTAACAACAGGACGTGCACGCCGCTGTGGTTACCTTGATCTGGTTGCCCTCCGCTATGCATGCCGTGTAAACAGCCTTGACGGACTTGTTCTTACACACCTGGACATCTACGATGCAATGGATCAGATTGAGGCTTGTATTGCTTACGACATTAACGGCAAAATCGTAACAGACTTCCCTGCAAATCTGGATGACCTTAACAATGCAAAACCAATCCTTCAGAAGTTTGAAGGCTGGAAAACACCTCTTAAGGAAATCAAGAACTACAAGAAGTTACCAAAGAATGCCCGTGCTTACGTTGAGTTCATTGAAGACTTTACAAAGACACCTGTAAGCATTATTTCTGTTGGTTACGAAAGAGATGAAACTTTCATCAGAAAGAACCCTTGGAAAAAGTAAAAAATAATTTTTTTGAAATTCCATAAAATAAAAAGAGCTGACCTTTGATTGAATACCAAAGCGCCAGCTCTTTTTTTGTACTTGTTTAGTTAAATGGATTATTTATTACGTCCCAGAAGCTGGATTTCGTAAATATTATCTTTTCCGTCTTCCCTGATAAATCTCAATTCAACAACAGCACCCATCTTAAGCTTTGTGAGAGGAATCTGCTTTCCGTTCTCATCAAAAACCTTTGTGTAGTCAGTAAGCTTGTAGTTTACATTCTTACCGTTTGAAAGTTCCATTGTAAGAATCTTTGTCTTTGTATTAAGTGCTCTCAGTTTGCCGCTTTCCTTGTTAAAGTTTGTTACTGGAGCAGTTGAAGGCTGATCTTTACCACGTTCAACAGTTTCTGTCCATTCTTCCCAGCCGCTTGTTTCCTTAATACGGATTTCTGTGATTTCTTCACTTGTTTTTCCACCGCTTGTTGTTCTTGTAACTTTGTAGCTGATGCTTTCGTTAACCTTAACGCTTGAAATTGAAGCAAGCTGTCCGTTTTTTCCGTAAATCTTTGCCTTTGAAGAAATTGTGTACTGCTTTGACTTGCCGTCTGAGCGTGTGATTACAAGTTTCAGGCTTCCTGTATTTACAGAAGTGATTGTGCCTTCTCCAGAAATTGTTTCTGTTGAAGTTCCCCAGTCTGACCAGTCTTCCCATCCATTATTTTCAGAAGTCTGCTTTGCTTCAGTTACACGGATTTCTGTAATCTCTTCTGTTGAAGAATTACGGCTTGTTGTCTTTGTAACTGTGTAGCTGATCTTATCTTTTGCTTCCAGATTTGAAAGTGAAGCCTGCTTACCGTTTGGTCCGTAAACCTTTACCTTTGAAGAAACTGCAAACTGCTTTGACTTTCCGTCTGAGCGGGTAATTACAATCTGTCTTGAAGATGCATTTACAGAAGCAATTGTTCCTTCTCCAGAGCTTGTCTGAATTGTAACAGAACCTGAATTCCAGTCGTCCCAGTTTACCCATCCGTCATCCTGCTTGTTTCCGTCTTCTGTTACACGGATTTCAGTAATTTCTTCTGTTGTGGAATTACGGCTTGTTGTCTTAGTAACTGTGTACTTGATTTTATCCTTTGCTTCAAGATTTGAAAGAGATGCCTGCTTACCATCTGGTCCGTAAACCTTTGCCTTAGAAGATACTGTGAACTGCTTTGACTTTCCGTCTGTACGTGTGATTACAATCTGCTTTTTGCCTGTATTTACAGAAACAATTGTGCCTTCTGCAGAATATGTGTCAATTGATGAAGCCCATTTGTCCCATCCGTCATCTACCTTTGCTGCAACAACACGGATTTCAGTAATTTCTTCAACAGTTGAGTTTTTGTTTGTAAGTTTTGTTACTGTATATTTGATTATGTTTCCTGAAGCAAGACTTACAAGGTTTGATGATTTACCATTTGAGCCGTAAATCTTAGCATTTGATGCAATCTTGAACTGCTTTGATTTTCCGTCAGCGCGGGTAATTACAATTGTTTTTGAATATGGGTCAAGAGTATAAATTGTTCCTTCATAAGAACTTACATCCTTTGTACCATAGCCTGAAGACCAGTCTGTCCATCCGTTGTTGTCATCGTAAGTGCCCCAGTCTGAACTGTCTGAAGAATTTCCCCATGTCCATGACCAGCCCCATGTCCATCCCCAGAAGCCGTCATCAGCGCTGTTCCATTCATCGTAGTGATCATCAAAATAATCATCATAGTCGTCCCAGTCGTCATAGCTGTCCCATTCATCCCAGTTGTCCCAGTCGTAGTATTCAGTTTTGCTGCCATTCTGACTGTTGTTTGCAAGAACGCGGAGTTTTGTAATTCTGATATCCCCATTTCTTGAAACAAGATATGCCTGAACTGTAGATTTAATTTGAATTTTATTTAAAGTTGTTGGCTTGCCGTTTACAGCGTAAATTTCTGCTGATGGAGCAAGTTCGTAACTCATTCTGTTTCCTTCAGCATCATAGATTGTAATTTTTCTGGCAGTTGTATTGTAAGAGTTTACAGTTCCAGTAATTGTTCTTGTTTTTACTGTGTCTCTTTCCTTTCCCTGATTATATGTAGAAAGTTTGCGGATTTCTGTAACAAGAGAAGTTTCATTCTTTGTAGTAACTGTAATTCTGATAGCCTGAGATTTGTTTGCTTTAAGGCTTGATGCGCTGATTGAGTTACCATTTTCATTGTAAACTTTTACAGTTGAGGCAATATTGTACTGTTCAACTGTTCCGCCTAAAAGAGTAACCTTAAGGCTTTTTCCTGCCTGATAGTAAGTAAGGTATCCTTCTACAACTTTTGAAGTAACTTTTTCTTCAGCCTTAGTGCTGCCTGGACGTATAGGGCTGATAAATCCATCTGGAGAATCACCCACATCAACTTTAATTGTTACATCAGCAAAAGCTGTTCCTGCAAATAATGCTGCTGCTGTAAGTGCAGATATTGCTTTAACAAATGTTTTCATTCTTATACTCCTTATAAACTCTGCTGTCTCAATATTCTGAGACCAAGTAATTTTCCTGTTATTCAGACAGGTACTGCCTGACCTATAAAAATATATATCGTCCTGTGATATGCTGCATTAGGAATATCTTAGAAAAAATTTAGAAAATTCTAAGACAAATTAACTGTTTTATGCTCACTGTCTATGTTAAAATAAAGCCACTATGAAGAAGCTATTTATATATATTAACACACTTCTTATATTTTCTCTTGCTTTTGGTGCTTTTGCCCAGACAAAATTTCGCGGAGAAGGTATGGATAATGATTTAGAGTTATTTTCTCTTTCTGCCTCTTCTGTTTCCGGAAGTGAAGTAGACCTGGAATTTAGTTTTAACAATCGACTGGATCCTTCAAGTGTAAATGAATCCCTGGTACGTATAAATGGAAGTGAATGTCTTTCTTCAGGTAAAATCACATTTTCAAAAGATGGCACTCGTTTTAAAATCAGGGCAAAAATCAGCTCAAAACAGTTCAGTCTTAGTATAAGCGGGGTAGAATCCCAGGACGGAATAAGGATGAGCCCTGTAAAAATTGATTCAGTTGAAGTTGGATACACTTATACCAGAAGGAGCAGTGGAAAATGGGAAAGATCTTAGTTGTTGAAGATGATGAGAGCACTCTTGAATTTATTGAACCTGAATTAAAGCACGAGGGTTTTGATGTTGTTACTGCAACAGATGGAAGAATGGCTCTTGAAGTCTTTGAAAAAGAAAATCCTGATCTTATCACCCTGGATGTAATGCTTCCTGAATTGAACGGAATTGAAGTTTTAAGGCGAATAAGAAAAACTTCCAGCGTGCCTGTAATCCTTGTAACCGCAAGAGGTGAAACTTTAGATAAAGTAAATGGATTAAATGCAGGGGCTGACGACTATATTGCAAAGCCTTTTATGATAGAAGAACTTCTTGCCAGAATTAATGCCGTTCTCCGCCGTACCCAGGATTCTGCTTCAAAAGAAAGCGAACTTAAAAACGGTGAAATCATCCTTAATACTTCCAGCATGATTACAACTGTGGCCGGAAACCAGATTGACCTGTCAAAAACAGAATATCTTTTATTAAAACTCTATCTGGAAAAACAGGGGGAAGTTCTCAGCCGCAATGATATTATTGATCAGGTCTGGGGAAAAGATCATTATATTGATATTTCAGTTGTTGATGTTTACACCAGCTACCTTCGTACAAAAATTGGAAAGTTTTCGAAAAAAGATTATTTCAAAAATGTGCGGGGCGTAGGTTTTATCATGAATGTGATTGAATAAAATATGAAACAGCAGTCCTCTGTACCAATTAAACTTTCCGTAAGAATTACAATCGCTTTTTCTCTTTCCCTGGCCCTGCTGCTGGTTATTTTTACAATGATCATTCTTCAAATGGTCAGAAGTGAAAAAAAACAGGATATAGAATCTTCTTCAGAAAAAATAATTCAGTGGGTAAAGTCAGACGGGCCGGAGCAGGTAAATCCCGGCTATCTTCAGCTGCCATATTATTTGTCCTTCATTGTTTATCAGTCTGAAACAGAAAATGTATATTCGACAAATGACCGTTTTCAGCCAATTCTTCCGGAAACTGATGGAAAAACAAAGCACTATCTGGAAAGGGATTATTTTATTGATGCCAACCTGGATGTTTTTTATCAGACAGTTCGTGTGGACAATTATGTGATTCAGTGTTCAATCGATATGGAAAATGATTCTTCTTCCAGACTGCTATGGTCAATGGCAAAAACTCTTCCTTTGATTTTGATTCCGGTTCTGGTTTTGTCCTTTTTTCTGGCTTTAAGAATGACAAACCGGGAATTTAACAGGGAACACGATTTTACTGCAAACGTGAGCCACGAACTTCAGACTCCTGTAAATGCCATTATGGGCCATGCAAAACTTCTTAACCGCTGGGGAAAGGATGACCCTGTCCAGCTGGAAAAGAGTTTGAATGTAATTACAAAAGAAGCTGTTTCCATGAAGGCAATCATTACAAATCTTCTTCAAATGTCAAAGCACGAAAAGGGAATGATTCAGATTCAAAAAGAAGTGCTGGATGTAAAAACATTCTTTAACCGCCTTAAAGAAGAATATTCCGTAAACAAGGACCTGGAAATTCAATTTGATCCGGAGGTTCAGGGATCTGTATTTACGGACAGTGAACTTCTTCATGAACTGTTTACGATTTCAATTTCCAACAGCCTTAAGTTCTGCCAGCCCCCATGCCGGATTATGTTTGCTTTCAGCAGGTCTCCCGGAATGGTTACTTTTCAACTGAAGGATAATGGTAAGGGATTTTCAAAGGAAATTCTTCCCCACGTATTTGACCGTTTTTACAGAGGTGACGCTTCTCATTCAAGATCCAAAGGGGGAGCGGGCTTAGGACTTTCTATTGCCCAGAGCATTGCAGCCAGTGTGAATGCACATATTTCAGCCCGGAATGCCCCTGAAGGTGGAGCGATTATCCAGATTGATATTAAACAGTAGGCTATATTTTTTCCCTGGCGTAACCGTCATAAGGATCGCCGCCCTCTTCTGAGAGACTGTAAAAGTTCCAGCTGGGGGCACTTTTTTTTGCTTCCAGATGAACTATGGCAAAACATCTTGGCTGTCCACCTCTTGGCAGGGAGCAGGAACCAGGATTTAAAATAAGGACAGACCTTCTTTTTGCTGCAACACAGGCAATATGGCTGTGGCCGTAGAAGGTTATGTTCGCCTTGCAGCTTTTTGCTTTTTCCCACAAAAAGGAAGAACCTGTATAAAGTTTATAGTGATGGCCGTGAGTCATGAATATTCTGTGACGGGCTGCTTCAAATACCAGGTCTCTTGGAACCTGAACTGCCATGCTCTGGAAAAAATATGTTTCTACATCATTATTTCCCTTAACACAGGCAAGAACCGGAGGCAGAGCATCCATAAGTTCCGGAGTAGAAGCGGCTCTGTCTAAAAGGCGGCCAATATCTTCCATTCCATCACCGCAGAAAACCAGGCCATCGCACTGAGGACCAAAGTGTTCAACAACAGAAAGAAGATTGTGAAATCCTCCGTGAGAATCTGAAATAACCAGAAGATCAGCTTTGTCCTTTTGAGATAATTCTTTTGCTGCTTCGTAACTGCCTATGAGCATTGAGCTTGTTTGAACTAATTCTAACATTTAAGCAGACCTCTTTGTTTAAGAGTAAAAATTTGCGGTGTGCGTTAAATATGAAAATCCTATTTGAATACAAAATGATTGATTGAAGGAATATTCATTACAGGATCAATATATGCTTCTGCTGTATATGTGTCTCCGCAAATGTACTGGGCAGGAATAACTAATTCTGCGCCGATATTGAAATTTGCTTTATATCCAAATTCTTTGTGCATTCCCGTAATCAGGTTGATGGAATTTATAATTAAGTGTCTTCCAAGCTCCTGAAGAGGAAGTCCCTGAATTTTTTTCCCGTACTGAAGAATAAGTGTACATGATGCTTCCTGCCCCAGAATATTTCTGTCGGAAGTATTTGACGGTAAAAGGGAAATAACTGGATAATTAATGTGGCCGTAGTAGTCATCAGATAACTTTGTGGTCATAAGGTCAGTGTCTACCGGGGCTCCAATAATTATATATCCTGAAGTAAGTTTATCTGTTATTGAGGCAGCGCTGGTAATTCTGCCGTCTTTTAAACCATCTGGATAAACAAGTGGAACAATAAAATTCAGGTCCTTTTCTGTAGTAAGACCGTAATGTTCTTTTATAAGTTCCATTGTTTCGTTGATAAAGTCTTCGCTGTTGAATCCTTCTCCAAAGAAAATAACAATTTGTCCGTTAAAATCCCATGGCTCTGAAGGAGCAGTTTCTGTATCAGGTTCAGTATCTTCAACAACTTGAATTATATAATCATTGCTGGTGTCACGCTTTGTTCTCTCTGAAAAAGTGCGGGGCCTTCTGTCTGAGCAGGAAACCAGTGCTGTAAGTGAGAGTGCGGAAAGACAGCAAATTGTAAACTTTCCAAATTTCATAAGCCCCATTATAGATGAAAATCCTTCTTTAATAAAGGGTTTAAATATAAATTGTATTTTTAAAAAAAACGGAAGTTCTATGACACTGAATATGAAAACATACTGCCGGTCGAGTCTGGCTTTTGCAGAACCGAGTTGCAAGAAATTAAATATGCTACTGGAATAAAAAAGTTTTCGAAAAACCGGAGGCTCGCCTCCTACACGCAGTTTGTGCTTGTAATTATATACGTTAGCCGCTTTGCGGCTGCACAAACTGAGTGTTTTTTCAAAAACTTTTTTATTCCTCCCGCTTTTTAATTACAAGGTACTGCTGGAAGATTTTCCGCCACTCCGGTGCTGCCGCACTGCCTCCGGCCTGGCTCCTGTCCCGGCTAGGCGGAAGAATGGGAGAAAGACAAAAAAAAATTTAAATTTTTCCTCAAATTTGGGTCTTCTTTTTACATTTTTGTAACTTCACTGCTGATTATATAGTAGGGGGCTGATGAAAATGCCTGGCGCACTTTTATCATATGCAGATTCTGCCGTCGGCTAATCTGGCATTAAGCCTCCTCTACAACCGCACTGCGGAATATTAGGAGTAAAAATATGAAAAATACTGATGTAAAAAATCTTACCCCGGAAGAAAAATGGGAGCAGGCGACAATCGCCAACAATTACATTTTCTACAAGGTCATGCACGAAAATCCGGATGTCTGTAAGGAACTGCTGGAAATCTTACTGGAAATGAAAATTGACCGGATTGAAATTTATCAGGAAAAAGAACTGCTGGCTGAATTTGGAAAGAAGGGAATCCGTATGGATGTATATGCCAGGGGCATGGACAAATCATTCGACCTTGAGATTCAGGCCTGTGACACAGGGGAACTGCCTGAAAGAGCCCGTTACTATCAGGGACTTATGGACACAACACAGCTGGAAAGCGGCCAGGATTTTAAGAATCTTAACAGCAGTTATATAATTTTTATCTGCATTCCGGACATCTTTAAGAAAGGCCTGGGCAAGTACACATTTGAAAATCTCTGTCTGGAAAACCCTGAAATCAAGTTGAATGACCGGGCCTACAAATACTTTTTTATTGCCAGAAACTATGATAAACTGTTGAACGAACAGCAGAAGGCTTTCATGAAATGCATGCTCAGTAATGAAAGCTCAAGTACGTTTACGGAAAAGATCATCCGCATGGTGAAAAATGCAAAGCTCAACACTCAGTGGAGGAATAGTTTTATGGAATTCGAAAGACAACTGGCCTATTCATTCCGTGAAGGCAAGGCAGAGGGAATGGAACTGGGCAAAGCCGAAAAAGCGGTGGAAGCCTCTGTGGAACTCCTAAAGAAGGGTATTGCTCCTGAAATAATTGCCGAATGTGAAAAACTTCCACTGGAGAAAGTTCTGGAACTGGAAGAAGAGATAAAAAAAGAAGAGACCGTATAATCTTTATATAAGTGGCCATTTCAAAAAAAAATCAATATACTGAATTTATGACAGAAAACAATATTATTCCTCGCTGGAACCTTGATTCCATTTACAAAGAGTTATCATCACCTGAATATAAGGCTGACCTGGATGTGCTTAAGTCACTGATTAAAAAGCTGGACGTTGAACTTACTGACTGCGGCGACGACAAAATGACTGGGGAAAGCTTTAATGCTTTTCTTAATTCATTTTTAGAAGATTATAATCAGCTGCTTTCTCTTTCAAAAACAATTGGCGCATATTCTTATATCATTTATTCAACGGATACAACAAATCCGGAATATATGAACAATCTGAATCTTATAGATAAGATCACCACAGATGAAGAGCAGCTTGCAATAAAGCTTTCTGCTGTACTAGCCGCAAACTCAGAAAATCTTCCGGAGTTTTACAAGGAAAATCCGGACAAAAAAGAGTATGAATTTGTGCTCAAGGAAATAATTGAAGACAAAATTCACCGTATGTCTGCTTCAGAAGAGGAACTTGCTTCGCAAATGAGCCATACCGGGGCAAATGCATGGAGCCTTCTGCAGGAACAGCTTATTTCAAATCTTCATGATGAAAACGGAAAAACTTTCAACGAACTTCGTAATGATGCAAATGACAGCAATCCTGCTTTAAGAAAGGCTTCCTGGGAAAAAGAAAAGCAACTCCTGGCTGATAACAGAATTGCTTTTGCAGCAGCCCTTAATAATCTTAAGGGAGAAACAGTAACCTTAAATAAAAAAAGAGACTGGGCTTCTGCAATAGACCGTTCCCTTTCTTCTGCAAGATTAAGTAAAGAGACACTGAATGCCCTTATTTCTTCCATAGAAGAGTCTCTCCCTGTTTGGCGGGAATATTTTCAGGCCAAAGCTAAACTTTTACGTAAAGCGGGTGCTACAGTCAGTCAGAGTGCAGGAACAGAAGCAGATCCTGGAATTGCCTTTTATGATCTGTTTGCTCCTGTAGAGAATCCAGAAAAGTCTGCGGGCCAGAATCAGAAAAATGAAGATTCTTTGATTTCCCGTAAGTGGACTTTTGAAGAAGCCAGGGAATATGTTTTAAAAGAGTATTATTCCTTTAGTAAAGATATGGGGGATTTTGCTGCGGCTGCATACGAAAAAGGCTGGATTGATGCTGAAGTCAGACCTGGAAAAGTTGGAGGCGCCTATGATGAAGATTTTCCTAAGGGACATCAGAGCCGTATTTTAACAAACTTTACAGGAACTTTTTCTGACATTATAACCCTTGCTCATGAACTGGGGCATGCATATCACTTCAGCTGCATGAAGAATAAGCCTGCTGCCTTTTTCGATTATCCAATGACGCTTGCTGAGAGTGCTTCCACTTTTGCAGAAACGATTGTAAAGCAGGATATGCTTAAACAGAGCAGTGGTTTTGACCGCATAAAGATTCTGGACCTGGATTTAACTGATACAGCCCAGGTTTTAGTTGATATTCTCTGCCGTTTTTATTTTGAAAGGGCTGTTTTTGAAGAAAAAGAGAAGGGGCTTGAACTTAATGCTGATGATTTCTGCAGGCTTATGGCAGAAGCTCAGGAAAAAAGTTACGGCGCCGGATTAAATTCTGAGCGTCACGAATATATGTGGGCAGTTAAGAGCCATTATTACATTACAGATCTGGATTTTTACAACTTTCCATATGCTTTCGGTCAACTTTTTGCTTCTGGATTGTATGCCCGAAGCCTTAGCGAAGGCCCTGAATTTGCAAAAACCTATGCTGAAATTTTAAGCAATACTGGTTCAATGAGCTGCGAAGATTTGTGCAAAAAAGCCGGTTTTGATATTTCAAATGCTGAATTCTGGAGAAATTCTATACAAATGTATAGAAAAGAAGTGGAAGAATACTGTGAATTCGTAAAAAAATTTTGAATTTTTGATTGAATTTGCTAAAGTCAAAATGCCTGTCTCCGAAAAGTAAAGTATAGGGTGGTACGCCCAGGGCGGCAAACAGAACGAATGTTTGCTTGAGACTCGTAAAATACTTAAGGAGATACATTATGGTTATCAATCACAACATGAGTGCAATGTTTGCACAGCGTTCAGAGGGCATTACAGAACTTAGCAACCAGAAGAACATGGAAAAGCTTTCATCAGGTATGAAGATTAACCGTGCCGGTGATGATGCTTCAGGATTGGCAGTTTCTGAAAAAATGCGCAGCCAGATTCGTGGTTTACATCAGGCTTCAACAAATGCAAAGAATGGTATTTCTTTCATTCAGACAACAGAAGGATATCTGCAGGAAACAGAAGATATCATCCAGCGTATTCGTGAACTGGCAGTTCAGTCTTCCAACGGTATCTACACAGATGAAGATCGTATGCAGATTCAGGTTGAAGTTTCTTCACTTATTGCAGAAGTTGACCGCATTGCTTCTTGTGCACAGTTCAACGGTATGAACATGCTTACAGGCCGCTTTGCTCGTCCTACAGGTGAAAATGTTGTTACAGGTTCTATGTGGTTCCATATTGGTGCTAACATGGATCAGAGAACTCAGGTATACATCGGAACAATGTCTGCTACAGCTCTTGGACTCCGCAACCTTGGTGATGAATCAATCATGTCTCTCGCAACTCCAGATGAAGCTAACCGCGCAATCGGAACTTTGGACGAGGCTTTGATGAAGATCAACAAGCAGCGTGCTGACCTTGGTGCTTACCAGAACCGCCTTGAAAAGACAGTTACTGGTCTTGATGTTGGTGCTGAAAACCTCCAGGCTTCTGAATCACGCATCCGTGATACAGACATGGCTGAAGAGATGGTTAAGTTCACAACTTCTAACGTACTCTCTCAGGCTGGAACAGCAATGCTTGCACAGGCTAATCAGTCTTCACAGAACGTAC
>JAEEGK010028343.1_pt1 | contig 11238 bp, 8 predicted proteins | sample 8958771 | NCBI WGS metagenome assembly JAEEGK01 (sample SAMN16246547, study PRJNA631951) | gut metagenome | biome: gut microbiome; feature: rumen; material: SC-attached | host: Bos | place: Iran: Karaj | collected 2018-10 | reverse complement strand
TTATCGGCAAGGTAATCTGCATTCATCTCGGCATTTACAAGCTTGCAGATGATATGATCCTTCACCTGATCAAAATCCGTGATCTTGCTCACATCAAAGCCCTGCTCCATCTCATGATTCACACGGATATCAGCGATATGCTGAAGAATATCCCCCAGATCTTCTCCATCCTGATACTGTGCGAAGAAGTTCTCAAGGTAGATATTGGGGGCGATATTGCTGTCCTCGGTTCTGATAAGAAGCCCCGTCAGCACCGTATCGTTATTCTTGGTCACATCCTGCAGATCGACAATTGCATCTGCATACTTCTCCGGCAGATAATCCTTGATCTGTTCTGCCACACTTGCCTTAAACTCTTCAAAATCCATCATACTGCGCCTCCTACTCTGGCAGCCTTCTCGCGGCTGTTCTTCTCTGACTGTACCCTCTGCTCCAGCTTACGAAGTCCCTGCATATATGCGGTATATCTCGCACGCTGTGCGCCCTTGCTTACGCTTTCTGTTTCAACCTTTGGCATAGTTTTAATCTCACTCATCTTCGTTGTCCTCCTCAAAAATGAAATCCTCACGATCACATCCGTTTTTACCACGGATATAATCTGTAAACTCCTCCATCGTATTGGCATAATCTTCCATCAGCTCTATATGAGCACCCTGAAGATGCTCATACTTCTTACGATTCCTGTGATTTACGATCATACCTGTGATAATGCCCGTGATGGCGGCGCATACAGCTGAAGCTGCTACATAAAGGATATGTTTCTTCATGATCACTTTTCCTCCTTCTTGGGAAATTCCATCTTGAAATTGTACTCATAGCCGGTTGCCTGGGATCCATCCTTCTTGGTATAGGGATACTCCCTGACACCATCCGGTATAAGATAGGCATTGTAAGTGCCGCCCTTCTTGGACTTGATACCTTCAACAAAGATCTTCTTGCCCTCAAGCAGATCCTTCACCTGCTCCTCGGTAAGTTCCTTGCCAAAAGCTCTTCCAATGCTCATGCCGCACTTTTCAGAGCAGTACAGTCCGTACTTGCCTCTGATCACATCGCCTCCACACTTAGGGCACTTACCCAGTGCTTCATTTGATCCAAACATGTTTCTGTTCTCCTCTCCGACCCCGTTATAGGTCTTTACTAAATCTGTTACCATGTTCCTTATCCCGTTCATGAACTGCTCTGCGGAATATTCGCCCTTTGCCACAAGAGTTAATGCGTTTTCCCAGTCAGCAGTCAGTTTGGGACTCTTGACTACATCCGGCAGGACGGTAATGAGTTTCATTCCATCGTCTGTCGGGATCATCTGTTTCTTCTCTCTTTTTACAAACCCGTCTTTGACCAGCTTTTCGATGATGTCCGCTCGGGTGGCGGGAGTGCCAAGCCCTTTGCGTTCCACATCATCGCCCATCTCCTCTACGCCGGCACGCTCCATTGCCGAAAGCAGGCTGTCTTCCGTGAAATGCTTCGGCGGTTGTGTAAAGCCCTCTACCACCTTGCACTCGGAAGGGGAGTACATAAATCCTTCCGTCAGCGGAGGCAGGGATTTCAGCTCTTCATCCTCCTTTTCCATCCTGACCTTGTATTCACTCCGAAGCGCCGCGTCATACTTCTTCCATCCGGGTTCCACCACAGTCGTTCCCGATGCGGTAAAGATATTACCTCCGCATTCCAGTTCTGCCTTGATACTTCTGTACTGATACTTTTCTGCCGTAGCCATACAGAGCCTGGAAGAAATCAGAGCAAGGATCTTCAACTCTCCGTCTGAAAGCTGCACATTGTGGTAGTTCTCGATCTGTACTGTAGGAATGATCGCATGGTGATCGGATACCTTTTTGCTGTTCATAACACGCTTAAAATCCACGCTCACAGGTCTTTCATCCTGCAGATATGGAAATGTACTCTGCACAACGGAAAGTACGTTCCTTGCCGTATCTTCCATATCATCAGAAAGGTATTGCGAATCCGTCCTCGGATACGTACAGAGCTTCTTTTCATAAAGCGACTGTGTATATTCCAGTGTCTTTTTTGCAGTAAATCCAAAGATTCGGTTGGCATCTCTCTGAAGTGTCGTCAAGTCATAAAGCCTTGGTGCAGCTACAGATTTATCCTCAGAAACTACAGATTTCACCGTAGTCGGATGATCCTTACAGGAAGCGGCAACAGAGTCAGCCCTTGCTTTGTCCGGATATTTTTCTGATACCGCATCCATTCCTGCTCCAATCAGATGGACTGTATAAAAAGGCGTCTTTTTAAAGCTCTGTATCGCTGCCTCCCTGTCCACCAGCATTGCAAGCGTGGGAGTCTGCACCCGACCAACCTTAAGGACCTTGCTTCTGTAAAGCACGGTAAAAAGTCTTGTGCCGTTCAGCCCCACAAGCCAGTCCGCCTGCTGACGACAGAGCGCTGAAGCATAAAGATTGTCATAATCGGATCCGGGTCTTAAGTGATCAAACCCGTCACGGATCGCACTCTCCTCCATAGACGAGATCCACAGCCTCTTGATCGGCTTTGAACATCTCGCCTGCTCATAAACAAGCCGAAAGATCAGTTCCCCCTCTCTTCCGGCATCCGTTGCACATACTATGGCGGTGATATCCCCGTTTTTCATAAGGTCTTTCAATACCTTGAACTGGGCTTTGGTGTCCTTTTTGATCACGTATTTCCAGTCCGTCGGCATGATAGGCAGCGTATTGTATGTCCATCTTTTTAAGGCTTCATCGTATGCCTCGGGAGTTGCAAGCTCCACCAGATGACCGACGCACCAGGAAACAATGTAGCCGTTTCCCTTAAGGTACCCATCGCACCTTTCTTTTGCGCCGATCACCATGGCGATGGACTGTGCAACCGAAGGTTTTTCAGTTATCACAAGCTCCATATGCTCCTCCTTATAAAGCTGCTTCCTTGGACTTTGCCTTGGCCTGATAGTTCTCCGCCGGCTTCTGTTCCGCAACAACAGCCTTCTTTTCTGCAAGCTTCTCCTTCATGGAACTACGGTCACGATCCTTATCCTTATAGGCTTCCACCATCTTCTTAAGGTCCTTATTTGATACTTTGGTCTTTTCTGTATCCCAGATAGGCTTGCCCTGTTCGTCCTGCCCGACCTTTACGCTCCTGTGAAGTGTTGTTGTCCCATTGGCGGGAAGCTTGCACCACATGCCTTTACCATACTGGTTCTCATGCACATGATTTGCCTTTACGACAAAGGTCTGCCAGGGGCGGTGATCATCCTTGTCCTGATTGGGAACCAGGATCTCCTTATACTTCACGCCGTCTTTTCCCTGGAATTCATCCCCAACGCAGCCTTTACCGAACTTAAGGGTGATCTCATCCATCTTCTTTTGACCATCCTCTGTCCCTTCCGGTTGTGCCTGCTCTGCCTTGCTGTCTGCAAACTGATCTGCAAGAGTCTTCTCCTCTTTGGCAGTCTCCTGCGTGGCTTCTCTTTTGGCAGCGATGTCATCCATCACATCCTGTACCACTTCATTCGTTGTTCTTTCGTCCATGATCTTCCTCCTTATCATGATCAGAGCCGGGGCTTTCGCCTCGGCTCTTTATACTTGGTGCACATGCACCGGTTTATTGGTTTATCTCTTACTCTTTGTCAGAGTCAGATTCATAAGGATCATCATCCTCGTCAGCATCCTCTATGGTATCGGCCACATCATCAGCTGAAGGCGCGGGTCTCTCAGATTCCTTCTTCTCCGTTTCACTAAAGAAATCATCCTCTGAGGAAGCCTCCTCTTCGGATTCATAATCTTCATCCTCGTCCTCTTCGTCTTCATCCTCAACAAAATCACCGTCCTGCTTCTTCTTTACAACCTTGAAGTAATAGGCAGCACCGATCACTCCTGCACCAAGGATACCCATGATGAGATATCCCACCAACGGATTGCTCTTTACAGGTTCCGTTTCTTCCTCCGCCGGCTCTTCGGAAGGCTCTTCTGTACTTTCCTCTGCAGGTGTCTCAGTCGGAGTAGCCACCTCATGTGTCTCCTCATAATCCGTATTGTTATTCGGGAGTGCGCTTTCCGTCACAGGGATCTGTGATTCAAGGGCCGCAGAATTCTTAGGCAGTGTTTCGGAATTGTCTGTCGTTACATTGAGCAGATCGTTCTCCGTGATCTCCGTTAAGAAGTACACCATTTCCTCTTCGCCATCACGGTCAATGATCAGATAAAAGACCTTACCGCTTGCAGCCTCGATGGTATAAAACTCTTTGCCAAGATTCATATCTTCGCCCTTTTCATCATCCGATAACGCTGCTTCTTCTGCATCAGCCCTGGCGAACTCCTCCTTTTTCTGCTGTTCCGGAGTCTTCGGTGTCTGGCTTGTGGTATTGCCGTTACTGTCAGTCTGTGTATGCTGAGTTACAGTTGCCGTTGCACTGGAAGGATTTGTCGCCTCCGCACTGACAGGCAGCTGTTCTGCGGGATTGGAATCATCCTCTGACTTTGGATCCTTATAGTAAGGATTTTTCGTCTTATATACCTCAGACACATTGCCGGCATTATCCATAGCCGTAATGGTGAAATACTCATAACCTGCATCAAACTGAGACAGACGGATGTTCAATGTTCCGTTTGTAATGTCATCCTTAAATTCATATCCGTTCACATAGATGACTTTGATCCCGGACTCTGTATCAGATGCCTGTACCGTAAGAAGTCCCTCTGATACTGCCGCATTAAGCGTAGGCTTTGTGGTATCAAAACAGTTGATGGAACGGCTGCGCTCATAACTCTTATCATTCGCATCCGTTACCAGGACATATACAGAACAGTTCTCCGTGATCTCGATATACATATCCTCGGTAACATCCTGATAGCTTCCGTTCTGTCCGATCTTTGCCCTGACAGACTTAACTGCGAAGTTGCCGGTATCAAGGATATCCTCAACTTTGAACTTCACCTTTACAGAACTTCCTCTTCCATACCAACCGCTTGGTGCGTCGATGGTGATCTTCACACTCGGATCCTTGTACTGGCAATCCTTATAGTTTGCACTGCACACAGGGCAGTCCTTGTTGTAGTCATACTGACTGCACTTATGCTCACAGATACACTCCGGTTCGGGTTCAGGCGTCGGCTCCGGTGTGGGTTCGGGATCATCTCCCTCTTCTCCGCCTTCCCCGGATTCATCACCTTCACCGTTGTCGGAATTTCCGTTACCGGTTTCTCCGTCACCGGCATTTCCGTTATCGGTATTCCCGTCACCGGTTTCTCCTCCGATCGTCTCACCGTCTGTAGCATCTCCTGTGCCATCACCGGGATCCGTATTATCACCCGATTCATTCCCGGACACATCATCTTCCGCATATGCCGTGACAGCATTTGAAGTGTTCGCAATAAAGGCTCCCACCGGCAGTGCAAAAAGCATCACCGAAAGGATCAGCGATGCCGTAATCCTACGAAATAGTTTCTTTTGCATGATTTTGATTCTCCTTTTCTTTCTTATCTTCCGTCACCTCCAAAGGCTCCGGCTTTTCAGGTTCTTCGATCTCTTCCTCTATGAACTCCAGAACCTTCTGTAATTGTTGTTTACTTGCATATTTGAGCTTAAGAAGCTCGTCAGCGCTTAAGTGATGCCTTGCAAATATCTTTTGCGTGGCAGCTGCGACAGCCAGATCACGTTCCCGCTCCAGGTCGGTTATCTTTTTGTCCATCTGCTCGTTATACGCCTGCCTTTGCGCTTTCCACTTCTCGATCAGCTCATTCATCTTCTCAATCTTCATAAGCCTCCTCCGTGAATCTATGGTGAAGCAGGCAAACGACCAAAGGCATAGAAATGATTCTGCCAGTATGGCGTATTGATCGAGGTATACTTGATGGGATCACCGCAGTGGATCATCTGTCCGTTTCCGGCATAGATTCCTACGTGGGTTACCGGATTACCGGAGTTGTATGTTCCCGTGAAGAAAATGATGTCTCCTGCTTTTGCCTCCGATGCGCTGATATGCTGGCACTGGTTATAAATGCCCTGTGCTGTTGTCCTCGGCAGATTGTAATAACCACTGTGGGTCACCACGTAGCAGACAAATCCCGAGCAGTCAAAGCTCGTTGAAGGACTTGAACCGCCCCATACATAAGGGTATCCAAGATACCTTTCCGCCTCGTCAAACAATGCCGCCACATCACCGTTACCACCTATGGGATCCGTTGTGCCATAGATCGAACCGTCTCCGTTCTCAAAATAAAAAAGTGGATTGTAATACTCTCCACTCGCAAGGCACTCCAGATGTAAATGGCTTCCGGTACTGGATCCGGTATTTCCTGTTTTTCCTATCACCGCTCCATGCTTGACAGTCTGTCCGGCAGAAACATTCATACTCGACAGGTGTGCATATTTCGTCACAAACCCGTTCGCATCTTCTATGACGATATAGTTTCCGTATTCACTGTTATACTCTGCCGTTGTTACCGTTCCGTCCTGTGCCGCATAGACCTCTGTACCTTCCGGAACCGCTATATCAATCCCGCGATGGAACTGATTCTCTCCCGTGACGGGATTCTTACGATATCCGTAATAGCTTGAGATCAGGTTGTACCAATCGACATCAAGAGGCGTGTAAAACTGCTGAAGTGCACCGTTTGTAGCCTGATAAGCCGCATAAAGCGAACTGGCATCATCATTCCCGGTAAGTCTGTCCGCCACGATATCCTCAAGCGGCTTTCTGGTCAGCTCCACATCAAGGATCGTTACCGTGTATTCCTCTTCCACTTCTTCCTCTTCACCTGTTTCTTCATTGGTCTGCGTGACCGTTCTTGTTCTTGTTTCTTCTCTTGGCGTAAGGGTCAGCTCATACATTTCATTAAAAAGTGATTCGATCTCGGCATCACAGTCCGCAGCCACCACATTCACCTTTGTCGCTGAAAGATAATTGATCAGCGTGAACGGATTATGCCCGATCTCTGCAAGGTTATAGTTGTACTCGTCGTAGTCCGGGTAGTCCGTTTCAATGGAATCAATGGTATTCTGCAAAGCCATCTCCCTTGAGGTCATAGCCTCATCGGATGCATCCAGCTGTGCAGGCACACTCTGGTAGCTCCCTGCCATGGTCGTTGAAACCCCGCCGTTAAAGATGGCAGCACAGCTCGATACACCCGCCGCGATCAGCATAAAGAAAAGCCCGAAGAGTCCTATAGTTGCGATCGCTCCTATGTGCTTCCGGGCAAATTCCTGTAACTTTCTTGCGATTGTCGTGGTTGTCTGAGCTGCTTTCTTGGCGTATCCCGCCGCCTGCTTTGCCTCCGTTCCTTTCCTTAATGCTTTGGCATATTCCCGCTTGATCTTCTGTTTCTGCAGCCTCTTCTGTATGGCTTTTTTCTTCACCTCCGGGTGTTCTTCCAGAAACTTCTGGTAACGGAAATTGACTTCTGCCTTAAACTGTTTCTTTTCCAGGGCTGCTACTTTGTTGGCACGGCGGGCATATTTGTCATGCTTAAAACGTCTTGCATAATCTATCGCCGCCTCTCCTGCCTGTTCAGTCTTATGAGCACCTTCGACACCTGCGTTTTCCTTTTCATTTTCCGCGATCTTCTGGTGCACAAAGCCTGTGGCTTCCATCGCAGCCCTGCGCTGTGCCGCCGTTATGGGATTTCCATTCTTTGGTCTCTTTGGAACTTTGTTTGTCTGAAGCTCATAAGTGACCTTCCCCGTCTTTTCATCAAAGTGGCGTACCAGCTTATATTCCTTACGCTGTGGCAGCTTCTTACGCGCCTTTTCTGTTTTCTTTCCCGCTTTTTCAGCTTTCTTTTCAAGCTTGTCCAGCCTTTTACTATCCAGCTCAGCTCCGGCTTCCTCCACAAATCCTGTCTTATCATGGAAGTCACCGTCTGACTGAATGAAGCTGTCCTTAACACGGGTCCGCGTATCATGCTGCCTGTGAATGCGTCTTGCTCTTGTCTCCTCGCGCTGGGATGCATACTCGGTATTTCTTTCATCCTCCTGCTCATGCTTGCTGAAGAACTCCTGATTAGCCTTTCTGCTCTGCTGTTCAGACTTGGAACCGACCTTATTCTCAGTCCCCTGCGTAAACATCTCCTGCGCCTCGGAAACAGGTTTTTCCTTCGGGGATATGTTTTTACCCCCGGTCTTTGCGGATCCTTTCGGACCCGCTCTCTCTTTCTTAAACTCTCCGGTATCAGATTTTGCGTTAAAGCGCTCCTGCTTCATGGCATCCTTCTTTAACACATCATCCCTTGCCGGATTATTCTGTTTCTTTGCCATCCGCATCATCTCCCTGTTTAGCTGCACCCGCCGGCTCATCTACCTCCTCCGGCTTCGTATTCATGATCTTGTATGTCTTGGTATCCGTAGGATATCTGTCAACAAACGGGATCACTACGTCATTAAAAAGAATGAGTCCGCAACCTGATTCAGAGTTTGTTACATACTGGAGCTGCTTTGCAGAAAGCCCCAGCTTATCTGCTAAGATCACCTGGTCCTTTGCGTTCTGATTCAGAAGATATACAAAGTCACTGTTACCAAGGATTCCCTCGATCTCTTCCGAACGCAGGAAGTCACCAACGTTCTGAGTCAGTCCCGTAGGAATTCCGCCCCACTTTCTGAATCTTTTCCAGATCTCAACAGAGTACTGTGCCGTCTGCTTATCACGAAGGAGCAGATGGAACTCATCACAGTAGTATCTGGTCGCCACATGTCTTTCACGGTTTCTTGATACCCTGTTCCAGACCGCATCCTGCACGATCAGCATACCCAACTCTTTCAACTGTTTTCCCAGGTCTCTGATATCAAAGCAGACAATACGGTTCTGCGAATCCACATTTGTTCTGTGGTTGAAATAGTTCTGCGAACCATGGACATAGAGCACAAGGCTGTTTGCGATACGTACCGCTTTCTGCCTTGCATCCACTGCAAGCTGCTCCGATACCGCTTTATCCGGCTCATACTGGATCAGCGCATTATACAGATCTTCCAAAAGGGGCATGTTCTCCGGTCTCGGATCCTTAAAGTATTCATCGTAGATCTTCTCGATACAGCGGTCGATGATACCCTTCTCATCATTGGCAAGACCCGTCTCACCACCTGCGATAGCATCACAGAGCGTGATAAGGAAGTCTGACTTAAGCTTTAATGCTTCTCGATCATTCTTATGGGATAACTGGATATCCATAGGATTTAAGTAATCCTTTGAATTGGTTGCCAGCTTTACCACCTCACCGCCCAGGGCCTTCACAAGCGGGTAATACTCACCCTCGGGATCACAGATCAAGATGTCATCCCTTGATACAAGGAAGCTCCCAAGGATCTCTCTTTTTGCCGAGAAGGATTTACCGGAACCGGGCGTACCTAAGATTACGCCGTTCGGTGTTCTGAGTTTCTTACGGTCTGCCATGATCATGTTGTTGGATAAGGCATTAAGGCCGTAATACAGTGACTGCCCCTGCTGAAACAGTTCCTGCGTATTGAACGGAACCAGGATTGCAAGGTTCTTTGTGATCAGATGCCTGCCCTCTTTTGTATCATTGATACCGATGGGTGCTGCGGCATTCATAGCCACCTCCTGCTTATACTGAAGATCGATCAGTCTGCAGTTAGCCTGCTGAATGATACCTGATATCCTCTGGGTCACACTCTCCAGTTCCTTTTTGTTTCTTCCGAAACCGGATATGAGGATAGTGGTCCAGATAAGCTTCTGGTTACTGGTATTCAGATCATCCAAAAGCTCCATGGTGTTTTTCTCATACAGAACAATGTCTGTAGGAAGAATGTCCATGTCATACCCGGCTCTGACTGCTTTTTTCTGCTCGTCGATCTTTGTTTTCTGAACATCCGACAGTGCTCTTTTTAAGAGCTTGATCGCTTCTGTAGGCTCAATGGTTCTCATGTGGATAGATATGGAGATATTGCTGTCTATATCCAAGAGCCTTTTTAAAAGCTCGTCATTCAGTTTCGGGGATATGATGTCCAGATACTTTGTGGCTCCAAACATATGCCCCATCTTGTATCTGCCGGGGAAACGGAACTCAAAGCCCTGCGGTGCGATATAATCCTTAACCGTATTGCCGGACTCTGCCATTTCCTTAAATGAAAAACGGAAAGGTTCCATCTTATCCTGATTGAAAAACTCATACAGGACTCTTAAGCGTTCCTTTCCGTCGAGACACTTCGCATTGGTACCAAGGTTTTTGAGGTTCTTTATGATATCTGCCTCAAGGCTTATGAACCTCTGCCTTGCTTCCTTGATATTCTCTGCTTCGATGCCGAAAATGATATATTTGCTCTTGATGACTCCGTTATTCCCCTTTGCAGACAGGCTCTTTAACATATCCGAAAACTCTTCACGGATATCGTCGAACTTATCTCCCTGGGGAGAGATCTCAAACTGTGCCGCCAGTGTCTCCTCATTCACATGCCTGTTGAAGAGGAAGATCTGAAAGTTGATGGTCGGATCAAAATAGTTTATGAGCTGTGAATACAGCCCCAGTATATCCGCCCTTTCTTCCTCATCCAGAAGCACATAGTTCAGATCATAAAACTCGATCATCTTCGTATAATAATTCTTTCTAACCTTGCAGATGCCATCCTGGTACATCTTGTCAAAGGTAATGGTCTGCTGTGTGGAAATCTGCTTGCCGGACTGACCATTATCTCCGGAGAGCGTTTTCTTAAGCTTTTTCAGCTTTAAGAACTCCGCAAGCGTAAGTCCCGTGAATCTCTCAAACAGCGACTTGCCGCTTTTCTTACTCTGCACGGCTTTTGCAGGCTTATTTGTCTGCTTCACGCTTTTCTGCGACTTTGCCGTAACGCTCTTCTTTCCACTTTTTTTGCTTGCGTTCAAGAGCTTCCACCTCCTTTTCCATAGATTCTCTTTCTCTTAACTGCTCGTAGAGGTTTTCCACCTTGTACCTTCTTATCCCGGGCCGGATGAATTTCATCTCAATGACCTGCTTCAGATACTGCTCTGCAGGCACTCCGTCCTTTTCATACATTGCTATAAAGAAGAACGGGAGCATGACTGCCACCATCATGAGGGCAGCCACGTCCGTCCCGATTACCTTTCTTGTCAGAAGATAAAATGGTACTCCCACCACGGCAGCCGCTCCAAAGCAAATGACCTGACGCTTTGTGAAATTCCCGATGAATTTCGACTTGATCGCTTTCGGGTCCTTTGCCACATCAACTGCGATTGCCATGTTTTTAGTCACCTCCGTTCTACGACGCGTGAAGGATGCTCTTCGCAAGTGATCCGGTCTTAAACAGGGAGAAGCACAGGAC
>JAEEGK010028339.1_pt1 | contig 11240 bp, 12 predicted proteins | sample 8958771 | NCBI WGS metagenome assembly JAEEGK01 (sample SAMN16246547, study PRJNA631951) | gut metagenome | biome: gut microbiome; feature: rumen; material: SC-attached | host: Bos | place: Iran: Karaj | collected 2018-10 | reverse complement strand
CTCTAAATCGCATTGAAAAGGCCATGAAATGTTAAAAAATGACCCTGTTTGTAGAGATTTGACATTTTTTCTGTTATATATATAGTAGAAACGCGGCCTGCCGCGTCTCCCCAAAAGCCTGCCGCGTCTCCCGGGAAAAAACATAAAACATTGCATCATGAAACAGTCACTTTTCCTCCTCCCCACCCTGCTGTTCCTCGCCTTTGGCGGCTGTACGCAGACACCGAGTAGCGAAATAATAGACACACAGGACGAAGAACTGATAATAAACGAAGACACAGAGGTCCAATACCAGTGTCCCTATTGCGTCCATGGATACGAGCCCGAGTTCCCCGGCGGCATGGAGGCCCTGTACGCCTACCTCGACAGCGCAGTGCGCTACCCGCAGGTGGCGCTGGACCATCGCATCGAGGGCAAGCTCTACCTCCGCTTCGTCGTGGAGACCGACGGCAGCATCACCCACCCACAGGTGCTACGCGGCCTGCCCGGCGGATGCTGCCGTGCGGCAATCGACGCCGTCAGGCACATGCCCCGCTGGAAACCCGGTCGGAAGTTTAACCACTCCGACAGCACCTGGATACCCGTTCGCTCAGAGTTCAACCTCCCCGTCAAATTCCAGCTCGACCCTCAGCAGCCCCGCACCGTCGGCGGCGGCAAAGAGGGTGACAAGGAGATTATTCCCACCTACCCCGGTGGTGTCGAGGCCCTCTACCGCTACCTGGCTGGCACCATCGACCGTCCTCGCGAGGAATGGGTCGGCAAGAAGAACCCGGGCATCGGTTTCGACAGCGTGGGCAATATCGTCAGCGTCTGCCGCCTCGACTATGACGACTCCCCCATGGCCGACGCCGTGCGCAAAGCCTTCCACTCCATGCCCCGATGGAACATGCCCACCCTGGAATTCGACAGACTCCTCGTCATCCCCATCGACCTCCCTTATCTACTCGAATTGCGAGATAAACAAACAAATAAACACCCATTGCCATGAAACCCACTTTCATCCTCCTCGCCGCCCTGCTGCTCCCTTTCGGCGCATGGGCGCAGAATGAAGACACGCACATCTTTTGCCCCTTCGAAAAGGAACCCGAATTCCCCGGCGGCATGGAAGCGTTGTATAACTACTTAGGGGAAAAATTACGCTACCCCGAAGAGGCTTTGGATTATCACATCGAGGGCAAGATCTACGCCACCTTCGTCGTCGACTCGCTCGGCTACATCCGCAATCCCCGCATCCTCCTCGGCCTCCCCGGCGGCTGCAACCAGGCCGCCCTCAACGCCATCAAGCACATGCCGCGCTGGGAGCCCGGCTGTCAGCATAGAGACGGCAAATGGGTGCCCGTGGACGTGCAGTTCAATCTGCCCGTCAATTTCAGCCTTGCGGGCGACACCATCTCGCCCCGTCACCGAGGCGATGTCGTCGACGACACCCTCCTGCCCTCCTACCCCGGCGGCACTGGTGCCCTCTACCGCTACCTGAGTTCCCACATAGACCGTCCACGCGAGGAGTGGCACGGGACGGAATCGCCAAGAATATGGCTCGACAGCGTGGGCGGGGTGAGCGAGGTGCGGTGCATGGGCAGTTCGCCGATGGACAGTGCCATCGAGCAGGCCCTCCTCCACATGCCTCGATGGCACATGCCGACAGGCTACCAGAGCGTACTCATTAGCATACCGATGGACCTACCTCTGCTGCTCTCCATGCGCGACACCCTGCTACGCACGCATAAGATGCGTGGCTCGGTCTATCAAGACAACCAATGGGATCTTATCCTGCGCCACGAACCCTACTTCCGAGCCCTCCTCTCCGTCGACGACAGCCTGGCTGCGGGATTCCACGTCCCTGCCAGTCGCCTCCAGGCCCTCATGCCCCGCGACCGCGAGACCTTCCTCGTGCTTTTCACCCTTGATGAATATAACACATCATACTATTTCCCCGTCATCTACGACACGATGGCCTCTCTGGCGCTGGCCGACAGCCTCGACATGATGGACCGCTTCCTCGCCCTCCTCCAATGGAGCGACGGATGGGTCAGCGAGTTCCTCTTCGACTACGCCATCAAGATTGACCGCCAACATCCCAAGAAGTTCCGGAAAGTCATGCGTAAGTACAAGAAAGAGTGGGAGGAATACCAAGAATACAAGAAGGCTCTCGAAGAGTGGGAATCAGGAATACAGGACTAAAACCAAGGGGTGAGGACAAGCAGTCCTGAGGTGACAATGTATCGCACGGCCTTGCCCAGCAGCATGATCAGCATGGTCCACCAGGGATTCAACCGCATGAAACCCATGGCAATGGCCAGTGGGTCGCCCACGATGGGCAGCCAGGTGAGCAGCGCCGCCCAGACACCATATTTCTCTATATGCCCTCGGAAACGTTCAAGTTTCTCACGCTTGATTTTGAAGTATTTCTCCAACCATTCCCATTTGCAGAGCCACCCCATCCAGAAGCTTATCATGCCGCCGGCGGTGTTACCCAACGTGGCGACGACCACGATAGCCCAGCGCTGATAGCCCAATGCCAGGGCGCCCGCCACAATGGCCTCCGACGAGAAGGGAATGATGGTGGCCGACAGCAGGCAGGCTAAGAAAAGGCCGAAAAGTCCGAGGTTCTCCAACATAACAAACGTATTAACGCAAAAGGTATATCAAATATTGTGCCACACAATAAATCTGTCATTTAGGCGTTATTCATAGTATGAATACGACCATCAGACACTCCACTCCCGACGACATCGACCTCATTTTGCAGATGTACGACCATTCGCGCGGCGTGATGCGCGCCGACGGCAACACCGCCCAATGGGAAGGCTATCCCTTGCGCGAAGACGTCGAGGAGGACATCCGCCGGAGAGTGTCGTATTTTATTGAAGGCATCGGCACCTTTGCCCTTGTGCCGGGCATTGAACCCACCTACGGCTACATCGACCATGGCCGTTGGATCGACACCGTCTCCCCCTACTCCACCCTCCACCGCCTGGCGGCCCTGCCGGACACCAATGGCGTGGCCGACATCGCCTTTACCTTCGCCAAGAAGCAAGCCGACCACCTGCGTGTGGACACCCACCACACCAACCGTCCCATGCGCCATATCCTTGAGAAACAAGGCTTCGTTTACTGCGGCATCATCTACATGCCCGACGGCGGCCCGCGCGACGCCTACGAATGGTGGCGCTACGATTGTGTGCCCGCCGACCTGAAAGAATACGTCGAGACCGAGATTCTTCCCCGCCACATGCAATACGACAGCGCCCACCGGCCTAACCATATCCGACGCGTGATAGCCCGTAGCATGATGCTACAATCATCAGCTATGACCTATGCGACGGCAGCCATGCACGACATAGGCATCTGCGAGGGACGCGAGGTGCACCATCTGGCGTCGGGCCGCATCATCCGTGCCGACCGGAACCTTCGTCGCTGGTTCACCGAAGAGGAAATCGAGACCATTGCCCAGGCTGCCGAAGACCACCGCGCCTCGGCCACCACAAAGCCCCGTTCCCTGCTGGGATGCATCATCTCCGAGGCCGACCGCGATATCGAGCCCGAGACCATCGTGCGCCGTACCGTGGAATACGGCCTCAGCCACTATCCCGAACTCGACCGCGAGGGTCATTGGCAGCGCACCCTCGAGCACCTGCACGAGAAATACGCCGAAGGCGGCTACCTCAAGCTGTGGATGGACGACAGCCCCAACGCCGCTCCGCTGGCCGAGCTCCGAGCCCTCATCAAAGACGAAACCCGCCTGAGAAAACTGTTTTTAGAAATCATACAATAACGCACACTATGGATATCTTCCTCATCATCATGGCTTTCGTATGCCTGCTGACAGGCATTGTAGGTTCGATTGTACCCGGTCTGCCGGGACCACCCATCAGCTGGCTGGGCCTCCTGTTGGCGGGATTCACGCCCTGGGTGGAGAACACGCCCATGCTGCTCGTCGTCACCGCCGCCGTAGCCGTATTCATCACCGTGATGGATTATGTCATTCCCTCGCTGACCACCAAACGCTATGGCGGCTCTAAATATGGTATCTGGGGCTGCAACATAGGGCTGGTCATCTCCATCGTCGGCCTGCCCTTCGGCCCCACAGGACTCCTGGGTATCATCTTCTGGCCCTTCGTGGGCGCCTTTGTGGGCGAATACATCAAGCAGCAGGACTTCCAACCCGCCTTCCGCGCCGGCATCGGCGCCTTCATAGGTTTTCTCACCGGCACCCTCCTCAAGGTGGTCTACTGCGTAGCCCTCCTCGTCGTGGTCATCGTGGCGATGGTGTAAGCCGCCCTACTCGACCCCTTCGAGGCGCATCAGCGAATGTACGGGGGCGATGTCTTCCAGCCACTTGCGGCCGCCCAAAGCGGGCAGCTCTACTAGGAAGATGAACTCACGGATACGTATCTCGCAATCGTTGACCAACTGCTTCTGCAGCGAATCGACGATACCCTTCACCGTACCGCCGGTGGCCAGCAGGTCGTCGAAGAGGGTGATTTCTATGGCCCTGTGCTCACGCCCCAGCGGACGGAAGGTCGTCGGCTCGCAAGCGGCGAAGTCGCTCAGGCGGTAGAAGAGCTCGTCGCTGCCGTATTCCTTCTCAATCTCCACCCTCACCAGGTCGCCTTCGGCATGGGGCAGCTTGCCCTTCTTGCGGAAGGGGACGAGGGTCTTCACATGCTCGCTCACCGATAGCAACGGAGCCCCGAAGAGGAAGCCACGTGCCTCGACAGTAGCCATATTGGGTGCCGTCGAAAGGCGGTCAATCTCGTTCACTGCCTGACGGAAAGCCTCCTTGTCCTGCAGGAAAGGCAGCACATCGATGAAGTCGATTCCCGGCTTGGGAAAATCGGGATAGTGTTTGATAACGTTCTCGAACATAGCTCTTAATTCTTAATTCATAACTCATTATAGCGCCCAGACGACCAGACCGCCGCAGATGATGAGGCCGGTGATGAGCAGGTCGACCAGGCAGTAGCCCATGATGTCGCGTGCCGAAAGTTTGGCGATGGCCAGTGCCGGCAGGGCCCAGAAAGGTTGGATGAGGTTGGTCCATGCGTCGCCCCAGGCGATGGCCGTGCCCGTCAAGCCCGCGTCGACGCCCAAATCGGCTCCGGCGGTGAACATGATGGGCGCCTGGATGGCCCAATGGCCGCCGCCCGACGGGACGAACATGTTAAGCACTGCCGCGCAAAGGAACGTGAACAAGGGATAGGTGACCGAGTTGCTGATGTCGATGAAACCGTTGGCAATGACGGTACCCATGCAGATGCCGCTCTCACCCACACCGGTGATGATACCCATGATGCCGGCATAAAAAGGGAACTGCAGGATGATGCCCGCCGCCCCCGTGGCAGCCTTGCCGAAGGCGCGGACATAGGCCAGCGGCGTGCCGTGAAGCATCAGGCCCAGCGAAAGGAAAATCATGATGACGATGCCGAGGTCGAGCGTGGCGCCGCGGAAGACGAGCTTCACCACGAGGTAGGCCACAATGAGCAACGCGATGGCCCACGAGAGCACGGGGGCGTTCTCCATGCGCTGGGCAGGGGTATAATCTGATTTTTCAGAGTTTTCAGAATATCCCGAATCATCAGCGAGCAATTGCGGGTCTACCGTCACGGCGTCTTTCTTCGGGTGCATCAGCGTGTTGGCCACGGTGATGGCCACGATGACCAGCAGCACCATGACGAGATTGTAGGGGTTGAGAATGGTCTCGCCAACGGGCACCGGCTCGGTGAGGACACCATTGGTGGCCTTGGCGAGGGCCTCGCCGGGGGTGGCCATGGTGAGCGGGATGGAGCCCGAAAGACCCGCATGCCACACCACGAAGCCGCTGTAGGCCGAGGCTATGAGCAACCGGTAGTCGACACCGGCCATCTGACGTGCAATCTCCTTGGCGAAGACCACGCCCACAATGAGGCCGAAACCCCAGTTGAGCCAGCAGGCCAAGGCCGAGACCACTGTCACCAGCGCTATTGCGCCGGCAGGGCTCTTGGGGATGCGTGCCAAAGCAGCGATGCCGCGCTTCACCGTCGGCGCCGCCGCCAACGCGCTGCCGCACACCAGCACCAGTGCCATCTGCATGGCGAAAGCCAGCAGGTTCCACACTCCACCGCCCCAATGCTCGATGACCTCCAGCGGTGTCTGACGGCACACAGGCATGGCCACTGCCACCGCCACGAAGGTGAGGAGTATAGCGAAGATGAACGGCTCGGGAAGCCACCGTTGCACCAATCTAACACAAAACTTGATCATACTACTATTGCTTGGACAATTCTAACTGCCGTTGATCACAATTCCATCAACCAGCGAATCTTCATCGGGATGTCGGTATTCTGCTGGATGCCGGAGAAATAGTGGGCGCCGGGGCCCACGGCGAAGACCGGCACCATGCAGCCCGTATGGCTGCCCCAGAGGAACTTCACCTCGTTCCGGCCTTGCTCGATGTTGCCGTCGGGCAGCGTCACGCCGCCGGTCTCGTGGTCGGCGGTGACCACCACGAGGGTGTGGCCGTCGCGCTGCGCGAAGTCGAGGACGGCATGCAGCATCTGCTCGAAGTCGGCCAACTCGGCGCGCAGATAGGCCGTGTCGTTGTTGTGGCAGGCCCAGTCGATTTGAGAGCCCTCGATCATCAGGGCGAAACCGTTCTCATTGCGGTTGAGCATGGCGATGGCCTTCTTGGCGCCCTGCGTCAGCATGTTGCCGCGGGCAGGGGCCTTGTCGGGGTCGCCGTCATAGAGGAGGGCCACCAAACGGTCGCCCCTGAAACGGTTCATGCTGTCGAGACTGTACACCACGGTGTAGCCGCGGCTTGCCAGGGTGTCGAGGGGCGCGAGACCGTCCTTGCGGTTCTCCGGGCGGAAATATTTTCCACCGCCACCAATCATCACACTGTGCCGGCACTGAGCCATCTGCAGACTCAGCGTGTCGAACATCTTCCTATAGGGTACATGGCCGTAGGTGGAGGCCGGCGTGGCATCCAGCACACTGGAAGTCACCACAAAGCCGGTGCTCATGCCCGCGGCTACGGCATCGTCGAAAATGGTATTGTAGCGCGTCGAGTCGGGTCCCCAGTTCACATGGTAGTTGTCCACTTTCTGGCCCGTGGTGAGGGCCGTGCCGCCGGCCGACGAGTCGGTGCGGTAGTGGTTGCGCGAGTAGGTGCGCGAGAAGCCGCTGTAGGGGAACCGCAGAAAAGCCGAATTGTTGCCTATGGCGCCCACCACCGAGGCATAGACCTGGGGCACTCCCATGCCGTCGCCAATGATAAGAATCACATTGCGGGGCACCTGCATCTCGCCCGCATCCGCAACCTGTTCCTGGCCGTCGGCTTGCTGCTCGAGGGTCTGCAGGCCGCCTTCCGCCGCCACCACCGACACACACCCGCTCAGCATCACCGTGGCGCACAGAAGCATTCCCAACATTATCTTTCTAATTTTCATATCGATAAATAAAAATACAATTTCTTGTCAAAAATGCAAATATACGAAAAAAAATCCAAACACCAAAATGCCTCATTTTCCGCACACTCCTGCCACCAACTCCCACCCATCTCCCCATCTCCTCCCCTCCTCCTCCGGGCCATCGCCCGCGGCGGTGGGAGATGGCAGGGCGGTGGCAGGGTGTAGGTCGGCAAATGTTAAATCTTTCTAATTAATCATTTTCCACTTGACATGTTACCGTTTCCGGATTATATTATATAGTGACATTGATTTTTCAACGGCGAATGATACGAATTTGGCGAATGGCTACGCAGGTCTATATTATAGTAATTCGCTTAATTAGTTTAATTCGCCGTTAAAACAAAAAAAACAAGCAGTTATGGCAAAGCAACGATTTGGAATCAACGACGGCTACCGAGGGAGCGTCGGGACGGTTATAGGCTACCAGTGGCGCGGGCAGTGGTGCCTCAGGGCGCGGCCCCGGTTTGTACACAATCCGCGCACGGAGCGGCAGCAGCAGAACCGGCTGTTGTTCAAGGCTGTGTGGAACTTCGCCACGCAGCTGCGCATGCCCTTGCGTTTCGGCCTGAGGCAGACGGCCATGGAGAGCCACATGACAGAGTGCAACCGTTTTCTGCGCCTCAACAAAGGGCTTTTCGCCCTCGATACCGAAGGGCGCTTGAGGGTTGACTACGGGAACCTTGCAGTGAGCGAAGGGCCGGTGGCGCCGATAGGGTTCGAGGAACCCGTGGTGGAGGGGAACACCGTCACCATTCCCTTCGAGAAAAACCCGTTGCACCGCCAAGCCAACGGCGACGACGAGGTCTACGTGCTGGCGCTATGCCCCGGCCTGGAGGACAACCGTCTGTCGGCCTCGGCCTACCGCAGGCAGAAAAGCATAAGTATCACGTTGCCAGACGACTGGCAGGAACACGAGGTGCACCTCTACGGCTTTGTGGTCGACTATGCGGGTCGCGCGTCGGAGAGTGCCTATATCGGGTGCTTAGTGGACGGGGCTGGCAATGAGGGCGAGGTGGATGGCGGGGCCGAACTCGCGCTCGAAGATGTCACGTCTAACGATACGGTAGTGTGGGTCGTAAGCGGCCTTGAAGGCGGCGCTGTGGCTCATAACGTACTTGGCGTCAGGAGTAACCATACCCTTGGCGCTGCGAAGGACGGCGGAGACGAGCTCAGGGAGTGAGATGATGCCGCGCTTGACAAGTATGAGGTTCACCCGCACGAAGTTGCTGTCGCACAGCGTGTATTCGTAGAGCGGGAAGGGGCCGTCGTGGATGTCGTGGAGGTATTCGGGATAGGCGGTATCGCTCATCTGCGCCACCTCGGAGGAGATGTAGCGCACGGCGGCCAGCGAGTCGGTGAGCAGGTGGCCGGGGCCGTAGAGGTCCTGGAAGACAAGTTTGTAGCAGTCCTGCGCCTCGGCGGCGGGATAGCGCTGCGCATATTGCATCAGGGCCTCGGCACACTGGGCATGGGCCGAATTGAAAAATGACAATTGACAATTGACAATTGAAACAAACGCTACAAGAATGAGTTTTTTCATGCTTCCACTTTTTTGACAATCAATATACTGAGTTCCCAAAGGAGGTAGACGGGCACGGCGACGAGCGAGAGTGTGAAGGGATCGCCGGTGGGTGTGATGACGGCGCCGAGGATGAGAATAACAACCATGGTGTGGCGGCGATAGCGGCGCATGAAGGCGCTCTTCAGGATGCCAAAGCGGCCTAAAAGCCAACACACTATGGGCAATTCAAAGACGGCACCCATGAGCAGGCTCATGACGGTGAGCAACGAGATGTAGGAGGAGAGGGAAATCTGGTTAGGCACCTCGGCCGAGACCTGGTAGGTACCAAGGAACTGAACCGCGAAGGGAAAGACAATGAAATAGTTGAGCAGCACGCCGGCAATGAACAGCAGGTAGCCTCCCCCCGCGGCGCAGAGCGCCATGCGGCGCTCGAGGGCATAGAGGCCGGGCGCCACGAAAGCGAAAATTTGGTAGAGTATATAGGGCGACACAAGAAGGATGCCTGCCCAGAGAGCCACTCTCATGTGGGTGAGGAACTGTTGCGTAATCTCGATATTGACGAGGTGGATGTTGTCGCCCTTGGGGGCGAGGACGATGGCGAAGAGCGTCTCTTTGAAACAGAAACAGACCACCATGGCCACCAACGCGACCACCAGCACACGCCACAGGCGCGAGCGCAACTCGTCGAGGTGCTCCCAAAAGGTCATGCTTTCTTGTCAGAGGCGTCGGAGGGGTCGGCCTTGTCGGACGGCTCCACTCCGTTCGCTCCACGATGGTCGCGGTCAGCGTTTTCGACGCCGTTCATGCCGTCCTTGAAGCTCTTGACGCCTTTGCCGATGCCGTGCATGAGCTCGGGAATCTTCTTTCCGCCGAAGAGCAGCAGAATCGCAAGGACGATGACAATAATTTCCCAGGTGCCGATAAAAAGCAGGTTCATACCAGTGAATCTTTAAGTTTGTTGGTGTAATCTTCAATCATGTGCATCTTCTCGGGTATCTTGATGCTCTGCGGGCAGTGCTTGAGGCATTCGCCACAGTCGATGCAGTGGTCGGCCTGGCGCAGACGCGCGATGCTCTGGTCGTAGGAGGTGAGGTAGGCGCGGCGGGCGCGGCGGAACTCGCGCTGCTCGACGGTGCCCTCGGTGGCAATGTTGCCTTCGGTGAGACATTTGTTGTAGTGGGCGAAGATGCCGGGAATGTCGAGCCCGTAGGGACAGGGCATGCAGTACTGGCACGAGGTGCAGGGGATGGCGGGGAAGTGGGCGAACTCGTCGGCCACGCGATCGAGGAGCGCCAGCTCGTCGGCGTTCAGCGGTTCCAGAGGCGCGCAGGAGCGGATGTTGTCCTGCAGATGCTCCATGAGGTTCATGCCGCTGAGGGCAGTGAGGATGCGCGGATACATGCCCAGGTGGCGGAAGGACCAGGAGGCGAGGGAGCGGTTGGGTTCGCGCTCCTTGAGCATGGAGGCCATGTGGTCGTTGAGCGTCCCCAGGCGGCCGCCGAGGAGGGGCTCCATGATGACGATGGGGATCTCGCGGCGGTCGAGCTCGGTGTAGAGGTGCTCGGCGTTGACATTTTCGGGCTCAATCTCGTGGGCGTAGTGCCAGTCGACATAGTTCATCTGAATCTGTGCGAAGTCCCAATGGTAGCGGTCGTGGAGAGCCACCACTTTGTCGAATTCGCTCTGCTCGCCGTGGAACGACCATCCGAGGTTGCGGATACGGCCGGCCTCGCGCTCCTTGACGAGGAAGTCGAGGACACCGTTGTCGACAAAACGTTTCTCGAAGTCGCTCTTGCCGGTCTCCTTGTCGACGCCTCCAAAGGAGTGGAGGAGGTAGTAGTCGATGTGGTCGACTTGGAGGTATTCGAACGAGTGATGGTACATCTCGATGCTGGCCTCATAGGACCAATCGCGGAAGTTGCTCATTTTGGTGGCCACGAGCCAACGGTCGCGCGGATGACGTGCAAGAGCGATGCCGGTGGCAGCCTCTGACATGCCGCGGAGATAGACAGGAGCTGTGTCGAAATAGTTGACACCATGCTCGATGGCATAGTCCACCATCTGGTTGATAGCCTCCTGGTCGAGTTTGGCATTGGGGTTGCTGCGGAGGTCGCCGCCGCCCTCGACGGGCAGGCGCATCATGCCGAAGCCAAGGAAGGAGACCTGCTGGCCGTGGGAATCGGTGCGCATGGACATCTTGTCGGTGGGCACCACGCCGGGGGTGTAGCCTTCGGCGATGACGGCATTGGGATGGTCGCAGCCCGCCG
>JAEEGK010028338.1_pt1 | contig 11240 bp, 7 predicted proteins | sample 8958771 | NCBI WGS metagenome assembly JAEEGK01 (sample SAMN16246547, study PRJNA631951) | gut metagenome | biome: gut microbiome; feature: rumen; material: SC-attached | host: Bos | place: Iran: Karaj | collected 2018-10 | reverse complement strand
CCCTTACGATATTCTGGATAGAGGTGCTTTTGTCATGGAGTTTTTTTGTCTGCTGATGGGTGTGTGCCGAAACTTTTTTCTGCATTCCTTCGCGGATATAATCAAAACGGCTGTCGCAGGTAACCTTCTTAAAAAAATCATTCTGCGGGGAATATGGAAAAAACAGCTGAATGTGAAAATCTCGTAAGCGTAAAACATATCATTCCGATAAACAACATTTTTTTATTCCGATAATTGTAGATTGTTCCGATACATGCTATAATCATAATGATGAAATCAGACGATCTGCTCAAATTAGAGCAAACCGCCTGAACCGACTTAGGCAATCTCTACAGTTTCAGAAATCGCTTCCACAAGATACTTGCGCTCATAGCCGGACTTCCCTGCGTAACGTGTGCGGACAATAATCTTGTATTTGCCGCTCGTTATACTCTGCGGAAGGGCAAACAGAAGTTTAGACGGCGAATTGTAAACAAGGACTGATTCAACCTTAGTCCAGGTACTTTCATCGCTTGAAAAACTTCCATTTGCATCAACAGAAGCAAACCAAATCCCAGAATCATCTCCGCCGACTTTAAGGCTTGAGCCTTCAAGCAAAACGGAGCCGTTTACAGAAAGCGTTCCGTCAGACTTACCGGTAGAAATATCAGTAACGCTTGAAATAACACCGCTTGGAGCGACATACTCAGAAGAAGCAATTTCAACATTCTGAACTGCATCCTTCAAAATTTGGGTTGCAGAAAATTTGACTGTAAGTTTTGGCTTTTCATTCCCGTTTTCAACAGTGCCTTTTCCTGCGATGTAGAAAGTGCCAAGTTCGCCGAACTTAACAGCATTTCCAGCCGCAAGAACTTTAAGAACTGTGTTTGCGTAAGCGTTCAGAATACTTGTGACCGTTCCCAAGTCCACAAGCGGAACCGCATCTGACATTGCATCCAGAATGTTCTGTGTGCTGTAGGTAAAGCGCTCCACTTTGCCGTAGTAGTTTTCTGTTCCATCTTTTGCAAACTGATTTTTCTGTAACTTAACGGACACACGACCGTTAGCCGATTCCTGTAACTTAATAAAAGCGTTGTTCTCGCTCATTTTTTTCTCCTCTCCGCCGTCTTTTGTCGCGCGCATAACAAAAAACGCGGAAATGTGATATAATGAGTAATCAGCAAATTCAATTTTGCTGAAACCATAAAGGAAAGCGTTTTTGCTTTTCCTTTTGATTCAATTTTACGACTGTGAAAAATGGGCAAAGACGAGTTAGGACAAATTAAAATGCTTAAAATGGCGAATTAGGACGAGTTAGCAAAAAAAATGGACGTATCAGTTATTCTTGACGCATTTGACACTATAAATTCACATTTTGAAAACAGAGATACTTTTCTTATTAACCTTGTAAGTTATTCATTAAAAACTAATGTAAAAAATCCTTTGAAAGGAAAAGATTTGGGGAAAATCCTAAGCGGGGAACGAAATATTTCCAAAGATGATGCAGTCTTTATTCTAGATCAAGAAAACTTTGATGAGAAAAATCTTGATTTATACATAGAAAATGAACTTAAAACAGGGAATGAAAAGTTTAATCGAGATAATTTATATGCGCAAATAAATACTGATCCTTGTGGACTTGCCATTGAAAACATGACTAAAGAAAATGTTGGATTTTATTTAAAGAAGCTTTGGATTACTTATCTAAAAAAATGTGCAAATGCAAAGCAAAAGCGAAACTCTCATAAAAAGGTTTTCATAGATCCATTAGAAATAACAGAAAGATTTAGAAAAGTTGTAGAAGCAATAAAAGGAATTGATGATGAAAACTCAGAATATACAGATCCAAAACCTATCGAAGAAAAAATAGAAAAGAAAACAGAGAAACTTTTATTTAAGAAGGTTCAAAACCATGTAATGGATTATTTTTCTGATATAAGACAATTGTTTATTGAGGAACAGGAAACTAAAGATTTAGTCTATGAACAAATCAGGAAGAAAATAAAGTATCAATATAAACATGCTAATGGAAACTCCAAACACGAGGTATTTGATAATCTTGTAGACTGGCTTATGAGCGAAGTTCAATCAACTGACCGCATAGCATGTGAAGCCGTTATGTCCTATTTTGTGCAAAGCTGCGAGGTATTCGGAAAATGATGCTGCCAAACAAAACCATTTCTTACGACAATTCTGTAATCTCAAAATTTCCATTAGTCTTGGAATTAGTAAAAAAACAAGAATCTATAAATGCTGGAGTGTTATATAAAGATCTGAAAAAAAACTTTTCAAGCATTCATGTATTTGTTCAGACACTCGACTGCCTTTTTGCACTTGGCAAAATCAAGTTCAATGAAAATGAGGAGATTGCTTTATGTTAAAGGAAATATACTGCGAGAAATTTATAGAAGCAGGTGTTGTTCGTCCAAAAATTGAATTTCACAAAGGACTGAATACAATCGTTGGAATCGGAGCAAATGGTGAAAAATCTGAGAATTCTGTTGGCAAATCCACCTTATTGATGATAATTGATTTTTGTTTTGGCGGAAAAGCATTCTTAAAATCAAAAGCTGTCAAAATTATCGGAAATCATACAATCTGCTTTGCCTTTAATTTTGATAACAAGCCCTATTATTTTATGCGGACTACAGCCAATGAAGACAGCATATTTAAATGTGATGAAAATTATCAGAACCCGCAAAGCTATTCAATAACTGAATTCAAAGACTGGCTCAAAGAACAATACAAACTCAACGATATTGAAGCCTCTTTTAGAGAAATTTTTGACACCTACTCACGATTCTACGGAGACGAAAAGGAAATCTCACCGAAAGAAATATTGCGAACATATAACGGGCATAACGGAACTGACCAGATAAGGACTCTTGAAAAATTATTTGAAAAATATCCGCTTATAAGAAGTTTTGTTGGCAGAATTCAAGATTCCGAGAATTTGAAAAAAGTAAAGATTCAGGCAACGAAATTAAAAGTTGATATTTCAGACTTTCGAAAAATCGATGTAGATGCGACAAAAGAAAAAATAAACGAACTAACAAGTCAAAAAGAGGAATTGCTTCAAAAAAAGAAAGACCATATACCGGAATTAGATGCCCAGAAAGCCAAAGAACTTGCAGAGCTGAAAGTACAGCACAAAACACTTGCTTCCAGGCGTTCCAGACTTTTAACAAGAATTGAAAATATTGAAAACGCCAATTTTGAAACAGTAAAACCATCAAAAGCAAGTTATAATGCATTGCTTGAATTTTTTCCAAATGCTGACATCAAGAAAATAGAAGAAATAGATTCCTTTCACGAAAAACTGAATAATATCCTTGCAGAAGAGCATGAAGAAGCTTTGGAAGAATACAAATCTGAACTGGAAACTGTTCAGGCAGACATTGAGCGTATTGAAAAGCAAATAGCTGATTTTGGAAATGAGGTAGATTTTACAACTGCATTTTTGCTTGAATTTTCGAAGATTCAGGGAGAAATCGACAGATTAAACGCATTGTTAAATGAAGATACAAACAGGAAAGCTGCCGTAGCAAAAGTTTCTGCTGACAAAAAAAATCTCAAAACCGATGAAAAAAATATTTTGACTGAAATTGAAAAATCTATAAATGAAAAACTTTCAGCTTACAGCGAAGAGATTTTAGGAAAAGATATAGAGAACATTCAGTTTCATTTTCCTACAAACGCGAGTTATGAACTCGGTTCTCCTTTGGACGATGGCACAGGTACAGACTACACAAGCTTGATTTTGTTTGATTTGGCGGTGTTGAATCTTACAAAACTTCCTGCAATTATTCACGACTCCTATTTAATTGCAAATATCCGCGGAAACAGACTTGAAAACCTTATAAAAGCCTATGCAGGTGTATCTGAAAAACAGATTTTTCTTTCCATTGATGAAACGGACAAGTTGAATGACGATACAGAAACAATCGTAAATAGAGATGACGTTCGTGTAATAAAACTTCGACAGGGTGGCGGTGAATTATACGGTTATTACTGGGGCAAAAAGAGCGGTTCTGCTTCTGGTAAATAGACTATTTACCATAGGAACAAAGCTTATTTACCTGAGGTAAATAGTCGTTTTTCTTGAAGAAAATTTACGGTTTTACTCCATTGGCTTTATCATCTTTTCGATGAATGCGATTTCTTCCTCGGACAAACCGTACTTCCTGTAAAGTTGCTTGTCAATTTCCGGAATTGACTGGCTCCAGTCGATATCGCTGTTTGAAGTAAAGTCTTGAAGTGGAACGAATCTGTAAGTTTTTGCAGTTGCATCCTGACTTGCTTTTGCAAGGCTATGCATAAAACGTGCAAATTTTGTTGTGAAATATTTGCAGAGATTTTTTGCCGAGGATTCGTTAAGGTTTAAACCGACACTTAAAACCATGTAGGATTCTGTACAAATTTCATTAGGGCGACCAATGAAAGGATTTAAATTATCATCACTAAGTTCTGTTCCAATATTGTTAGCTCGTGACGCAAAAACTTTCCAATCATTAATCCGTTCTTTATGCGAAGGAACAAATGCTTTTTCTACGAAACAAAGTTTTTGCCCTTTTATGTAGATACCGACAGGGTCTTTCATTCCTTTTGTTGAAGCTTTGCAATTTGAGTCTTTAGCAAAATAACCTCGTAATCCAAAAGGGCGCAAAGATGAAACATGTTTTTCAAAACTTTCACGGCTTATTTCAGAAACTTTCTTGATAATTGAAATTGCTTCAACATTTCTTATGAATATTTCCGCACCTTCAATTTTCATTGGTCGCATTGAATCTGATATTATTTGCTTTCCAGAATGAGTTATTACATGTGTTAAATCTTTTGAATTATCATAATTTTTGTTCCACAAGAAATAGCAAAGCCCACCGCGAATATTTGTATTCGGAAAAAGTTCATCAGGATTCAAAAAGTCATGAAGAACTTGCAAACATATATCATTCAGCATTCTATCCCTGAACTCATCAAGACCTTTACCACCAGCATACCACCTTGAAGGCATAATCATAGAAACATAATTTGGCTTTGTTTTTTCAGCTGCAATAACAAACTTATTGTAAATTGGGTTTGCACTAGCCTGCGCTCCTCCGTCCATTTCCTGATACGGCGGATTTCCTACGATTGCGTCAAATTCCATTTTTCCATTTCCTTTTTTCCAGAAGTTTTCTGATGTTACGTCTTTTATGAACGAGTCGCTTTTGTTTTTCAAATCATTTACAAGATGGTCAAAAGCGTGCGCATTTATTTTTGTGTTTGTAAAACCGCAGAGCGTTCTTTGTGTAATTGCCTTTGCCATTGGTGTTTTGCAGATTACAAAAATGTTTTCGCGGATTGTTTCTTCCCAAAGTGCGTTTTCTGCCATCTGTGGATGCAGACTCCGTTTTGCCCTGAAAATTGAGTAAGCACAGTAAAGCGGATAAAGACCTGTCTTTGAGTTGATTTCCAGAATCTTAGCGTTTGCATTTCCAAGCGTTTTTTCTGTCACATCTTTTATATCTATAAAATGCGGGCTTTCGTTTTCACCCAGAGACTTTTCGTAATCCTTATCAAAGAATGACCAGCCGCCCAGACAGTCTCCCATGTGCATGTTCACCACACGCCAGGGAGTCAAGACCGTTTCTTTGTCTGGGTTTCTAAAGTAAGAGAAAATCTCTGCAATCTTTCTTGTGCGCTCTGTTACATTCAGTTTGTCTGCAGCAAGGACAAGATTACGGATTCTCTTACCGGCTGCTATGAAAACATCCTCATCATAGTATTTTTCAAAATCGGCAAAGTTTTCTTTTGTAACGCCTCGTGGCATGAACTCTTCCCAGGAAGTATCGTCCACAAGCTCCACAAATTTTTTAAGAGTAATGTCTTCCGTAATCGGAATTTCGTCTCCGTTTTTTCCTCTCGCTCCGTAAATCAAAAGCGGCATACGGATACTGATTCCGCGAAGAATACTTATTGCAGTCTGCCTCTGCTTTTTTGCTTCAAGAATTCTTTGACGTTCAGCTTCCTCTTCTGGAGATAATTCACGTTTTTCTTTCGGTGGCTTTGGTTTTGATAGATCTTCATATTCTTCCTCCGTAAGCCCCTGTTTATTTACATCGATTTTGTCACCGGCTTTGTTTGCTTTTGTCTGTCCGATAATTGCCTGTAATGCACTAAATTTGTCTAATTCAACTTTTGAAAGTTTGAAAAGCTCATCGTTGTAAATGCTTATATCGTCAAAACCTTTGGTTACAGCACGCTCTGCATAGGCAGACTTCAATTGTTGAAGAAGGCTGTTTACTTTGTACGGCTTCATCGTACTGCCTTCAATTCCGACTACAGGACAGAAGTTCAAAAACTCTCCTAGTCTATTTTTGTCATCAATTTTTGTTTTTCCGACTTTTGTATTTAGTGTTACAGCATCAGCAACCATTTTAAGGGTTCTGTCTGGTGCAAAATCAAAAACATAGGCACAGGTCTTGCTTTTTCCGTATTCGTTGCAAGGAGTCTGCACGCGGAATATTGTCTGCAAATAACCTGCAGCTTTTGTTGAATAAGTTCCATAAAGCATGAACACGGCAGTCCATTGTTTTACACTTACTCCAGTTGTCAACTTTCCGCAAGACAAAGTGATTGTATATCCGTCGTCCCCTGCGTCTTTAATTGCTTTACGTACCGCTTCAAGAGCTTCGCCTGTCGGGTCATCCGGATCTCCGTCTCCAGCTACGTTAACTACATTAAAGTTGCAGAACACAGGATGTTTTTCCAACAAATGCTGCAGGGCAAGAGCTTCTTTTACTCCCGGAACCATCCACAATGTGTGGTGAAAAAGATTTATGTATTCAGGGCAGCTGAAAGGATATAGACTTTCTTTGTCCTGCTTGGTAAGAAGATTCAAAAAGTCATTTACATTATTCTCGTGAACAAACAAGCCATTTTCGTCTGTGCGGAAAAACTCTGCAAAGTTAAACGCCTTATCTCCCACATCAACGAAATCACCTTTAATGAGTTTCCCCAAGTCGTAAGTGTACATCCGCATTTCAGGCAAATCTGAATATGGGTTGGAATCTCCAAAGTGAGTCTCTTCCCATTCCTGCTTTGCCCGCTGTTCCATGACATAATCCCAGGTGAAAACGCTGTCGTCATCGTCTTCGTAACTGGAAAGAATGTTGAACGGAGTACCTGAAAGTTCCAGAAGTTTTGTTCCTTTTTCTGGCTTAAACAAAATGCTCTTTACCTTGTCACCAAGTTCTGTTGTTGTGCCTTCGTGTGCTTCGTCAATGATTACGCAATCCCAATCAATGTTAAAGACATCATCATTTTTGTCGAACTTTCCACCTACGATTTTTGAGCCGCGCAAGTCCTGAATCGAAGCAAAGTAGATGTAGTGTTTTTTATCTTTTTTGAAAGTCTTTTCCAAATCGCTGATTTCAATTCTTGCTTTTTTAGAGCCGTAGCGATATTTATCTTCTTTTGTAAATATCTTTCCGAAGTCTTCGTGCCAGCCGTCATCAACTACAGGTCTGTGAGTGATTAAAACAGTGCGTTCAAAATTCATGCGATGAACAACTTCAAGAGCAGAGAGCGTTTTTCCGAATCGCATCTTTGCATTCCAGAGCATCCGAGGAGATTTTTTGAATTGTTTTACAGTCTTTTCAATAGCTTCTTTTTGCTCAGGGCGGAAACTGATTGGAATAAACTTATCCATTGGAATGAGCGTGTCAATCGAAGCATCTCCATGCTTTACAGCTGTAATCGCTTTTATTGCGGTGACATCATCACAACAAAACCATTCATTCCCAAGTTTCTTATCACCAAAAGTTTTTTTCTTGATTCCAGAATTTAACAGAACACGGTGAACATCATAATCACGGAAACTTTCTGTATTGAAACTTCCGTCTTTTTTCTGAATTGTTCGGATTGCAAGCTCCGTGTGCAAAAGAGTTACATCCACAGAGGCGGTCTTTGTGTAGATTCTGATTCTTTCAAGTGCTGCCTGATTAAGTTCCTTGCAGTTTGGTTGCAGCCGATCGGGAGTTAAATCTGTATCTAGTTTTGTATCGCCAACTTTTACGCTTCCTGCATGAGCATCATCTGGAATTGCAAATACATAAATAAGCTTGTAGGAAAATGTATTCTTAAAAGTCCTTTCTGCTGAATCTGCCATTATGAACCTCTCTTCTTCAAAAGCGATTTATATAGAATGATTTTGTTCTCTTTCCAGTCCATAATTTTGCAGGGGAAGTTTTCCTGCCGGTTGAATTCTTCAAAAAGTGACGGATGCTCATCTTCGGGAGAAGAAAATGGAGTTGAAAAAGTAAGTCCGTCCATCTGCCACAAGTTCCAGCTGATAATTTCTGCTATTTTCTTTTGTTCTTCCTCTGTTGAAAGACGTTTAAGAAAGTGCTTTGTGTATTCGTTAAATGAAAGGAGAAGATTTGTTCGCGCTAAAAGAAGGTTGTCGCCCTGAAGCTCAAATCCATAAGTGTTCTGAAAAGCAATGGCTGCCCACAAAAAGTATTCAGCTTCGTTTGCAGCGTTTTCACAGATAACCCGCATTTTTCTGTCTAAAAGACCGATTCTTTCTTTTAGTTTGATTGCCTTTCCTGTAACTGTGTCGTAGCGGCTTACAAGATATGGAGCTTCCCCGCAGGTGATTTCTAAGCGAGTGAGTTTTATATAATCCTGCCAGGTTTTACCACTTTCAATATCTGTGGAAAATTTAATTTTTCCCTTGCGTGCCTTCCACTTTTTCTCGTTGACGTTTCCATCAACTATTTCTGACGAATTAAAAACATCTTTTCGTCCAAACCATGCCTCATCAATCAGATTGTTCTGATTGTTACAAATCCAGCTTGGAGTAAAAACTTCTGCCTTATTGCGAGTTCGGTTCTGCTGTTCTTCCTTCTGCTTTTGAATCCGAGGCTTTATGCGCTCGGAATGCAATCCTGTGATTTGCGAGATTTGTATCTGGGATTTTGAGGAAATTTGCGGATAGTCATCAGTAGCCCAAAGGATATTTTTGTCTGTAGTACGGTCAAGCAAGAGGATGGATAGAATTTCTTCTGAAAAGGGAAAAGTTTGATTCTCATGCTGCTGTCTTTTGTCGCTATTCACTTTCAATAACTCTTAAAACACTTCATCTTCTTAAAGTAGAGTTTTAGTAACTACTCTAATAGTAGGTTATCATATTTTTACTCTTTGAGTAAGTGGTTTAAAGTATCTATACCTACTAAAAGTAAGTATGACTAAAGAAGAGCTTTGCCAAATATTTTCGTATAACATTAAGAAATACAGACAGGGACGATTTACTCAGGAAGCTTTAGCCGAAGAAGCAGGTTTATCCCCTCAGCAAATAAATGGGATTGAAGGTGGAAGGAAATTTGTGAGTACGGAATCTTTACTTAAAATCGCCACTGCCCTAAATATTGAAGTCTATCAGCTTTTTATCCCACAGGATAAAAAAACTATAATAATAGAAGAAACTCCAGAAAATGAAAGGATCAGGGCACAATTGACGGAAGAAATTGTTGAACAAATCAGATTATCTGTTAATAAATCCCTGGATAAAGTAAAGAATAATAAATAAGAATTCCTGAAGTGAACGTAGCGAACGACGAACGCCCAATTATTTCATATATTTTCTAGGCACTTTTCTTAAATCTGTCGCTTTTCCTACACAAAGTTAAAATCTGCACATTGCATGCTACACTTCTCTTAAGATTAAGGTTCCGAATCAGGTTCGGAATGACAAGGAGACAAAGTATGCAGACAATTAAACTAAACAATGGAATTGAATGCGTCGTTCGCTGACGCGAACTTACCGAGTTTCCGCAGCGCGTAAACTCGCGTAACACCAACAGAGGTATTTTATGAAATATGTAAGTTTATCTAATGGAATAAAATGTCCATACATTGGACTTGAAACTTTTAAGCTCTCACCCGCAAATGCCCTCATAGTTTCTTTTTCATGCTTCCTTTCTTTCTCTTCCTTTCCAACATCAAAAACACAATCCCGCACAAGGTAATCTGCACAAAAGTTGAAGACGGTGTTGCAAGTCCTATTCTAAAAAGCGTTGGATTCACCGTGCGGCTCATCAGATATGAAACAGGAATTCGTACTCCGAACGCTCCAACGATTCCCTGAATCATAACAAAAGAAGTTTTTCCGCAGCCGTTGAAATAACCAATAAAACAGAAAAGGAAGGAAACAAAAAGTGTATCAACGGCATAGGCCTTAAGGTAAGAGTGAGCGGCGGCAACTACTTCTCCGTCTTTGGAGAAAATAGCAGCCAGAAGGTTTCCGTGGAAAAAGGCAAAATAGCCCATAAAAAGACCACAAGCCAAAGAAGCTGCAATAGAATACAAGAGTGCTTTTTTTGCTCTGTCGTATTTTTCGGCTCCAATATTCTGGGCAACAAAGGCACTCAAAGACTGAGAAAAAGCCATCGGCACCAGCATGATAAAGCCACAGACACGTTCTGCAACCCCTACACCTGCAGATGCAATCAAGCCCAGCCGGTTAATGATTGCCGCAATCACAAGGAAAGATACAGTAACAAGCCCGTCCTGCAAAGAAATTGGCGCACCAGTCTTCAAGACTAGAGTTACAAGATTTCCCTGACAGCGGATATTCTTTTTTGAAAAAGTAAATGGAAGCCCTCTTTTTTTGGCAACAATCAAACAGAAAAGAACACTCAAAGCCTGTGCAATAACAGTAGCCAGAGCAGCCCCGCTGGAAGCCATGTGGAAAACGGCAACAAAAAGAAGATCACCAAAAATGTTAATTATGCAGGCTACAAGAACAGTCAAAAGAGGAGTTTTTGAATCTCCCATTCCTCGGAAAACACCGCCCATCATATTGTAGGCAGTAATAAAAACCGTTCCTGCCGAACAGATATGAACATACATACAGGTTTTATCAAAGGCTTCCTTTGGAGTCTGCATAAGAAGAGCAAAGGGGCGGGTGAGAAAAATCATCAGAACAGTAACAATAAGAGCAAGCAAAGCAAAAAAGATTACGCTCGTTCCAACAATATCTGCAGCCAGTTCTTTTTTACCAGCCCCCAGAGCCTGTCCCATCTGAATGGTTGTACCCATAGCAAGCCCAACGATTATAAAAGTAATGGTCTGCATCATCATAGTTCCAGTTGCAACCGCAGAAACATCAGAGGCATTTCCAAACTGACCTACAATGAGTAAATCAACCGCACCGTAAAAAGACTGTAAAAACAAAGCCCCAAGAACTGGAAGCGCAAAACGAAGAAGCCGGGGCG
>JAEEGK010028337.1_pt1 | contig 11240 bp, 8 predicted proteins | sample 8958771 | NCBI WGS metagenome assembly JAEEGK01 (sample SAMN16246547, study PRJNA631951) | gut metagenome | biome: gut microbiome; feature: rumen; material: SC-attached | host: Bos | place: Iran: Karaj | collected 2018-10 | reverse complement strand
CTCGAGGGTGATGGCGGTGCTGCAGGCTACACTCGCCTCGCTGGGTACACTGCGCGCCGCTGAGTCGGAGGGGAAATGCTCGGCAAAGATGGAGCGATAGTAATACTCCTCCTTGTTCTTCGGCGGGTTGATGGGGAACCGTTCGGCGGCATGAGCCATCTGCTTGTCGCTGACAGCTTCTGAGGTGATCTGCTTGAGGGTGTCGATCCATGAGTAGCCCACACCATCGCTGAACTGCTCTTTCTGGCGCCAGGCAACTGCCTCTGGCAGCATATCGGCAAAGGCATCACGCACGATCTTCTTTTCTATCGTAGAGCCCGGACACATCTTAACCTTTGGATTAGTGCGCATAGCGACATCGAGGAACTCCTTGTCGAGGAAGGGTACACGACCTTCTACGCCCCAGGCGGAGAGACTCTTGTTGGCGCGAAGACAGTCGTAGAGATAGAGCTTAGAGAGCTTGCGAACCGTCTCCTGGTGGAATTCCTTTGCCGAAGGTGCCTTATGGAAATACAGGTAGCCGCCGAAAATCTCGTCGGCACCCTCGCCAGAGAGTACCATCTTAATACCCATCGACTTGATGACACGTGCCAGCAGATACATCGGTGTAGAGGCACGAACGGTGGTTACATCGTAGGTCTCGATATAGTAGATGACATCACGGATGGCATCGAGCCCCTCCTGAATAGTATAGTTGATCTCGTGATGAACCGTTCCGATATGATCAGCCACCAGCTTTGCCTTGGCGAGATCGGGAGCACCCTTAAGACCGACGGCAAAGGAGTGCAGACGGGGCCAATAGGCTTTGGTCTTCGAGTCATCCTCGATACGCATCTCAGAATATTTCTCGGCAATAGCGGAAATCACGGAGGAGTCGAGACCGCCTGACAGCAGCACACCATAAGGCACATCACTCATCAGCTGGCGCTTCACGGCATCCTCGAGGGCATCGTGGATAGCCACGACAGAAGCAGGATTATCCTTTACAGCGTCATACTCCATCCAGTCACGCTGATAATACTTTTTCTGCTGACCTTCGACACTATAGTAATAATGTCCTGGAAGGAATGGCTCATAGCGCTCACACTGTCCTTCGAGGGCTTTCAGCTCTGAAGCCACAAACACCTTTCCATCGCTATTGAAACCGATATAAAGAGGTATCACGCCAATAGGATCGCGGGCTATCAGAAACTCGTCCTTCTCCTCATCGTAGAGCACAAAGGCAAAGATACCACTAATATCTTCGAGGAAATGGATACCTTTCTCACGATAGAGCGCCAGGATGACCTCACAATCGGAACCTGTCTGGAACTCATACTTCCCGGCATAGCGGCGGCGGATCTCCTGATGGTTGTATATCTCACCATTGACAGCCAGTATCTGTTTCCTGTCGGGTGAGAACAGGGGCTGTCCCCCACTCTCTGGATCCACAATACTCAATCGTTCGTGGGCCAGTATGGCACTGCCACCACAATAGATACCACTCCAGTCGGGTCCGCGGTGGCGGATCTTCTGACTCATCTTCAATGCCTGATCGCGCAGCTCATGTGTCTGCTCCTTAGTGTTTAATATCGCTATGATTCCACACATAATTCTATCCTTTCTTTATCGTTTATAGTTGTAACTTCAAAACTTGCTCTACGTAGTTCACAAAGGCCTCATTACAGAGGCGGATACCACCTGGCGTGGGATAATGGCCCGTGAAGTACCAGTCGCCTGGGTGATTGGGACAAGCCTCGTGTAAGCCCTCGATGCTCTGATACACCAGTTCAATGGGGGCCTGCATACCATCTGGACACAGCATCTCCACAATCTTTTGGTTGATCTCCTCCACCGTGAAGGCGGCATAGATGGCTCTGACATGGTTGGCCTTCGTGGGCGCTGTCTTACACTTGCGGTAGGTATCGGCTATCAACTGCTGCTGTCCGCGCTCCTTGATCAAAGCAATGGCGGCACGGAAGGCACAAAGTTCCTCCAGATGCGACATATCGATGCCGTAATAGTCAGGATAGCGGATCTGGGGCGAACTCGACACCATCACAATCTTCTTGGGGTGCAGGCGATCAAGGATCTTAAAGATACTCTCCCGCAGTGTGGTACCTCGTACTATCGAGTCGTCGATGATCACAAGATTATCCTCATAAGGAGTCAGAGAGCCATAGGTGATGTCATACACATGGGCTGCCAGATCGTTACGCTCTGAACCATCGGAAATAAAGGTGCGCAGTTTGATATCCTTCCACACCACCTTCTCGATGCGTACTTCATGATTCATACGACGTACGCCGTCCGTCATACCATAGAAGGCCACTTCTGCTGTGTTAGGGATATACGAGAACACCGTATGAGCCACATCACCATCGATAGCATGCATGATGGCAGGTAAGAGTTGCTCACCCAGTTGCTTTCTCTCCAGATAGATATCGCGATCAGAACCTCGACTGAAGTAGATACGCTCGAACGAACAGGCTGACAGCTTCTGCACAGCGAGAATCTGCTCCAGATGGCTCTCTCCACTCTTCCTGACAATCAGCGACTGTCCAGGCTGTAACTCATGGATCTCCTCTGCCTGCAGATCAAAAGTGGTCTGGATCACTGGACGCTCAGAGGCCAGCACCACCACCTCATCATCCTGATAGTAGAACGCAGGACGGATGCCCCAGGGATCACGTACGGCAAACATCTCGCCAGAACCTGTGAGTCCGCACATCACGTAGCCGCCATCGAAATGTGGCATCGTGGTCTTCAGCACGTTTGCCATCTGCACATGATCATCGATATAACGTGTGATGGCAGTGCCTTCCAGTCCTTGTTGGCGCGCCTCGCCATAGAGTCGCTCCACCTCACGATCCAGACGGTGCCCCATCAGTTCGAGGGTGATATAGGAATCACCATAGATACGTGGCGACTGACCTTGATCCGTGAGAAAATGAAAGACCTCGTCGATGTTGGTCATATTGAAGTTGCCACACAGACAGAGGTTCTTGGCGCGCCAGTTATTACGACGCAGGAAGGGGTGAACATACTGCAGTCCACTCTTACCTGTGGTGGAATAGCGCAGATGCCCCATATAGAGTTGTCCGGCAAACGACTTATCGACATGCTTGAACACCTCTGTGATGGCATCCTTGCCCTCAGCACGCTCACGGAACATATACTCCTCGCCAGCTGGGGCATCGAGGTTGACACACGCCACACCTGCGCCCTCCTGTCCACGGTTGTGCTGCTTCTCCATCATCAGGTAGAGCTTGTTCAGGCCATAGCGCCAGGTGCCGTATTTCTGTTCGTAATACGACAGGGGCTTCAACAGGCGAATCATCGCCACACCACATTCATGCTTCAGCTGTTCCATTGATACATGCACTTACGAACGACATAAACAAGGGGTGCGGATGCAGCACCGTTGACGAGTACTCTGGGTGGAACTGGGTGCCGATATACCACTTCTTATCAGGTATCTCCACGATCTCCACCAGGTTGGCAGCGGGGTTGATGCCCACGCACTTCATACCATGCTGTTCATATTCCGCCTGATAGACATTGTTGAACTCATAGCGATGACGATGGCGCTCCTTGATGAGCGTCTCTTTTCCGTATGCCTCATACACACGACTGCCCTTCACCAACTCGCACTCATAGGCGCCCAGTCGCATGGTGCCACCCTTCTCCGTGATGGTCTTCTGCTCTTCCATCATATCGATCACATTATGTGGCGTCTGCGTGTCCATCTCACTGCTGTTGGCATCCTTGTAGCCCAACACGTTACGGGCGAACTCGATCACCATCATCTGCATACCCAGACAGATGCCGAAGGTGGGGATGTCATGGCTACGGGTGTATTCGGCAGCGATGATCTTGCCCTCGATGCCTCGTGTGCCGAAACCTGGGCAGATCACGACTCCTGCCATCCCACTGAGTTGGGAAGCCACGTTCTGAGGAGTGATATGCTCGCTGTTGATGAAATGAATCTTCATCTTCACATCATTATAGATGCCAGCGAGGTTCAGACTCTCACGGATGCTCTTGTAAGCATCCTGCAGGTCGTATTTCCCCACAAGTGCCACCTGTACCTCTCGCGTGGCGTTGCGCTGCTTGTCGAGAAATTCGCGCCAGGGTTTCATGGCTGGTGTCTCTCCCACTGGGATGCCGATCTTTCGCATGATGGCTGCATCGAGACCCTGCTGCTGCATGCTCACAGGCACCTCGTAGATTGAGGGCATATCCTCGCTCTGCACCACGCACTCCAGATCAACATTACAGAACGACGCCACCTTCATGCGCAGATGGTCATCAAGGTGGCGCTCCGTACGGAGGACGAGGATGTCGGGCTGGATACCCATGCCCTGCAGTTCCTTGACGGAGTGCTGGGTGGGTTTGGTCTTCAACTCCTGGGCGGCTTTCAGATAAGGCACATAAGTAAGATGTACGCACACAGCATCGCGACCCAGTTGCCAGCGCAACTGACGGATAGCCTCCATGAAGGGTGCACTCTCGATATCACCAATGGTTCCACCCACCTCCGTAATCACAAAGTCGAGATTCTTATTAGATACATCCTTACGCAACATACGGCGCTTGATCTCATCCGTGATATGGGGCACCACCTGGATGGTCTTTCCCAAGTAGTCGCCATGGCGCTCACGATCGATCACCGTCTTGTAGATGCGTCCTGTGGTAATAGAGTTATTACGGGTGGTATGAATGCCTGTAAAACGCTCATAGTGCCCCAGATCAAGATCGGTCTCCATGCCGTCAACCGTCACATAGCACTCGCCATGCTCATAGGGATTCAGCGTACCTGGGTCGATGTTGATATAGGGGTCGAATTTCTGAATGGTTACTTTGTAACCGCGTGCTTGTAGAAGTTTGCCGATACTGGCCGAAATGATTCCTTTACCAAGAGAGGATACCACACCACCAGTCACGAAGATGTATTTTGTGTCCATTTTTCTTGTTTTGGCTGCAAAATTAGTACATTTTGACAGAAAAAGATAAAATTTGCTTTCGTTATGATTGTTAAAATCCTACTAAAATATCATTCTGTAAACTTCCGACAGGGTATTATTATCAGATTGTTAGCATTTTGACACGAAAAGTTGCTAATCTGTTACAAATCGTCATTTGGCATCAAAAAAGAAGCCCCCTCTCCTATCCCGAAGGCAAGAGAGGGGGTGCTAACCTGGTGATAGATTATGGATGCAGCGTAAAACCAAAGACCAGGTATGCTTTTTGTGAACTTGGGTTAGCCACTATCTGACCGAAGATCGGAACAGAGAACGAGTCTGTAATCTTGATCTCCTTGTCAGCCCTGAGCGACAGGTTGGTAACGGCAAAGCCCGTTGTACCATAGTAGGTGGAGTAATAAGGAACAGCACCTGCCGTAGCAGTCCAATCACAAGTCACAAGCTTGAATGGGACGTCAACCTGGGCATAACTGCTATAGGCACGCTTGCCGTTCTTATTCTCTCCATCGTTGCCTGCAAAGTTCGTAAACCACTGTAAGTTGAGCACACCGAAGTCGTAACCGATGTTGGCCTCAAACACGTGGTTCGTAGAGTGGGCATCGTATTTGAAGTAGCGGTTGTCCGGATCGTCGCCACCAACACTGAACCAATAGTCAGTAATGCCAATGTTGAATCCACCAGTGGTATAGCCCAGCGTCAGGTCGAACTCCTTCGTGTCAGTCGAGGTGAATCCCACGTTTCCCCAAGCCGAGAGCGACAGACCCTTATAGCCGATGCCTAGTGTAGGCTGTACAGAAACGTTTCCACAATCCAGACCACGCCAGATATACTGAGTCACAAAGTCGGCCGCTACCGTTGTCTCTACTTTCGCTTTCTCATCCTGTGCATGGGTGGTCATCACTGCGACCATACCCAATGCAAATAAAACAATCTTTTTCATAGTTCTCGTTTTTTAAATCATTTACTATACGTTATTAACATTATAAAATCAGTTGTAGCAACTCTCTCCGTGCTCGTAGATATCCAGTCCTTCTTCCTCGATACGGGCATCCACACGCAGACCGTGAGACTTCTTGATGCCATAGAACAGGGCGAATCCACATACAGCAGCCCAGAGGTCGATCACAAGGATACCAAACACCTGTGCACCGAAGAATCCCCAGCCAAAGCCGTAGAACGCACCGTTAGTGGTTGACAGCAGACCCGTCATCAGCGTACCCAGGATACCACAGACACCATGCACTGAAGAGGCACCTACAGGATCATCAATATGGAGTTTGTGGTCGATAAACTCGATAGAATATACTAGTACGATACCACATACAAGACCTATGATTACAGCACCCAGCGGAGATACGAGGTCACAACCAGCGGTGATACCTACCAGACCAGCCAGCACACCGTTGAGCGTCAGTGAGAGTGAGGGCTTACCATACTTCCACATGGTGAGGAACATGGTGGCAACACCACCTGCCACAGCTGCCAGGTTAGTCGTCAGGAACACATGAGAGATAGCCACACGGTTTACCTCACCACTTGCAGCCAACTGAGAACCAGGGTTGAAGCCAAACCATCCGAGCCAGAGGATGAACACACCCAGAGCAGCAATCATCAGGTTGTGACCAGGAATAGCACGACTCTTACCGTCCTTCGCATACTTGCCGATACGTGGACCAAGGGCCATTGCACCAACCAGGGCGAGCACACCACCTACGCTGTGAACAATAGCAGAGCCAGCGAAATCGTGGAACACATCACCAAAGGTGCTCATCATAAAGCCGTCGGCTGCATCGCTGCAGAGCCAGCCACCACCCCAGGTCCAGTGACCCTCAACGGGATAGATCAGCAGTGAGATCACCGCACTATAGACCAGATACATCGAGAACTTCGTACGTTCTGCCATCGCACCACTCACGATAGTAGCAGAGGTGGCACAGAACACCGTCTCGAAGATCAGGAAGCCCTCTACGGGCAGATCGCCTTTATAGAAACTCAGGTCGCCCCAGTTGGGCATGCCGATAAAGCCGGCACCCTCGCTGCCAAACATAAATCCGAAACCTAAGAAGAAGAACAGCAGTGATCCGAACATGAAATCCACAAAGTTCTTCATCAGGATGTTCGCCGTGTTCTTACCTCGCGTAAAACCAGCTTCACACAGCGCAAAGCCCGGCTGCATCCAGAAAACCAACATGGCTGCCAACAGCATCCATACAGTATCGAGTGATAATCCAATTTCGTTCATAATCTTTTTGTGTTTGTGTTGTTATCCTATTTACTTTTTGTCTCTCAAAACGGTGTCACCGTTCTCACCAGTACGAATACTCCAGGTGTCGATCATGTCACTCACGAAGATGCGGCCATCACCCACCTCACCAGTATGCGCCACCTTGAGGATCACCTTCACCGTAGGCTCCACCAGCGGATCGCGACAAACGATGGTCAGTGCCACACGCTCAATCACATCCGTCGAATACTGTACACCACGATAGATTCGCTCCTGACGGCTCTGTCCGATGCCGTGCACATTATGGTACTCAAACCAGTCAATGTCCGACTGCAGCAGTGCTTCTTTTACATCCTCGAACTTTGTCTTGCGGATGATTGCTTCAATCCTTTTCATAATGCTTTCTTTTTACCTTATTAATTATTAATACTAACCCATTTCACTGGGGCTAACACTTTGTTATTTTCAGCGGCAAAGGTATTGCATTTTAACAAGATATCAACCATAATTCTTTCACTTTGATTGTTAAAACTTTCGGAACTTGACAATTTGTAAACTATATAATTATAAAACTTGTCATTTTGTAACATTTTGCCTCAAATTTCCACCATTTCATTACAAATCGTCAATCTTTATTATCGAGTGTGCGTACACACAATCATTGACATATATCAAACAAGGGCTGACTACACATTTTGAACGAAAACTTTGGAGATTTCAACTTATTACCTTATCTTTGTAGCCAGTATGAGACAGATAATAAAAAAGGATATGAGATGGTTGAAGGGGGTGATGCTTATCTTCGGATTATGGCTGTTCGTGATGTGTACAAACAGCGACGTCCCTGTGGTGCCTACTTCTGAGCAATTGCAAGATGGTGAATGGACAGGTAGCGGTGAAGGACGCAGCGGAAGTATCATCGTTGAGGTAACGGTAGAAAACCATCAGGTGGCAAAGGTGACTGTCGTTAGCCAGTCGGAGTCGACATTTGCACAAGAGGGGATCAACACCATTTGTGAGAGTGCTATAGGCAGAACGGAAGAGATGGGTCTGGAGGTAGATGGCGTTACTGGTGCTACGCTTACCTCGAAGGGAGTTATCGATGCTATCAACATGGCACTACAGGCATCAATGGGTAAGTCTGTCGATCCTAGCAAGATTTATAAGGACGGTTCGTGCGATATCGTTGTGATTGGTGCAGGCGGTGCTGGGCTCTCAGCAGCGGTGGCAGCGACAGAAACGGATAGTAGTCTGCAGATTATCGTGTTGGAGAAGCAGGGCATCATCGGTGGCAATACTAACTACTCCACGGGTGGCATCAACGCAGCAGAGACAGATATTCAGAAGGGACTCGGCATTGAGGACAGCAAGCAGTTGTTCTATGACGATACGATGAGTGGCGGAAAAAATGAAAACATCCCGTCGTTAGTGGAAAACCTGGTGGAGCATGCCCCCGTTACCATATCGTGGCTGATAGGACTCGGTGCCGATCTGAGTGACGTAGGACTGATGGGTGGCAGCAGTGTGAAGCGCACACATCGTCCAAAGGGAGGTTCGGCTATCGGTCCGCACCTGATGAAAGTGCTTAATGATGCTACAACGAATAAAAATATCGAGATACGCACATCGAACAAAGTGACAGGATTGCTCTCTGCTATCGATGGCAGCGTGACTGGCGTGAAGGTACAGAATGCCAACGGCAGCACTTATTCGCTCACTGCAAAGGCGGTGATCATTGCTACAGGAGGCTTTGGTGCAAATCTGGATATGGTTACCAGTCTGCAACCATCACTCAAGGGTTTTGCAACGCTGAACCATCCTGGTGCCACAGGAGATGCCTTTGGTTGGATGAAGGCTGTCGGTGGTCACACCATCCAGATGGCAAATATTCAGATCCATCCTACAGCAGAGGCTACAAACCATATCCTGATAACAGAGGCAGTACGAGGCAACGGTGCTATTCTGGTAAACTACGAAGGCAAACGTTTCTGCAACGAGATGGACACACGTGACGTAGTCTCCGCAGCCATCCTCGAACAGACGCAAGACAAGGCTTTCCTCATCTTCGATCAAGGTGTGCGCAAGTCGTTGGCTGCTATCGAGACCTATGCCAATCAGCATTTGCTCAACGAAGGTAATACCGTTGCGGAATTGGCAGAGGGTATAGGCATCCCAGCTGCGGATCTTGAAGCCACGCTGAACCGCTACAATACCCAACAGAAAGCAGGCGTTGATGAAGACTATGGACGCAGTGCCACAGAGATGTCTGTCTCTTTGGAGAACGCTCCATATTATGCAGTCTGTGTCACTCCCGCCATCCACCACACAATGGGCGGTCTGAGTGTGAATATTAATACGCAGGTGTTAAAGGAGGATGGTACACCTGTCGCTGGGCTTTATGCCGCAGGTGAGGTGACAGGTGGTCTGCATGGCGCCAATCGCCTGGGTGGCAACGGTGTGGCAGATATCGTGGTCAATGGTCGTTTAGCGGGTTTGGCAGCAGCTAAGTTTCAAAAAAAATAGCTAATTCATGGATAAAAGGATGAGGCGGGCCATCTTATTCTAGGTCTGCATCCAATGCTGGCGTTCGGGCTCCGGCATCTTTTCGATGGCGTAGCGGAGGGCCGTGCGAGGCATCTCGTGGGCATGTTGGCGAAGGAAATCGCGAAGGAGATCCATTGAGACGCGCTTGCCCATCTCACGCAGCATCCAACCCACAGCTTTGTGCATAAGGTCGTGGGGATGATGCAGATGGATCTCGGCATAGCGCAGACACCATGAGGGATCGCCCTGCTGCGAGGTCTTCCACGAACACACAATACTCATGCGCTGTTTCCAAAGACAAGGGCTTTGGGCAAGATCATCAAGCACCTTTATCTTATAATCTCTATCGCCAAGGTTGCTTGGCAACAGAAGCCAGTGGCCGAGGATCTTAGGGACGGAGAGATCGACGAGATCCCAGTTGTTGGCCTGCTCGGCATATTGCAGATACATCATGAGGATTTCATCTCGACTTCGAATGGCAGCCTCATCGTTTTCCTGCCGTTTAGTTGCCTGTCGTTCGAATTTCGCTACGAGAATCAGCAGTCCACAAAGACGGACCTCATGCCAACGGCTCATCAGCAACTCAGGGATTTCACTCAATGGGAAATCCTTGGGAACAGCACGCCCCACCTCACGCGTCTGCGGCACTTTCAGTCCAAGGAACTGATCGCCCTCACCATACTCACCAGGACCTGTTTTAAAAAACCGCATAAGGTTCAGTCGCTGCGCATCATCTTGCAGCGACTCCATATATATGATTATTTCCTTTGCTGTCATCATTTCGATGGCAAAGGTACAAAAAAGATAGAGAAGTGCAAACGGAATAGATAATAAATTTGTAAAAATGACAATCTGTAAAGTATTAATAAGAGAAAGAATGCGATAGATTTCAAAATGAATAAAAAAAACACAAAAATCGAGCAAAATGTCAGAAAGGGCAAATTTTAAGGTGAGAAAAGTAAGCGATTGCTTGTTTATAATTACAAAGTGATGTACCTTTGCAGCGGTTTTTAAACAAAATGTAAGTAAAAGTAAGGATAATATGACACATTGCGAACTTCGACAACCAAAGAGCGCACAAAGGACACAGAACGGACTTTACCAGTCTGACTACGAACATGATGCTTGTGGTGTGGGTATGGTGGTAAATATCCACGGTGGTAAAAGCCATGAGTTGGTGGACAATGCACTCAAAGTATTGGAAAACATGGAGCACCGTGGCGCTGAGACACGAGACAAGACAGGCGATGGTGCAGGTATCATGGTACAGATTCCCCATGAGTTTATTCTTCTTCAGGGTATTCCCGTGCCCGAGAAGGGAAAGTATGGTACAGGACTGGTGTTCCTTCCAAAGGAAGAGAAGGCGCAGCAGGAGATTCTGAGTGTGATGATCGAGGAAATCGAGCGCGAGGGACTGACCCTGATGCATCTGCGGACAGTGCCTACGAATCCTGAGGTGCTGGGTGTAGCAGCCCGTGAGGTAGAACCTGATATCAAACAAATTTTCG
>JAEEGK010028335.1_pt1 | contig 11241 bp, 10 predicted proteins | sample 8958771 | NCBI WGS metagenome assembly JAEEGK01 (sample SAMN16246547, study PRJNA631951) | gut metagenome | biome: gut microbiome; feature: rumen; material: SC-attached | host: Bos | place: Iran: Karaj | collected 2018-10 | reverse complement strand
TTCGGACAGGGCTTTAACGTTACGATGATCCAGATGTGCGCAGGATATGCGGCACTCGTTAACGGTGGATATTACTATGAGCCTCATCTTGTTTCGAAGATATTAAGCCCCGGCGGAACCGTCGTTAAAAATATCGAGCCCAGACTCGTAAAACAGGTTATCAGCAACTCAACTTCCGAAAAGATAGTTGATTATTGTAATGCGGTTGTTACCGACGGAACCGGCTGGAGATCAAAACCCGCAGGTTATACCAACGGCGGTAAAACCGGTACGGCCGAGACACTTCCCCGTGGAAACGGTGAATACATTTTGTCGTTTATAAGCCATATTCCCGCAAACAATCCGGAGATCATCTGTTACGTAGTTATCGACAGACCGAACGTAGCTGTGCAGGAAGATGCCAAATATGCGACCATTTTGTCAAAACAGATACTTACGGATATACTTCCTTATCTGAACATTCCGATGACGGAAGAGCTTTCCGAAAAAGATATAGAAGAGTTGTCAGAACTCGATCTTTCCGTACTTACGGGAAGAATTGAGACAGGTACCGATGAAGCGGGAGACGGAGAAGCAAACGCCCCCGATCCTTCAATCGACCTGACGGCTACACAAACTGACAACGAGGGCGAATATACACCATGAAAAACACATTCATATTTGCGGGACTTATTTCTTTTGCCATAAGTGCGGTTTTGGCACCGCTCATCATCCCGCTTCTTACAAGGATCAAAGTCGGACAGACGGAAAGAGAAGACGGACCCAAATCCCATCTTTCGAAGACGGGAACACCTACAATGGGCGCGTTTATTTTTCTTATTGCCTTTTTGGCGGTTTCGCTGTTCTTCGCCGGTCGATACGATGATGTAATGTCTATAATCCTGCTTACGGTTGGATATGCGATCGTAGGTTTTTTGGACGATTACATAAAGGTTGTCCTTAAACGTTCCGAAGGGCTCACGCCCGCGCAGAAGATGGCATGTCAGCTCATAGTATCGGGCGCCTACGCATGCTGGTGTTTCTTTAAGCAGGGAAAGATGTTTTCCATGCTCATTCCTTTTGCGGGCGAAGGCAAGATCGTGACCATGGGATGGATAGGCATTCCCATATTCATGTTCATTATCCTTGGTACGGTAAACGGCTCCAACTTTACGGACGGTGTCGATGGTCTCGAATCGAGCGTGACAGCTGCGATCTGTGTATTTCTTTTTGCGGTATCACTGAGATCTCATGAGGGTGTTGCCATCGTAAACGTTATAATGTTTGCGGCTTTGCTGGGCTTTTTGACCGTGAACGTTCACAAGGCAAAGGTTTTCATGGGAGACACCGGTTCCCTGGCTCTTGGCGGCTTTGTGGTGGCTTCGGCCCATACGATGGGACTCGAACTTTATCTTCCCATCATTTGCCTCATCTATTTTATTGAAGTTTTAAGCGTTATCATTCAGGTCGGTTATTTCAAACTGACACACGGAAAGAGAATATTCAGAATGGCGCCCATCCATCATCACTTTGAACTTGGCGGATGGAGCGAGACGAAGGTTGTGGGTATATTTACCATCGTGACTATCGTTCTTTGCAGTTTCTGCTTGTTGTTTGTCAAGATCTGAGTATTAGGGAGTATAAATGGCTGAAAACAGACCGGTAAGAAGAAAAAGGTACGTGGATTATTCACTGCTTGTCATAGTGTTCTTTTTGCTTGCGTTCGGGCTTGTAATGGTTTATTCCACAAGCTCTTATTCGGCATCCCTTGATTTTGAAGGGGATTCGCTTTTTTACCTGAAAAGACAGCTTATTTCCGTTGTCGTAGGCCTTTTGGCCATGGCGATCACATCCCTCATTCCCTACACTCTTTATTCCAAATTAAGACATCCTGCACTTCTGGCAGCAGTCGGCAGTATAATGCTCATCCTCACACCTCTGGGATACACCGCAAACGGTGCGAGAAGATGGCTTCGTTTCGGACCTTTGTCCATCCAGCCGGCGGAGATATGTAAGATTGCGATCATCATTTTTACCGCCGCACTGCTTACGCAGATGAGTCCGAGTATTCGGGCGGGGTGGAAAGGCTTTTGGTTCCCCATCGTACCTACAGGCATTATCTGCCTTATGGTCTTCGTTATTTCGGACGACTTAAGTTCCGCAATAATCATCGGACTTATTCCCGTATTTATGGTACTTGTGTCAGAAAGAAGAAATATCTGGCCAATCCTGATACTTACATTAATGGTGGCGGTTGGTGTATTTGCTGTTTTGTTTGTTGTAAAGGGCTGGATTCCCGCATCCATGAGTTTCAGACTTGAACGTATTCTGGCATGGTTAAATCCCGAAGCATATGCCGACGGAAAGGGTATGCAGATTCTTCAGTCTCTTTACGGAATCGGATCGGGCGGCGTCTGGGGCAAAGGTCTCGGAAAGAGTATGCAGAAACTCGGTTTCCTTCCCGAAGCCCAAAACGATATGATCTTTTCCATCATCTGCGAAGAACTTGGACTGGTGGGCGGTCTTTCGGTCATCATGATGTTCATCCTTTTGCTTTGGAGAATAAGAGACATAACCGCTCACTCAAAAGATTATTTTGGAAATATGCTTGTTTCGGGCATTTTCATTCACATAGCGATACAGGTCATACTCAACATCTGCGTTGTTACCAATACGATCCCCAACACAGGTATCTCGCTTCCGTTCATAAGTTACGGTGGTTCCAGTGTTATCTTCCTGATGGCGGAGATCGGTATTGTCATGAACGTCGGAAGTCACGTAAGGTTCGTGGAGGAAGAGGCTGATGAGCAAGAAAACCCGTACTCTGCTGAAACTGATTAGTGCGCTTCTGATCCTGCTCGTCATCGGAGGAGGCCTTTTCTGGGGCTATCTTTACGTTACCGGCAAGTATACCGTGAACACGGTGTATATTGAGGGCAGTGTTCATTATACCGACGAAGAGATCAAAAATATCGTAATGTCCGGGCGTTTCGGTAACAATTCTTTGTACCTTTCCTACAAATTCAAGAATAAGGCTGTAAAAGACATTCCTTTCGTCGAAAGAATGGATGTTTCCGTCATCGAACCCGATACGATCAAGATAAGTGTTTACGAAAAGGCTCTTGCGGGATTTATAGAATATCTCGGAAGATATGTATATTTCGATAAAGACGGCATAGTTTGCGAAGTTTCGACTCAAAAGACTTACGGTATTCCCGAGGTCATAGGAGTTGATTTTGATTATGTGGTGCTATACGAGCCGCTTCCGGCAGAAAACAAAGATCTTTTCAAGTCGGTCTTAAACATTACACAGTTGATGACAAAGTATAACGTTGAAGGGCAGAAACTTTATTTTGATAACGCCGGAAACGTTGTGATGTATCACGATGACATAGTCATCAACCTCGGAAACGACGATAATCTCGATCTTAAGATCATGAACCTTCCCGCAATACTCGATAATCTTACGGGTATGAAGGGAAAACTCCGTATGGAAAAATACGACGAAACAACGAAAAAAGTCACTTTTGAACCCGATGATTGAGAGTAAACGGATATGAACTCTTTGGACAGTTGTTTGACAAAGTATATAAAGGACAAAGATGTGCTGATCCTCGGCTTCGGACGTGAGGGACGTTCGACGTTTAAGAAGATCGCTTCTTTGAATGCGGCAAAAACCGTTACGATAGCAGACATTAAGGACATCGGGGATAAAGAAACCGTTATCGAAAATTTTGTAAATAACGGCGGGAAAGAAGAGAACCTGAGATTTGCGATCGGTGAGAAATATCAGGCAGCCATAGACGGATGCGATGTTTGCTTTAAAAGCCCGGGAATAGTGCTTGACAGAGAGTTTTCTTCATACAGTTCTTTAATTATCGGTGAAACCGACGTGTTCTTGGAAGCCTACGGCGACAAAACGATTGCGGTTACGGGAACAAAGGGGAAGAGCACGACGTCTTCCATGATTGCACATGTATTAAAAGAGGACGATAAAAACGTTCTTTTTGCGGGCAATATAGGTCTTCCGGTTTTCGAGATAGCAGATGAGGTAAAGGACGATACGATAATCGTGTTGGAACTTTCCTGTCATCAGCTTGAATTTGCGCGTTTTTCACCTCATGTGGCCGTTTTGCTAAACATTTACGAAGATCATCTCGATCATTATAAGACAAGAGAAAGATATGCGGCTTCAAAGAAAAACATATACAGACATCAGAAAGAAAGTGACTATCTTTTCACACTTGAAGAGACGCTTAAAGAATGCGACAACGTTCCTTCAAAGGTGAATATCATTAAAATCGACGATGCGCCCTTCCTTAAGTTAAGCGATACCCGTTCAAAACTTAAGGGTGAGCACAACAGATTAAATGCCGCTTTTGCTTATGAAGTTTGCAGAATGTACGATGTTACAAGAGAAGAGTTTCTTGCCGCTTTCGATACGTTTACGGGACTTCATCACAGGCTTGAATATATCGGTACAAAAGACGGGATCGACTATTACGACGACTCGATCTCTACGACCGTAAAAAGCGCCATAAGCGCCATAGAGAGCGTTGAAAATGCAAAGATAATATTGCTCGGCGGGATGGAAAGAAACTTAAATTACGACGAACTGATAGATTATCTGGTTTGTAGTAAACTTGACAATGTTGTGTTCATGTACGCTTCGGGAAAGAGAATGTATGACATGTACGTGAGTGCAAAAAAGGACAAAAAAGATGCTCCGAATTGTTTTGCGGTCAAAGATCTTTCTGAAGCAGTTTCGAAAGTAAAAGAAATCGCAGTCAAAGGAAATGCCGTGATTTTAAGCCCTGCGGCCGCAAGTTACGACCATTTTAAGAATTTTGAGGAGCGCGGAGACGTGTTTAAAAGTCTTATTTTTTGTTAATTTCTTGTTGATAATTTGTCTTTTTGATTATATGATATTGTTTGATGGATTTTGTGTACGAAGGAGAATGTTCGAATGCTGGAGATAATTTCTAACGAAGCCGGTTCTTCCGCGCGAATAATCGTTGTCGGAGTGGGCGGTGCAGGAAACAATGCCGTTAACAGAATGGTGGGCGAAAGCTCGGCTGTAAAAGATACGGATGAAGTGTCCGGCATCAGATATGAAGAGAAGATAAACGGAGTTGAGTTTATCGGTGTCAATACCGATAAGCAGGCTTTGCAGCAGTGTAAAGCTCCCAAACTCATTCAGATAGGCGAAAAGCTTACCAAAGGTCTCGGTGCAGGCGCAAAGCCCGAGGTTGGTGAGAAAGCAGCCGAAGAAAGTTCGGATGTACTTGAAGAGGCCATTCGCGGTGCGGACATGGTCTTCATTACATGCGGTATGGGCGGTGGTACCGGTACAGGTGCGGCTCCCGTTATCGCAAAGATGGCTAAAGGTATGGGCATCCTTACCGTAGGTGTTGTATCCAAGCCTTTCCGTTTTGAAGGAAAGACACGTATGGTCAACGCGTTAAGCGGTATCGAAAAGATCAAAGACAATGTTGATACACTTATCGTTATTCCCAACGATAAGCTTCTTGACATAATGGACAGACGTACTTCATTCCCCAACGCTTTAAAGAAAGCAGACGAAGTACTTCAGCAGGCAGTATTCGGTATTACCGATCTTATCTACAAGTCCGGTCTTATCAACCTTGACTTTGCGGATGTACAGACTGTCATGAAAGACAAGGGCGTTGCTCATATCGGTATCGGTTCCGGTAAGGGCGACAACAAAGCAGCTGAAGCTATCGAAATGGCTGTTAAGAGTCCTCTTCTTGAGACTACTATCAATGGTGCGGACCACGTACTTATCAATATTTCCGGTGATATCACTCTTGCAGACGTTTCGGATGCATCCGAGTACGTAAGAGAACTTACGGGCGACGATGTAAACGTTATCCTCGGTGCCATTTACGATACCGAGCAGTCCGATTCCTGCATGATCACTGTTATCGCCACCGGTATTACGGACAATAACATAAGACCTCAGGGCTTCACCCCGATCAAGCCCATAACTTCGGCGATGCCTTCATCGTCGTTTACCACGGTTAAGCCCGTATTGAATGCTTCGGCTCCTTTAAAGAATACCGAAAGTCAGTCGGCTGCCACAGGTCTTAACACCGTTCCGGACATTACAAGCAATGTCGCGTCCAGAACACTTAAGGTTCCGGATTTTCTTAATTCCAATAAGAAGTAAAGGAGTAACACGACATGAAATGTCCTTTCTGCAGTTTTGCCGATACGAGGGTTATTGATTCAAGACCCGCCGAAGACAACAATTCAATCAGAAGAAGACGTGTCTGCGATGAATGCGGCAAGCGTTTTACAACATATGAAAAGGTTGAGACGATACCGCTCATCATTATCAAAAAAGACAAGAATCGCGAACAGTACGACAGATCGAAGGTCGAAGCGGGTGTTTTGAGAGCCTGCCATAAGCGTCCGATAGCTGCAGAGCAGATCACAAAGCTTGTCGATGAGGTCGAGACAGAGATATTCAGTCTCGAAGATAAAGAGATTGAGAGCCGTGTTATCGGAGAACTTGTAATGAACAAGTTAAAGGACATAGACGACGTTGCTTATATTCGTTTTGCATCGGTATACAGAGAGTTTAAAGATGTAAATACGTTTATGGACGAACTCAAGCAGGTCTTTTATAAATAAGATTTCACTGATGGTCATGTGAATGCATGGCCATCTTGTATGAAATAAAAACTAAATATTTAAAGAAGAACAGGAGACATAACAATGAAGAGAATTATTGCTTTAGTGCTTGTGTCAGTAACACTGGCTATTGCACTCTGCGGATGCGGAGGTGATAAGACGGAGGGAGGTTCTTCAAAGATTACCATCGGCATTCCTCAGGATCTTGAGGACAGTCTTGACCCCCACGAAGCTGTGGCGGCAGGAACCAAGGAAATCCTTTTTAACATTTTCGAAGGACTTTTGAAAGCCGACAGCAACGGTAATTTGATTCCCGCCGTAGCTAAGAGTTATTCGGTATCCGAGGACGCTCTTACTTACACCTTTACATTGAGAGAAAACGTAAAGTTCCATAACGGAAACACGGTCACGGCGGATGATGTTGTATACAGCATATTAAGAAACGCCGATGACGGAAGCGGAAACGCCCTGATATCGGCGTTTTTGAATATTGATTCCGTCAATATCGAAGAAAACGATATTGTGATCAAACTTAAAGCTCCCGATCCGGATTTTATCCAGTACATGACACTTGCCATCATCCCCAAGGATCAAAGCGACGCTGCCACCAATCCCATAGGAACGGGCCCTTACAAGTTTGTTTCAAGATCCCCTCAGGAGAATATCATCTTAAAGCGTTTTGATGATTATTGGGGTGAAAAGGCTTATATCGAAGACGTTACACTTAAGATATGCGCTAATGCGGATACAATCGTAATGGATCTTAAGGGCGGATCGGTAGATTTCTTTGCACGTATCACGACTGCTCAGGCTCTTCAGCTTGAAGGATCGAACTTTGAGATACTTGAAGGAACCATGAACCTTGTACAGGCTATGTACTTAAACAACGCCGTTAAGCCTTTTGATGACGAAAGAGTTCGTCAGGCACTTTCTTATGCCGTAGATCCCGATGAGATCATAGACCTTTCTTTTGACGGCAAAGGAACAAAGATAGGATCATCTATGTTCCCGGCATTCAAGAAGTATTACATTCCCGAAACCGCCGATGTTTACAATGTTAACATCGATAAGGCAAAGGAATTGCTTGCTGAGGCAGGCTATGCGGACGGTTTTTCTTTTGACATTACCGTACCTTCAAATTATCAGCCTCATATCGATACCGCACAGGTTATCGTTGAGCAGTTAAAGAAGATCGGTGTTACGGCAAACATTAAATTGATAGAGTGGGATTCGTGGCTCTCCGATGTATATTCGGGAAGAGATTTCGAGGCAACCGTTATCGGTGTTGATGCTTCAACAATGACCGCAAGAGCCATGCTTGAAAGATTCGTATCCGATTCTTCCAAAAATTTCATAAACTTCAGCGATCCCGAATATGATGAGCTCATCAAGAAAGCTCTCAACACATATGATGACGCAGAGCAGACAAAACTTTACAAAGACGCTGAATGGATACTTACAAATAAGGCTGCAAACGTTTATATTCAGGACCTTGCGCAGCTTGTGGCGATCAACAAAGACTATACGGGATATGAGTTCTATCCCATTTACGTTCTGGATATTGCCAAGATCAGACCGGCTAAATAACCGGCACTAAATACAAGGAGGAGAAGAGCATGAAGTACGCACTTAAAAAGACGGCAACCATGATAATAACGCTGTTTTTCGTGTCGGTGCTTGTGTTCTTCTCTTTTTCTTTGATTCCGGACAACCCCGCGATCAGTAAACTCGGAACAGAGGCAACTCCCGAAAGGATAGAGGCGCTTTCTCATGAGATGGGTCTTGATAAACCCGTTACTCAAAGATTTACCGAGTGGATATTCGGTGTTATAAGGGGAGATTTCGGTAAGTCTTACAGCTACAGTCAGTCTGTAACAAGTCTTCTTTCGGACAAGATAAAGACAACGCTGCTTCTTTCTTTTATGGCTATCATCATCTGTACGGTCATTTCGATACCTCTTGGTATCTTTATGGCGAGAAAGAGCGATTCCAAGCTGGATATCGCGCTTTCGACAATAAATCAGATCATAATGGCCGTTCCTTCTTTCTTTTCGGGTATCATTCTTACGCTCATATTCGGTGTGGCGTTTAAACTGTTCACTCCCGGAGCGTATGTGTCATATAAGACCAATCTTTTGGGATGCCTGGGATATCTTTTCTTCCCCGCACTTGCTATCGCACTTCCTAAGATCTCGATGGTGAGCAAACTGTTAAAAGATACGGTCTTAAAAGAATCGGAGAAAGAGTATGTAAGAACCGCATATTCGCGCGGTAACCGCACAAAAGCCGTTTTCTACGGTCATGTTCTCGGTAATGCACTCATACCCGTTATCACGTTCATGGGCATGACATTTGCCGATATCATAGCGGGAAGTATCATAGTCGAGCAGGTTTTCTCTGTTCCGGGGCTTGGAAGGATACTTCTTTCATCGATCTCCGGAAGAGATTATCCCGTTATAGAAGCGATCATTTTATTGCTTGCATTTTTCGTAGTGTTAAGTAACCTTATCGTGGATCTTTTGTATCACAAGTTCGATCCGCGAATTCACGTATAGGAGAGAGATATGGATAGGACAAAGAAACTCAAATTCATAATCGGTCTCTCCATTACCGGACTTATCGCCTTAATGACGATTATAGGTATCGTAAAGACGCCCTACGATCCCTGCGCGATGGACGGAGCCGCCAAACTAGCGGGCATAAGCCTTAAACATCCCTTCGGCTGCGATCAGTTCGGCCGTGACATATTGTCGCGTGTACTTGTAGGCGTAAGAGAGACCATGCTTATATCGGCATGCGTCGTTTTTATAGGCGTGTTCTTTGGAACGATACTCGGAACGATCACAGGCTATTTCGGCGGATGGCTTGATGAGATACTCATGAGGCTTAACGATGCCGTTTTGGCATTTCCGTCGGTTTTGCTGGCGCTTGTGGTCATAGGTCTTTACGGAAGCGGAAGATATCAGCTCATCGCAGCGCTCGGTATAGCGTTTGTCCCGAGCTTTGCGCGTATAGTAAGAGGTGAAGTACTGAAGATAAGAAATCTTGATTACATTCAGGCTGTCAGACTTTACGGCGCAAGCCATCTAAGGATAATCGTCGTACACATCCTTCCAAACCTTAAGACAGTGCTTCTTTCTTCGATAATCATCGGATTTAACAATGCGGTGCTTGCCGAAGCGGGCATGAGTTACCTGGGTATGGGCGTAGCACCTCCCGCGCCGAGCCTTGGAAGAATGCTTTCGGAAGCGCAGGCTTACATTTTTTCCAATCCATTAACGGCTATTTTCCCGGGAATCGTGATAGTCATCATGATACTCGGATTTTCACTCCTTGGAGATACAGTAAAGAAGAACTGAGATTATGATGCTTAAAGTAGAAGATTTATGCATTAAAATTCATGACAGAAAGAGTACCGAAACGGTGGTAAAGGATGTCGACCTTGAGATGAACAGGGGAGATATCCTCGGAATCGTGGGCGAATCCGGTTCAGGAAAGACTATGACCGCACTTGCCATAGCAGGTCTGTTGTCACGTCACGACATGGAGAAGTCGGGGCATATTACATTCGAAGGGATAAACCTTTTGGAGTGTAACAGAAAGGTCCTTCGTAAACTTCAGGGATATGAGATAAGTATGATCTTCCAGGAGCCTTTAAACTCCTTAAATCCCATTATCAAAGTGGGAAAGCAGGTCGAAGAAAGCTTAAAGATCCATACCACGATAGAGAAAGCGGAGCGAAAGGAAAGAGCCATTCAGGCTTTAAGGGATGTCGAACTTGACAATCCCGAAGCTGTGTATGAAAGCTATCCCCACGAGCTTTCGGGCGGTATGAGACAGAGGGCGATGATCGCTGCTGCGATGATAAGTCAGCCGAGGCTGTTGATAGCCGACGAGCCAACCACGGCACTGGATGTAACCATACAGGCACAGATAGTGGAACTTTTAAAGAAGATAAACAAAGAACGCGGCACGGCTATTTTATTTATCTCGCACGACTTAAGCCTTGTAAACACTTTGTGTGAACGAGTGCTCGTGATGAAAGACGGACTTGTTGTCGAAAGCGGCAATTGCAGTGATATCTTCAACGATCCAAAAGAAGAATATACCAAGGGGCTTATCGCTGCCATTCCCAAGAATCCTTTTGACATTGCACGATAGTTTGGTAAAGACAAGATGGGAAATGTTTTGGAAGTCAGAAATCTGACTGTAGAATTCAAAAAGAATAAGAAGCCTTTTTATGCGGTTAACGATGTTTCTTTTGATGTAAAAGAAGGTGAGATACTCGGGCTTGCGGGAGAGTCGGGCTGCGGTAAGTCCACACTTTCGCGCGCGATACTCGGTATTCAGAAAAAGGGTGTTACGGGAAGCGTAAAACATTATTACAAGCGTCCGCAGATGGTCTTTCAAGATCCCGCCGGTTCGCTCAATCCCGCAAAAACGATCGAGTTTATATTAAAAGAGCCGATAACGGTCCGCGGTAATTTTTCCAAAGAAGAAAAAGACAGAAGAGTCCGCGAAATGCTTAAGATGGTAGATCTGGATGAAGAACTTCTTACGCGTTATCCAAATGAACTTTCAGGCGGCCAAAGACAGCGAATATGT
>JAEEGK010028331.1_pt1 | contig 11243 bp, 9 predicted proteins | sample 8958771 | NCBI WGS metagenome assembly JAEEGK01 (sample SAMN16246547, study PRJNA631951) | gut metagenome | biome: gut microbiome; feature: rumen; material: SC-attached | host: Bos | place: Iran: Karaj | collected 2018-10 | reverse complement strand
CGCAGGGTGATGGTCCGTCAACAGAACGAACGTCTACTGTTTCAAGATGTCGTCACCATCACTGCCGGTGAGGATTGCATCATCAAAATAAAGGATTGAGAATTGAGATTTAACGGGACAAGCGAGTACGCTTGTCCCGTTAAAATATAGAGTTTAGAAGAGGGACACTGATGTCCCTCTTTTATTTAACGCACTAGGCCTCTCATGAGCCGCGCAGGATGTCGATAAGCTCGGCAACGCCTTGGGTGGCAGGCTTCTGGATGACGTGCACCCAATCGGGTACTGCTGCGGGCCGGGGGTCGATGTAGTAGATGGGCACGCCACGTTTCACATACTGGATGAGTGCGGCAGCAGGATAGACCACCAGCGACGTGCCGATAACGACAAAGATGTCGGCATCATGTGCCAGCTGGGCAGCGGCATCCATGTTGGGGACCGCTTCGCCAAAGAACACGATGTGGGGACGCACTGGATCATCATAGGGGTCCCGCGTGTCCACGCTCGTCACCAGGCCTTTGTCGGTCAACTCATCACAGGGCAAAGTGTAAACCCGCTCCTCACGCCTGACGGAGCGCACCTTCATCAACTCGCCATGCAGATGCAGCACGTTGCTGCTGCCGGCGCGCTCATGCAGGTCATCGACATTCTGGGTGATGACACGCACGTCAAAGTCTTTCTCCAGCTCAACAAGGCCCAGATGGGCGGCATTGGGCTGGGCATTGATCAATTGCTCGCGACGCTCATTATAGAACTTGTGGATGAGCGCAGGGTTGCGCAGCCAGCCCTCATGGCTAGCCACATCCATCACGGGATAATTCTCCCACAGCCCGTCGGCATCGCGAAAGGTCTTGATACCACTCTCGGCACTGATGCCGGCGCCTGACGAAATCACTAATTTCTTCTTGTTGCTCATAGTCATCGGTTTATTGGATTGATAAATCGGAATTTTTAAATAATGTGATAGCAAAAATAGTAAAATTTTTCCAAAAACGAACACGCTAATCACATAAATCACTATCTTTGCACCGTTTTTTACAAAAAAGAAGACTTTTCAATGGATAAATTGAGCTACGCATTAGGTTTGAGCATGGGAGGAAACTTCATTGGCTCAGGCATCAAGAAACTGGAAATCAACGATTTCGCCGACGGCTTGAGAGCCATCTATGAAGGCGCAGAACAGAAGATGACCTTCGACGAGGCCAAGCAGATTGTCACCGAGTTTTTCACCAATCTTGAGAAGCAGGGCGCTGAAATGAACGAGCGTCTGGGCCGTGAGTATCTGGAGAAAAACAAAAATGCCGAGGGCGTGAAGGTAACCGAGAGCGGACTGCAGTACCAAGTAATTAAAGAGGGTGACGGCCTCCAGCCTGGCCCCAATGACGTGGTAACCGTGCACTATACTGGCAAACTCATCGATGGTACCGTATTTGACAGCAGCGTCGAGCGCGGTGAGCCCGCCACTTTTGCTGTCGGTCAAGTCATCCCCGGTTGGGTCGAGGGTCTGCAACTGATGCGCGAGGGTGCTGCCTACAGGTTGTTCATTCCGTCTAACCTGGCCTACGGCCCCCATGGCACTGGTCCCATCCAACCCAATTCCACGCTCATCTTTGACGTGCAACTGATCAAGGTCGAGAAAAAGTAAACAATATCTAACTGTCACTTTTTTACAGATTACAATGAAGAAGGTATTAGCAATGGTTATGGCTGCCCTGTTCATGGCAGGCATTGCAAGTTGCGGCAGCAACGAAACGACAAATACAGAGCAAACCACTCCTGACAACGGCCAGCAGATCAAGGACAACAAAACCATCGGCCGAGAATTCTTGGAGGAGAATGCCAAGAATGACAGCGTCGTTCAAACCACGAGCGGCCTGCAATACATGGTGCTGAAAGAGGGTACCGGCACCAAGCCCGGCCCCACCGACACCGTGACAGTGCACTACACCGGACGTCTGCTTGACGGCACCGTATTTGACAGCAGTGTTGAGCGTGGCGAGCCCGCAACCTTTGCCGTTGGCCAAGTAATCCCCGGCTGGGTCGAGGGTCTGCAACTGATGCGCGAGGGTGCTGCGTACAGGTTGTTTATTCCTTCCAACCTTGCTTACGGTCCCCACGGCACAGGTCCCATTCAACCCAACTCGACGCTCATCTTTGACGTTCAACTCCTTAAGGTTGAAAAGAAGTAATACCAATCAATAATTCACTCTTTGACACTATGAAGAAGTTTTTTGCTATCGCTATGGCAGCCTTGATGATGGCTGGTATGGCAAGTTGTGGCAGCAACACTTCCAGCAACGAGAACGCCCAGGAAACTACTCCTGACTATGGTCAGCAGATCAAGGACAACAAGACGCTAGGCCGCGAATTCATGGAACAGAATGCCAAGAATGACAGCGTGGTACAAACCACAAGCGGTCTGCAATACATGGTATTGAAAGAAGGCACTGGCGCCAAACCCGCTGCCGAGGATACCGTAACAGTTCATTATACTGGCAAGTTGCTCGACGGCACTGTGTTTGACAGCAGTGTTGAGAGCGGCGAGCCTTCCACATTCCCTCTCAATGCAGTCATTCCCGGTTGGACCGAGGGCCTGCAGCTCATGAGTGAGGGTTCAAAGTACCGCCTGTTCATCCCCAGCGAGCTGGCTTACGGCTCACAGGGTGCTGGCGACAAGATTTTGCCCAACTCAACCCTCATTTTTGATGTAGAGTTGATTAAGGTGATAAAGAAAAACTAAAAACATTTATAACAACATTCAAAATTCAATTAAAAAACTAGTTTTATTATTATGAAGAAGATTTTAGCATTTGCAGCAGCAGGTCTGTTGACCGTTGGTTTCGTTGGCTGCAACAGCAAGGCAGGTGGCAGCAGCGAGGCAATGGACTCGCTGAGTATGGCATTCGGTGACCTCTACGGTTCCGGCATGGGCCAGCAACTGCGCAGCATGGACTCTACCATCAACATCGAGCAGGCGCTCAAGGGTATGGAATTCATCGCTAACGCTGACACCAGCAAGAATTTCCAGATGGGTCTGCAAATGGGTATGCAGATTGCACAACTCTATCAGGGCATTGAGCAGCAGTGCGGTATGCCTATCAACAAGAGCTTGTTCATGAGCCATCTGCGTGAGGCCATCATGAAGACCAACACCATCAGTCAGGAAGACATGATGGCTCTTCAGAGCAAGATTGAGCCGCTGCTCAACAAGGCTATCGAGCAGTCTCCCAAGGCCATCGCCAACAAGAAGGCCGGTGAGGAGTACATGGCTAAGCTGAAAAACGACAAGAGCTACACTTTCACCAAGAGTGGTATCGCCTATAAGGTGCTCGCCGCTGGTGAGGGTAAGAACTTCAGCGACAGCGACATCGTTAAGGTCAACTACGTAGGCCGCCACTTGGATGGCTCCGAGTTTGACAAGAGCGGTGAGAACCCTGTTCCCTTCAACCTGAAGCAAGTCATCCCCGGCTTCTCCGAGATGATCCAGCTGATGAAGCCCGGTAGCAAGGTAACCGTTGTCATCCCCGGTGATCTGCCTTATGGTGCTCAGGGTAACCGTGGCATCGACCCCAACGAGACGCTGATTTTCGACATCGAGACCCTCGGTGTTGACGACAGCAAGCCCGCTGGTCCCAGGATTCAGCAGCTGCCCACTCCCAAGAAGAAGTAATCAGTAACAATACTGAAAATAGAATCCGCCCGACTTTTCTGGTCGAGCGGATTTTTTCATCTACTGGAATGGGCTACTCTATATAACGTGAGTTTGATAAAAAATCATCTGCAAATGAATACGTTAGCAACTCCCCCTCTAAGATTAGAGGGAGCCGGGGGGCGTTGATGCTACAGATAATACTGATTTGTCGCGGAAGCACGAACGCCCCCGCCCTCTCCCCCTCCTCCGGCACTTCGTGCCACCTCCCCCCAGGCGGGGGAGGAGTTCCCCTCTTAGCCAAGAGGGGGAGTTGAGTACCAGCACTTTCTACTAACTCACATTAGATAAGCTGCTATAGCCACAGGAGGAAGTCCTCGCGCTGCAGCTTGGGATTGGGGTTGAGGATGGCGATTTTGTTGTTGGTATAGGTCTGGCCCATGGGCATGTGTTGGCAACAGCTTTCAAACAGGGCCGACATGCTGTCGTTGTGCAGCAAATTGCGAAGGACGATGACGCATTGGACATCCAACAGGCGTTTCAACACAATGTCATCAACTGGGGCATTGACCAGGGCAAGCGTGGACACCCCACCCTCCTGCAAGAATTCATCGGTAGCCACATCGATATCATCATAACATGCTACCCTATTAAGCTGGCTTTGAAGCACACGCACGGCCAGCGCCTTTTGCTCCAACTGAGGGTCATAGATATAAAGACGGCTCTGACTGTTCACCTCCAGCATGGCGACGCTCTCGACGCCTGTGGCGGCTCCCACCTGCATGATGTGACGAGGGTTGAAGAAATTGGTCACCCTGAACAGTAATTTTGCTTCAGGCTCACTGATGAGGTCTATCTCGCGGCGCTGCTGTCTGGTTGTGCCGTCCTTGATGGTGCCTATCAACTGCCGCAAGCCAGCATAGGCATAATAAGGCAGCCGCTGGCGCCACACGTTGCGCACGAACTGATAGGCAAAGGGCGAATGGATGCCAAAGCCGCCACTTCGATGATGGCGGCTCCAGGCATTGAGATATCGTTTCGGCTGAAACAAGATTTTAGGTTTTAGGCTTCGGGAGCCTCTTTTTCAACCTTATTATTCTTGCGGAACTTGTTGCCAAAGATGGCATAGTTCAAGGCCAACAAGAGCAGCAGATAGATGACCACAACAGCGACCTTGGCCCACGTCTGGGTCTTGTTCACCTCGTCGGGGACGAACTTGAAGTCAATCTCATGGTCGCCGGCTGGCAGTTGCAGGGCACGCAGGATGTAGTTCACGCGTCCCATCTCAGCGGGTTTGCCATCCACCGTCACCTTCCAGCCCCAGGGGAAATACACCTCGCTGAAAACAGCCAGGCCGCCGTTGGTACTATGGCTCTTATAAGTCAGGTGGTTGGGAGCATAGGCCGTCTCATAGATGGTGTCGCCAGGCTGTAAAGCCTTGGTTTCGCCCAGCTGCTGCTTGAACTTGGCATCGGCTACGGCACTCGTGGCCGGATTGAAATTGTCCAGGAATGCCATCTCCTCGTCGGCATTGTTCACATAGGTGAGCGAATCGACAAACCAAGCATTGCCCAAGGCTTCAGGGTTGCGTTGCACGGTCTGGTCATCAATGATGACGTAACGGGTATTGAGCATATTGAGCACCTGCACGTTGTTCTTGGCAATCTGGTTGTTGATGAGATCGTTGTAACGCGACAACTTGGCGGCATGGTAACCACCGACGGTCTTGTGGAAATAGCTGGGCATAGCCTCACCGAAGTGCTGCACGTCCATCACGCGGTAGTTCATGTCCTTGTCTTGCAGAATCTGGGCATCGGCAGGACGCTGTACAAACTGCTGCTCGGGCAGGTCATAATGGGAGGTAAACGTGTCGGAATCAATATAGCGCTTGTTCACGTCATACATGTCGACCAACACGATAGCTGCCACCACGAGAGTGGCCACCATCTCATTGACTTTGCCTTTCAGGTAAGCAAAGATGATACCGAAGCCAAGCAGGATGACAATGAGGCTGCGCCAAGCGTCACCGCTGACCAAAGCGCCTCGCACGGCAGCAATGGCAGCATCAACGCTTGGATATTGCTGAATCTGACCCGAAGCGACCAGCTGCTCATGCTCCTCGGCCGAGAAGTGGCCGAAGATGCCCGGGAATATGGCCGACAACAGACAGATGAGGGCACACAGGCCGAAGGAGGCCAGCAGAGCTACCTTGTGCTTGCGCCAACCATCGGGTTCCTTGAAGAGTTCCCGCAGGCCCAGCACCGCCAGGATGGGCATGGCCACCTCGGCGACAACAAGGATTGACGCCACAGTGCGGAACTTGTTGTACATGGGGAAATGGTCAATCATCCAGTCGGTGAGCCACATCATGTTGTGGCCCCACGAGAGCAGGATACTGATGATGGTAACAATGAGCAAAGCCCACTTCACGGGACCCCTGACGATGAAGCAGCCCAGCAAGAAGAGCGCACAGATGAGGGCACCGACATAGACGGGGCCGTTGGTCATCGGCTGGTCACCGAAGTATTGCGGGAACTGGCTCAGAATCTGAATATCCTGCTGGCTCATCTCGCCGGTGTTGGCCATCTTGGTGGCTTTAGACGTCTCGGCCAGTGAGAGCAAACGGTTATCGCCATGTTCGGGTTTGATGGTGGCACCACCCTTTACGTTAGGGATGAGCAAGGTAAACGTCTCGGCCTTGCCATAGCTCCACTGGGTGATGTAATCCTTATCCAGACCGCCATCGGTGGGCTTGGCATTGACAGCGTCCTCGCCCTTAGGGGTGAGTTCGCTATGACCGCCACGAATGGTTTCCTGAGCATATTTGTAGGTCATGAACAGGTTGGGCGAGTTAGCCAACAGTGCCAATCCAGCTGCAACGGCCAGGCATGCAGTGGCGATACACCAGCGACCCACCTGCTTGTCGATGATGGCCTTGACGAGATAGGCAATGACCAGCGCCACGATGAGGAACATCGAGTAATAAGTCATCTGCACGTGGTTGCTGGCCAGCTGCAAGGCAGCAAAGAAGGCCGCAACAGCCATACCGCCCAGGTACTTGCCACGATAGCACCAGACGATACCTGCAATCGTGGGCGGGATATAAGCGAGCACCATCAGTTTCCAGATGTGACCCGCACCCATCAGGATGAAAAAGTAACTCGAGAAGCCATAGCCAATGGCACCCAGCACGGCATAATACCACTTGACCTTGAACGCCAGCATCAGCAGGAAGAAGCCCAGCATGAGGATGAAAATCCAGCTCACAGGCGTCGGGAAGCCCAGACGGTAGATTGCCGAAGCGGGATTCAGCCATGTTGTACCCTGATAGGAAGGCGAAATCTGGAAAGTGGGCATACCGCCAAACAGCGCATCGGTCCACCACGACTTCTCGCCCGTCTGCTGCTCGTAGGCGGCAGTTTCCTGGCTATTGGCGGCGCCCTGCATGATATCGCTCTGCTGCAGGACATCGCCGTTCACGTCATTGGGATAGAAATAAATCCATGAGATGGCGGCAAACACGATGACCGCAATCACGAAGTGGATCACGTCGGCCAACGACAGCGACCCAATCAGTTTCTTGTCTAAGTTACTCTTCATTATTGTCGTTAATGATTTGGTTTTCTTGATTACAACCTGCAAAGGTACAGAAAAGTTTCTAGTTGTTAGTTTCTAGTCCCTAGTTTTTTTCAAACAACTGATTTATCTGAATATTCTGATGGGCGTCCGCACTCCCTTTTCAAACAACAGGGACAACATTGAACAACAAAAACAACTGATTATTTGGCATCCGCATTGTAGGGCCTCGCCTTGGCGTGGCCGTACCGTACTGCCTCACGCTGAGGTGGTAAGGTTTTTTTATTTAGGTTTTGGAGGGGTAGTTGGTTGGGGAGTGGCCTGTGGCGCGCTTGAAGACGGTGTGGAAGTGGGTGCGGCTGATGCCGCAGTGGTCGGCGATGGCTTCGACGGTAAAGTCGGGGTGCTCTCGCAGCATCCGCTTGGCTTCGTTGATGCGCAGGGTGGTCATCCACTGCGTGAAGGACTCAAAGCCTGATGCCTTGACCCATGCCAAGAGGTGGGTGCGAGGGATGCCGAGTTCGCGGGCGACATCGGCACTCTTGAGGTCATGGCGCAGGTACTTGCCCTGGGCGACCCAGTGCTCGATGGCGACGTTCTCGCTTTCCTTCAGTTCGAGGTTCCTCACGGCATCTTTGCTTGTTGTTGCCGGTTCGGCGGTTTGGGTTTTCATTTCTTGCTGCTCTTCCTCCTCGGCCTCACGCACGCGGCGCGAGGCACTGCTGATGACATATCGCACGAAGCAGAACCACAGGTAGAAAATGGCGGTGATGAAGAACACGGCATAAACCGCCAACGGCCAGCCCGACGAAAAGATGGCAACGGGCAACATCAGTGCCAGCGCCAATAGGGCGACGATGCTGATGCTCATCCAGTTGACCAGACTATCGGGTTCGCGGTCGTAGTAGTTGGCAAGCATTGCCCTCAAGCGCCTGAGTTCGCGGCTGATGAGCACGGCATAATAAGCCTGCAAGACGGCAAAAACGGAACTGGCCACCATGTCACACTCCATCAGACGCTGGGGCTGGAACCAGCCAACGGCAAGAATGACAGCGTTCAACAGACAGGCCATCCCGCCGAATATCCATTCGCGGCGCCGGATGCGGCCCTGGCGCTGAAGGTTCAGGACACACGTCGAGAACAAGACGGTGCAAGGCGTGAACATCAGCAGGTTAAGGGCAACAGCTCGTGACACACTTGAGTCTCGCAGACCAGAGGTGAACTGCAAGAAGAATTGTAAGCCGGTCAAGATGAAGGCCAATGCCATGAGCCAGCGTGAACGGTTGGTCACGCGGTCATCAGCAACTCGTCCTGGAAGCAGAAACACCAATACTCCAGTCATCAATAGCGTCAGCACAATGGCTGTAAACTGCATCTCTTTCATCTCGACTGCAAAGATAATGCAAGTCGAAAACATAAAAAAGCAATCAAACTATTTTGTGAGATGAGGTACCTCAAGTGAGGTGCGCAATACTGAAAATATGTATTTGATTATTAATGACTGTTAAAATATTGTCTTATTTTGCGAATTAAGACAGGTGAAATCGCGAATTGAGACATCAAATTGCGAATTAAGACTGCGCTTTGCCCTCGCCCGGTGTAAATTTGTAAAGAAAAAATTGAAGACTTTGTGTGAGATGGATTTCCTCAATTACCTCGACGATGTGCCCTTGTGGCTCGCCATACCCCTCGTTATCATCAACCTGGTGCTATGGGGCCTGCTCATTTACCTCATCTGGAAAATCTGGTCGCGCCACCACAACGATTAGCAAGCAGTCACCCCAATGATTGAACAAGTACATATCGCTCTGCATAATTAATTACACATTATATTAACATATTAACAATTAAAATTTCTGAGTTATGAGACGATTTAAAACCCAATTAAACCTAGTAAGAGCGGCACTGACGCTGCTCGTGATGATGCTCACGACCACCACGGCGTGGGCAGGAGCCGAATTGCGCTCCTACACTTTTGACTACAATTCCAGAACCGAGAACAGTTACATCTGTTGCAATGGTTCAAATGCATTGTTAGGTAACGGCATGTGGCTGACTGGCACAGCGACATTAGACGATATTACCACAACTATCGCATTCTGTCAGGGTTTGAAATCAAGAATCTATTTATTGCCTACTGTGATGCAAAACGTTTGTGGATATATGTACTGTATCGGTTCAAATAGCCTGGATTTAGACTTAACGATGACCAGCACTAACAAGTATATCGTACATGCTATCTTCCACAACGTACATGAGATTAGCTACGGATCCATTTATGAAAATACCAGTGTCGCTATCGACAACAGCAGCAAAACCTTATCCTACTACTGGGATCCTATCGCAAACAAAGATCGTGGCTCAATTTATAAGATTGATCTGGTTTTGAACGATTACAACCAGCCGGCCTATAAAATCGACTACGAACTCAATGAGGGAACCAACGCATCAAGTAACCCGAAAGTGTATGAAAAGAGCACTGGCGTTGCTTCGTTTGCCAATCCAACCAAATCAGGCTATACTTTTGACGGTTGGTACCTAAACTCGGACTTCACAGGTAACCGCGTCACCAGTATTGCAGCAGGAACGACAGGCGACGTGAAACTCTACGCCAAGTGGAGAGCTAACTATATCATCACCTTTAGTCCTGGTGCCTATGGAACCGGCACCATGCCAACAGCTAATGTGACTATAGGTGGCAGCTACACCCTGCCTGACTGCGGATTCACCGCTAGCGGCTACCATTTCACCGGTTGGCTGGTAGGGGACAACACAACCCAACAGAGTCCCGGAACCCCAATAACCGTGAACAGCGACTTAGTAATCACTGCGGCATGGGCGGCAAACAACTATACTATCCATTATGACGCTAACGGCGGTTCGGGAAGCATTGCAAATCAATCATTCACTTATCCCACAGCGCAAAACCTTGCCTTTAACAGCTTCACCAAGCCCGGTTACAAGTTCAGCAAGTGGAATACCAAGGCTGATGGTACGGGCACCAGCTATAATCAGGGCCAAAGCGTGAATCTGGTCACACAGCATAACGAAACGATAACGCTCTATGCCCAGTGGGTTATCGACGATGCGGGGTTCTCCAATCAGGGTGACACCTACTATATCAAGAATCTTGACGGCTGGAACGTGTTCTGCGACCTGATTGCTAGCGGCACCAACCTTTTTGAGAACAAAACCGTTGTTTTGCAGAACAGCATCGGCACGTCCAGCAAGCCAGTCAGCCGCATGGCTGGAGACAATAACCACAGGTTCAAAGGCACCTTCAACGGCAACAACAAGACGCTCACCGTCAACTATACCCCTAGCAGCAACTGCGCTCCGTTCCTCTGCACCGAGAACGCGACATTCCAGAACCTTACCGTCGCAGGCACCATCACGACTTCGGCCAAATACGCCGCTGGACTCATCGGCCAAGCTTACGGCACAACGAACATCACTAACTGCCGCAGCAGTATCACCATCAGCACTAGCGTAAATGGTGATGGCACGCATGGCGGTTTCATCGCCTCGACAGCGAACGGCAGCACGACCAACTTCACCAACTGCATATTTGACGGCAGCATCGTCAGCACTGGTGGCAACACCACCACAAGCTGCGGTGGCTATGTGGGCTGGTCTCCCAACACGGTCAACATCACCGACTGTCTCTTTGCCCCTGCCAGCATCAGCATCGGCTCCAATGACTGCTACACGTTTGTCCGTCGCGGCACCGCTACCACTGTCAACAACAGCTACTACTTCACTGCCCTGGGCACGGCACAGGGGACACAGGGCTATGCCACTAGGCAGCCGTTCCCCTGCAAGAGTGTGACGATACTCGGCACAACCGTTTATTATGCCGCCGATCTCACGCCCTTCGGCAAGACCGACAACTATACGCCCGACGGCAGCGCCGAGCATCCCTTCATCATCAGCGATGTGGACGGTTGGGAGTACTTCTGCGACTGCTTGCAGGACAACGACACGTGGAACCGCTTCAGCGGCAAGACGGTGAAGTTGGGAG